>Ga0315288_10005838_pt1 | contig 15617 bp, 26 predicted proteins | sample YL17G11_20_MG_FD_203454 | JGI IMG/M metagenome (GOLD analysis project Ga0315288, IMG submission 203454) | Sediment microbial communities from Yellowstone Lake, YNP, Wyoming, USA - YL17G11_20 | ecosystem: Environmental > Aquatic > Freshwater > Lake > Sediment | place: USA: Wyoming | collected...
ACACTTGACGAATACTTCTTTGAGTAGGCCACATCATTGTGAAACAACTCTCTGAACGAAGCAGAGCCATAGTGATAGATAAATGCTTTGCGGGCTATGACTGTTTTCCACCCGCCCAACTTAATCCGCATACAGATGTCGTTATCCTCACCACCGCCCATCTTGAACTGCTCATCGAATAGGCCTATCTGGAAAAGTGCCTCCCGCTTAAAGAACATACAAACGCCAGATACTTCGTCACACCAACTGTACTCTAATCCCTCCCTGTTGTGGTCAACGTGCTGGAGTCCTTGTGTCTCCGAATATGTAGGGGCTACCAGACCGACCTTATCATCCACCTTAAAAGCCTTGAGCATCTCAGCCATCCAGTTTGGCGTAGCAACTGTGTCAAGGTTCAGAATCATCACATACTCGCCCTTAGCCTCTGCTATCCCCCTGTTGACAGTCGTGGGGAATCCTAGAGCCGTCTCGTTGTATAGTATCGTGGCCTTGTACTGTTTCAGGAAGTCGAACTCGCCATTCTCTACACCATCGCAGACCATAATCAGCTCGTACTTCTCAGGCGTATAGGCAACGATGCTATCAAGACAAACCCTGAGCAAGTCTGGCCTGAACCTGACTGGTATGATTATGCTAACTAAGCCCGTCTGACAGGAAGCTGAAATCTCCACTCATCTCTCCTAACGTGTCGTAGATATGGGTGTTGATAATATCCCCTTGCGTGAATCCACCCTTTAGTGGTTGTATCCTGAACTGGTGAGCAATAAAGGCGAACCCCAACTCCCTCAATATCGGGTAGGTCGAGGCGGTCATCTGAAATCCAGGTGCTCGGAATCCGAACCGCTTGGGTAGATATGGGCTGAGAGCTTCCAGCCCTTTCAGGATATAGTCCCACTGGTTAGCCCTCTCGCACTCTGGCGGGTAGGTATGCTCCCAACCGTGCACACCCACCTCTACCCAGTCCCTCTTGAGGTACTGACCTGCATCCTTGCCCATCACAAAGCAATTTACTTTCAAGTTTGGAACCTTCTCCCTTAGTCTTTCCAGCTTGTAAAACTCTGCCTCGTTCACGTCATCACAAATTAGGTATGTCACTTAATTCCCATCCTCGTTTTCACCCTGTCAATAAACCTCACCCTGTACTGTATTCCAGGCGTGGAGTCTGCGGGGTCGAGTGCCTTCAAGTCTGTGGAACTTAAAGCGACACCTGCCTTTGCTTTTATTTCCATCGCCCTGACTATGCCTTCGTCTGTGATTACCGTGTTGCGTAGGTCATGCTTGTCAGTAAATGTTTCGGCGTCGACTACCGTCAATTCTTCCACATCTTTCTGGTCGGTAATCTTGCCCAGGTTATTGTCATCCACCAGGACAATGAGATAGCATATCCCTGTTTCCAACTCGTCACAGTAAATATGTTCAAGGCAGCTAAACGTCAAAAAGCCCTCGGGGTAACTCATGTTCCCCTTCTCGTCTGACCTCACCCTGATTTTTAGTAGTTTCATGCTTCCTCCTTATACCAACTCTAAGTAAGTGTTATCTGAGCAGAAGAATAACTCATCTGCTGTATTTGCATATCCTACTATCCTTACCACAAAGTTAGTTGTTCCTGTTGGGGCAGTTGAAGTCAGCAATCCTGCTGTTGCTGCACTGATAAACACTGGTGCAGATATAGTGAATGATGGGAACTTGGCAGCAGCATTGACCTTGCCCCAGAGTAGAATAGTAGTAGCATCATTGTCGTTACCTGCCACAAGACAGATTCCTATCTTGACTACCCCAGATGTTGCAGTAGCGTCTGCTTTAGCTAGATACCACTGGCTATCTGCTGCTTTGAGATAGACAACTTCACCAAAGGCTACAGTTGCTCCTAGAGTACCTGCTTCTGCTATTCCAGAGTAGTGACCATCAGCACTAATAGCAACATCAAGCAGAATTAGAGTGTCCTCAGGAAGGGCAACTGAGAATATATCAGCCAATACTTCAGCATATTCTCGGCCTTCTATAGTGTCAGCATCTGTAAATTTGGCATAGTCGTTGTCTGCAGGAGTACCACTTATATCAACAGGTCCAGTTGCGCCCTGAACACCCTGATTTCCTTGTGTGCCTTGTGCTCCCTGAGCTCCTTGATCTCCCTGAGCTCCTTGATCTCCTTGCACTCCTGCTCCCTGAGCTCCTTGGTAGCCTTGGTCACCCTGGTCTCCTTGCTCTCCTGCACCCTGCATTCCTTGGTTTCCCTGTGTTCCCTGGTTTCCCTGTGTTCCCTGGTTACCTTGTGTTCCCTGATCTCCCTGGATTCCTTGAGTTCCTTGATTGCCCTGGCTGCCTTGGTCTCCTTGGACACCTTGGTCTCCCGAGGTCAGAAGTTGTCCTGTGCTACTATATACACTAAGTTCCATTTGTCAAACCCTCATATTTCAACTAACCCTGGTAATCTATCTACTCTATCTTTTAGTACTGCTAGGTCTGCATAAACATAAGATATGTTATGCTGCCTGTGCCAATCAGATGGGTAATCAGTCTTGAGTCTCATCGTCTGAAAGCGGATAGAGTTGTTATCTGTATACTTGGCTTGTTCTGCTCTAGTATAGTACCAGAATGAGTTTTCGTTCCAGAAGGTAATATGAGTAGGGTCTTGAAATGCTCCTCTACCATCAGTAGACGGAGTCATAGAGATAAGATACCCTCCAGGAGCTAAAACTCTGTGAATCTCAGACATAGTGTGGACAGGGTTACTTAGATGTTCTAGAATGTCAAACGCTCTAACTACTCCAACTGAGTTATCTAACAGTGGCCAACAATCATTCAGATTGCAGCAGATTTCGGCATCTTTCCTATCAACTGAGATGTATCCTTTGGGGCAACCGAATCTTCCACCTAGGTCAATCTTCTTCAAGTTGTTCAGGTATGCCCAACGCTCAATAAGTTGATATATGTACTTGTCCTGAAGTTCGTGTGTAACCTTCTGAATATCCTTATTATTCTTCAGCCACTGATTCCACTCGTTACCTACTATCCTATATAGATATAGACACTTGCCTATACGCTTCATACTACCATTAAGATATGTCTTGATAACTAGTTCGTGGTCGTCACAAACTGGCAAGTCAGAGTGCCCACCAATCTTATGGTAGAACTCTCGCCTCCATGCTCTAAAGTGATTAGGTGCCCAGTAAATTAATCTCAAACTAGCAGGTGTTGGCTCAAATGAGATATGCTCAAAAAGTGCGTGGCCCTGGTACTCAAACTGCTTGGTTGACCAACCATAGTTTCGATTATAAACGTCTGGCTTCCATGTCTCATTGTGGAAGTTTGCAGTGTTACAGTATGCAAAGTCAAAATCCGAGCCTACCTTAGATAGTTCCTCCAAGGCCGTAGGCAGCAGAATATCATCGTGGTCAAGTTCTAGTAACCAGTCGCCCTTTCCTTGAGAGAACGCAAAGTTCTTTATTTTTCCTATAGACTGTGTAGCCTCAGTGTAAGGTACAACACAAATCTTCTCATTCTGCAAATCTACACAGCAGCCATTGTTAGGAACTATAACCCACTCAAAGTCTTGGAATGTTTGGTTTTTAAGAGACTCCCAACAATCTAGTAGATACTTTGGGTTATTAGTAGGAGTTATTACTGAAATCATGCCAACCTCACAATAGTTGAATCCCAAAACATCATGTCCTCTCCACTCCACAGATGACATAGTCAACTTTGCTTGCAATTGCAGCATCACCTTCTATTTTATCACTAGCAGAAAGTTTAATACCTGATATGATAACTTTCCCTCCCGATGCCTGCAGGCTAAGAGAGTTAATAATCTTTCGTGAAGAACTACCAGACCTACAGATGTACAAGTTGATAGACAATGAACTACTGTGAGTATTGACACATGAGATATCTACTGCTGCACTAGTAGATGTAGGTACAGTATACAGTGTTCCCTTAGTGTTTGGAAGTTGGTTGTCTGCTATAGTTTTGATTTCACTGGACATGTTAGCCTCCAAATATAAGTGCCCAGGTTATTGCCTCATCCTCGACATCAGTCAAACTTATGCCAGAGCTAGTAAGTAGTTGGCCTGATGTACTGAATACTTTGTAGTCCGCAGGCTCAGATAGATTCATAACTGATATGTCAGAGTCCCCACTACTAAGTTCTGTAGTATACTGTACTCCAATATCATCCTCATATACTGCATAAAAAGAACTCCCACTTCTATAGATGTTGATAACTTTGTATCTGCCTGATATAATTGCAGATACAACACAGTCGGACCAGTCGACTGAGTATCGTCTAACTTTGCCGTCATCAGTTACTTCTAAGTACTGGTTGACTTTCTTGACTGCTGTTACTGTCAACTACTTCCTCTTTGCCACAGTGACTGCCACCGTCTCTTATCATACCTTCTAGACATGCTATACGCTCTCCCAAACCTCTCAAGTCCTTGGAGAGAGAGTTACAAGCATCTGCAAACTTAGTTGCTTCCTTAGGTAGTTGTGACACTACACCATCAACTTTATTAGATAGTTTTCCGTACCCATAGGCGATTGCTACTATCTGTAACCCTATAACAACTGTTACTCCTATAATAGCATCAGACATCTATACGCTCCTTCTTGTACTCCTCATAAGCTGTCTAGTCCGCCTACCCAAACTTCGAGGCTCTTTTCTTCTAACCCTGCTCAACTGTGCTCTCCTTATGTTCCTCCTGCTCGCTGCACTTACTTTTGCTGTTGTAGGTCTTTTGCCCATTGAGGTACCTCACAAATGAGAAGTCGCACTTATCGCTTGTGCAGCAGTACTCATCCTCCAGAACTGTTGACCTGACCCTGGTCATTATCTTGTGGCATTTCGGGCAAAGCACTGTTGTCTACCTCAACTTTATTCTGCTCTATAATAGTTTGCTGCCTTAGCTTTATAGTGCGCTCCTCAATCTTCCTAAATGTAAGTACTGCTTCAGTCCAGCTAAACTTGCTGCCGCCCTCGAGTTCGCCCTGGACTAGGGCCTCAATAATTTGGAGTTGTTGAGGAGTGTAGAAGCCTCGCATCTTCAATAAGTAGGACTGTTCGTCACGAGTCAAGTCTCCACCATTAAGACTGGCCTTTAACACCTGATAGTCTTTCTCCATGATGAGGCGAAAGTTGCGGGTAAACTCCAGGCTGGTGTACTCAGTGCGGAGTTTCTGGGCAATCTGCTGTATGTTGTTCTCAAGTTCTACAAACTTAGCATCGTGTCGCCACAGGCTGAGAGTAGACTGAGCATTGCCAGTCATCTTGAGGGATTCTCTAATAGTAAATCCAGAAGCTCTGTAGCTGAGATATCTGGCTTTGGAGTCGTCACGACACCAGGGAAGCAAGGATTGAGCAATATGCTCAGGTACATCACTTGCCACAACATCGAGGTTAGTAGACTGCTCTGTTGTCATATCAGGCCTACATACTAAGTATATCACAATATAGCAGCCGTGTCAATAGATATAATTAAATGCACGAATTATTTATTATATACTGCTATTGACAACTCTACCAGCAAGGAATATAATAATAATGTATTAAGGATTGAGGTGCTACAATCGAAGTTTGGTTCTGTCAAAATATTAAGAAGGCCACCTGCAACCACTGTAAGTTGGAGATAGTCAACAAGTCTCCAATGGTTGTAGGCAGGCTGTGGAAGAAGGCAACAGGAGAAGTAAGAAAGTGGAGTATAACCCTCAGGTGGCATCCAGAGTGCTATCTCAAGCAGGGAATAGATTATGTAGAGAAGCACCCAAAGATAGAGGCAAGAGGCAGAAAGAATCTAGAACTGGATGCAGAGACAAAGTCGCTCAGGTTCAAGCTACTAAGAAGGAGAGCAAGTGTAGTGCAGAGGATAAGAAGAGAGGCATCAAAGTCAGAGAGTCAGAGGTGCACAGAACGATTGATACACTTAGGAAGTATGCTAAATCAGTTGGAAGAGGAGATGGCCACTTGCGGGGGAGTGCCAGTCAGTTGGGAATAACTTATCCTGCACCTGTCTGTGCTACTAGTCCAACTGTGGCACACCACTATGTAGAGATTGTTAGAGGTATATATAGGTGCAAGTACTGCTGGACTGCTGTCTGGCAACCTTCTGACATCTATGAGGCTAAGGAGTTTGGCAACTCTATCCACCAGTATGGGTTACAGACAGCTTATCAGCAGAGAGTTAATAGCAAGCACAAAGTTCTGGAAGCACTTGCTATGTTGAGTGCGCTCAAACTAGTCAAAGACTCCATGACTGACACTGCCACTGTTGTTGCTGCTATAGTTAACAAGTATAACATAGCAGGCGTAGTTAGTGACAAGTGTGTAGTGCCCATCAAGGGAATCAAGTGGGTTGGGCAAGTGCGCAAATAAGGAGGTAGCATGAGCAGACATGCAGCAAAGATTTCTGTCCCATACGAAGACTTTCTCAAGTGGCTAGACTTCGAGAAAGGTAGGATTCATGCTATAGCAGTGGACTATGACAGGCTGCACAAAATCATTGTAGTTATAGAGCACCCTGACCTGCCAGCAGTCCAAGAAGGTGAGATGCTACAGGAGGTCAGTCCTGTATATACTGCGATTCAGTACGGCAATAGGACTGACCCACCCAAAAAGTTCTTAGCAAGGCTATACCGCAGATACTGGTCTGTCAACATTCCCTTGCGTAAAAGAATTGCAGACAATCGGTTCCTTAGGCGACTTTTTGTAAATTCAAAATTTGCGCCTAGACGATAGCCAGAATAGGAGGTGGCATGGAAAGACCAACTATAGTATGTCTCTGCGGTTCGACTCGATTCGTAGACACATTCAATGAGTGGAGACAAAAGCTCACACTTGAGGGCAAGATTGTACTCTCTATCGAGATTGTAACCACTCAAACTAAGGACAACGACCCTCAACACTGTAATCCAGAGGTGAAGGAGATGCTAGACGAGTTGCATCTACGAAAGATAGACCTCGCTGACGAAGTCCTCATACTTAATGTAGATGATTACATTGGTGTGTCTACTCGTAGGGAAATCATCTACGCCCGCACTCTCTTCAAGCCCATAAAGTTCTTAGAGCCAACTCGCTTCACATTTCCTAAATAGTTGCGCTGAATATTTCCTACTCCCTGTAATCCTCAATCATGGTAAAGTAAGACAACATTAGCTAATGTAGATGATAACATTGTTCCAGAGCGATTACATTAAGTACAGGCGAAGTCAGTGGGTAGCAAATACAGGAGATATGTTTGACTCCTGTAGCTATCTTACATTGGTGTAGTTTTCCTAACTATTGGTGTAGTTTTCCTAACTTTTGAGTTTTCAAAAACTGGAAATTTGCGCCTGAGAGATAAGAAGCAGCATATCATAGCAAAGAGAGTCATCCGTACCCCCCATAATCTATCATGTACGAATGTCCTATATATAGCTTGTGTGCTACATTCACATACATAACAATAGCAAACAACAAGCTGACACTAGCACAAATGTTTGGAACATATGACCTATGAAGATTAGATCATGCTTTACGAATCATGCTTTGCGTATCATGGTATCATTTTGCAAAATCGAACGGATGTTCTATTGACATTGCTACAGCTATGTGCTATGCTACGGGTGTAGCAATGCAACAACATGATGCTACAGCTCACCTGAAGCAGCAACATCAGGTCAGCCCTTTTACAATTAAATAGCTACATCATGGTAGCAAGCTGGAGGTGATACAATGGAGCAAACTATAGTATCACCCGAGCTTACAGCGATGGCACAAGCGGATAGCAAACAGCTACAGCGCAACATTGACGCTGAAATAGCAGCACAGCAACGTATCGTTGATGCAGCTTTCGAGGCCAACGATTATAGCAAGCTCGCAATAGCAAGCCAGATGATGCTAAAACTGAAAGCTGAAGCTGAAAGAGCAATTAGCGCAAAGCTAGAAGCCAAGCTACAGATAGAGCTTGCTGAGATTGTAGAAGCGTATAGCATAGAGCTTTCAGCTTACAATGAGATACGCTTACATATCAGCAATGGAGAGCTTAAAGCTGTTACCTTAATGAATGTGCTGGAATCTAAGCAAATCGTAAAAGCTACGCCAACACAAGCCAAAGGTGTAACAGCACACGGTCTCCCAAGCTCTGCTAAATTGCTGGAAACTCATGGAAGCTGTGTATATGCTGACAATGTAACCTACAATGACCTGTTTGCAACCGCCAGAACCAAGCCAGATAGAAAGAACGCTGTATATGACGCTCGGGAGTTGTTACTAAAACACTGCAAAACTCACAAACAATAGACGATTGGGAGATGGTTAGTTGCTGACCGTCTCCCTATCATTTTGTTTCAGTTGAACTCAGTAATCATCAGCCCAGATAGTTGTTAGCTTCAAGTGAAACAAAGATTGAGAACTAGGGGTTGAATTTGTCAAGAGCAGCCAATGTAGTACTAACTAAGCAATAGGTGGTAGTGCTTGGGGGCTTGACAACTGCCCAAACTGTGTTTATAATGGTGGTACGATGATACATGGAGGCACAGTATGGTAAACCTAATACTCCAGTGCTATGTATGGCTGCTAACTGGTGAGTGTAAGTACTACATCAGCATACAGTGGTTGGTAGACCAGCATGAGCAGCACTGTTACAACTAGCCGAGTGAGATGATTACAGTACTCTATATAGGCTTATCAATTATAGTAGTACTGTACTTGCTTGCATTCTATGTAGCTAGTAGAGAAAGGAGGTGATACAGATGCCAAGCAAAGGAACAGGTCATATGAAGACTAAGAAGCATTGTGCACTGAACCAGGCAAACTACAATAGGCACAAAGGAAAGGCCAAGTCGACACTGGCAGACCTGAAAGTGCAGAAGGACAAATAGATGTACACTGACCACGACTACAAGACCAAGAAGGAACTCAAAGAAGCAGTAGCAAATGGTAAACAAGTGAGAGTGCACCAGCCAGGTGGTATCTTTCCTGGTGCAACCTGGTGAGATAACGCTGGAAGGTCCACACTACCCCAGGCCTCAGGTATGCTCAGGCAACTATCAAGGATAGTGTCATAATCAAAGTGAAGTAGAAGGTAACTGATGGCAGAACCAACCAAGAAAGCTCCAGAGATTGAGAAAAGGAGATAGACAATGCCTTACGAATCTACTCCAGGCAAGATAACCATAGTCATAGAGTCCAGCACTATGTCAACCAAGGAACTAGAACTGGCTGCTCACGAGGCAATCTATGAGTGGGCCGAGAACGCAGCCATCTTTATAGTTCCGTCTGATGAGTAGAGTGATGGCTACTCAGAACTATTTGCCTGCAACTGCTCACCAACTCTTGCTCATAGCTCGGCTCTGTATGGCACTACATATCACTGAGCCAGTAGAGGAGAGAGTGATGAGTATGGGAGAGGCAGGCAGGCTAATCAGACAGTTAATACAACAGAAGAAAGGAGGGTGATACAAATGCACTGCGAACACTTACACATCAGTACTCATAGTCGCTGTGTAGACTGTGGTGTACAAGTATTTGACTCAGCGCACTTGAGTAAGAAAGGTATCGTAGGGCGTGGTGCTATGCGAGATGCCTATGCTACAGTGCGTGGCAGTGCTATAGTTAAGAAAGAACAAAAGAAAGGAGACAAATAATTGAACACAAGAATAGGATATAAGGTTGTACGCAGGATGAGTGATGGCAGCTTAATGTCTTTATTCACCCACTCAGACGAAGGCATTGGAGTAGATTATAGGGTAGGCAGAAGAACTATACCTAAAGTGAAGGGCTCACTACTACTTGCCTTCGACAGCGTAGCATCTGCTGACAGGTTCATATCATGTACCCTCGTTGCAGGAAGTGATTACTCTATCTACAAGGCGAGGCTATACAACTCCAGAAAAATTACACTGATTATATTACTTAGAGAAAAGCTAAGTCTAATGTCAGAGTTCTGGAGTGCCTTACGGGTAGGAAAGATTGCACACGGAGTTGTTCATGAGATAGCGACATCAGCACCTGAGGGTACACTAGGTTGCACTGCAATTACTTTACTAGAAATGGAGGAGCATGACAAAGTTCATCCGAATCAGTCCAGCAGCATTTGAGAACTTGCAGCGCAGAGTGAGCCAGTCAGACCCACTCAGCACTCGCACTCACACTGCTGTACTAATGGACAGGCTGATATTTGAGTGCCCAAACTGCATCCACTCATTCGAGTGCCTGTCTAACCAGCACAGTCAGTGTATCAAAGATGATGACTTATTAGGGAGCAGATAGTGTTGCTCCAATGCCAGTATGATACCTGCCCTAAAACAGGCTGGCCTGTGTCTTATCCTATGTGTAGTAGATGCAAGTCTAATCCACTTGGTCACAAGCAGGCTAGTCAAGGAGTGCAGCAGTGTGAATATAGAAGAAAGGAGGTGAGTAATGACAGCATCAATAGGACAGGAAGCCGAAGATGTAATAGTTAACAGGAAAAAGTGGTTAAAAGAATCTATAGCAGCACAGGCTAGTGTCAATGAACTACCCATAGATATACTTGACTACCCTGTAGACTCATGCTATGTAGGCTACGATGCAAAAGCAGAAGCAGCTACAGTTAGCATGTACTTCTATGGAGCAAGCAGAGGAGAGCGAGCCAAAGAACTCCTGTCTCTGCTAGTGGAAGCAGGTGCAACTGTAGAGCAAGAAGTCTTGAATGACAGGACATTCTACTCTAAACCTACTGAAACTACAGTGACTGCTATATTAGGAAGAATAAGGATATGTGTGAAAGGCTTGCCACTCCCACCAAACTGTGAGATAGAAGAGATAGATAGCCCAGGTAAGATATACAAGGTCATATGCACAGGCAAGGGAGGAGCAGGCTAACCTAATCAACTGGGGATTGACAACTGTGTTCGCAAGGTTTATGATATATATGAAATCAGGCTCCATCAGTGGCATAGGTGTGAGCCAAAAAGGAAGGAGGTGATTACAGATGTCCAAGAAAGACAAGAATCACAAAGGTACACCACCTGAGGAGGCAACTGCTAGTGTAGTTACCGATGCACCAGACCCTGCTCCTGTATCTCCGCCTGCTGCACCAGTAGCTGACTACAAGCCAACAGATGAGCAGCGAGCACAACTAGCTGAGGCACTAGCTAAGGGTGACTTCAAAACTGTGACTGCTATCTCTAAGGCCATAGCAGGAGAGCAGGCTAAGGTAGAGAAGTCCAAGCGTGAGGCAGGCAAGGGTGAGGAGGAAGCAAAGAAGCAGTTGCTTATTGCTACTACACTAGCCATGAAGGACAGGATAGTCGGTCTAATTACTGCTGCCAAAGACAAGGATAGTGGAGACTATCTGACTGACATGGACAAGGCAGATTGTGTAGTATTCAAGTGGAACTTCACTGATGCCGACAACCTCATTGAGTGCAAGCTGTTCAAGGGCAGCACTAGACCTGCTGGCACAGGCAAGTCAACTGGTGGAGGTGCTGGCAAGAAGTACTCTGTCAAGACTGAAGAACTACTTGCTAAGTTTGGGGGCAACATCTTCAAAGAGGAAACAGGACAGACATTCAAAGAGGCCTGGGACTCCAACTCTGATGGGAACTGGCGGTACGGCATCAGGGTCAAGTTACTCAAGCTGGAGGGAGTTATAAAATAGCCTGCCTGTCTAACACATGGTGTAATTCAGCAGGCTAACGCGCCGAGGGAGGGTGACCAGTTGCCAATCATCCTCCCTCTCATTTAGCCCAAAGTATTGACAGATTCAATAGGGAGGAAGGCATGAAGCTGAAACTATTTGGTAAGAAGCGATTTGTATCTCAGTACGAGAAAGACCATCAAACAACTATGCGCTCTCCGCCCACAGTTGATGTGCCTGAGTTCTCAGTTGGGTACTGCAAATGCAGTCCAACACACATTATCCTGAACCCACATTGGATTGCATCTGATGGTACATACTTCAGGCAGGATGAAGGAGTAAGAATATTCAACTGTATCAAAAGCCACTATGATGAGTTGAAATCTTGGAGGATAACAGACAGCTACTGCATATCTACCTACAAACCACTGCCACCTAACTTAGACATGGAGACAATCATAGAGTTAGTTGGTGCAGTCCAAATAGTAATAAAAGATATGCTTGACGACTGGCTCTACTATAGAGATATGGTGATGGCGCACAAGGACAAGTGATGGAAGACATCATAGTCACTGAATCAGGCTTAGTCTACGCAGTCATGGTAGTGGAGGAGTGTGCTACTCCAGACTTAGCAGGCGCATATAATCTCGGAGTGGATGAGTGCCCCAACTGCGAAAGTAATAACACTTGCATAGTCGAGTACCCGCTCCACTCCTGTCCGTATCATCCACTCGTACCTCACTGTTATATGTGGTACTGTTGTGACTGTATGTTGCTCTATGAATACAAACTAGTAGGTGATGCCAATGAAACTTACAATCAGGCAAAAGATTCTCAAACAGCGAGGGATAGCAGGATTCCAACCACAGACTAGACAGCCTATAACTTTCGGTGAGCAGGAATCTTCTATCTCCAAGACTCCACTCATGCGCTATCTCGAGCTGAAGTACTCCCAGTCAATTGAAGACATACTAGCATCTGGCAGCAACTATGAACTAGAGAAGCAATTGGGAGTGGACTTCACTACTATCAGCAAGTGGAGGAAGATAATCAGGCAGAGCAAACAGAGTCAGATAGAACTACCAACTAGATAGGAGCAACAATGAGAACAGTTCTACTCTGGATAGCAACTCATATAAATCTGGGTAGGCTCAATCCATATATACTTTGTAGGTAGATATGCAGTATAGGACTAGCAGTTGGAAGGATGCCTCATAGAGTAAAGTAATTCAGTCACTTCCTTAGTCTGTAGTAGAGGGCATACCAATTTTGATATTTGAGGGCAGTGATGCCGTTAGAAAATATAGAGCAACTCAAACTCTGGTTGCCTCCCTATCGTGGTGAGGCACCTATATCAGATGGAATACTAGAACCAGGCACAGCTATGCTAATCTTTGGGCCTCCAAAGTCATGGAAGTCTATCACTACTATCTATACTTCTTACTGTATAGCCAGTGGCACTGACTGGTTTGGTTACAAAACTACTGCCTGTCCTGTAATAGTATTCCAAGCGGAGTTACCGAAAGCAGTACACAAACGTAGAGTGTGCAAGTTTGACTACTGCACTCCTATTCCAAACAACATCCTGTTTGAAACTAACCGCTACTGCAAACTCGACACCACATACGGCAGAGACATACTCAAGTCTGTTATACTAGAAGCACAGGCTAGATTCCCCAAGCAGCATATAGTACTCATCCTCGACCCTGTGTATTTGCTCATGTCTGGTAAGATTAGCGAAGAGTATGATGTCAGAAGAATGTTAGACAACTTGAATGAACTCCGTGATAATTACAACTTATCTATCATACTCATCCACCACTCTCATAAGACTAGAGTGACTAGTGACGGCGCAGTAGTAGACACTGGAGCAGATGAAATCTTTGGCTCAGGTTATTTCAACTTCTGGTGTGACACTCAAGTCAGACTAAAAAGACTAAACCCATTCACTCTCGACAACCAGATAGGATTCTCATTCACACTCACTCGCAACGCCGAGAAGATACTAACTCCTTTCGATGTAGAGTGGAGCAGAGCCACTCTCCAACCAACTGTAATAGCGACTAGGCCAGTGCAGTCAGGGACTGAAGAAGATGTGACCAGTAGAGGATTAGCACAACAATAACCTGGATAGTATGTAATAAATTATAATCCATTAAGCATTTATATACATGGTATATTAAGGGAGGAACAAATGGACAATCCTTGGGAAGATGCGAGGAGACATGAAGACGATGAGAGAAGTACAAAGATAAAGCAAGAGTTAATACAGGCAGCAAATGAATCAGTGCAGGAAGTAGCAGATAAACTAACAAGTCTTGGGTTCTCAGTAACTAGACTAGATAGCAGCCTCATGCCATTGTTCAACCTACAAGTAGTTAGGGGTAACTCAATGTACCTAGTAGATGTCATGCGTAGAAGTGCATTTGCTAGCGACTACTGGATTGCAAAGAAGCAACTTGAACTATGGAAGGAAGAGTACACAGCAGCTACCAAAATAGTTGCGTTCAATATAAAGAATACTTCTTGTAGATACATACTAGTAGGTAACATTGAACAAGTAGCAATAGACAAGAGAGGTAAAGGTTCCCTACATATCAGGTTTGAAGACACTAAGCCATTAGATTTATTACCCTAATATATACCATGTATAAAAACATAATGGATTATAATAAATTATATTACACCTTACCAGTGCCCTGGGTATTGACAACTGCAAGCTATAGGTTGATAATAATGATGTACCCATCATTGCTAAGTGTAATATGGAAGGAGGTGTTGCAGTTGCGCTAACAACAGCATTACTTATAGTCCTAGCAGTAGGACTCGCAGTCACAGTTACAATAGTAATAATAATCAGGAGGAAAGAAGAGTAGATGACTACAGAACAAATGCCACGAGACCCAGTATCCAGTAGAGGGTTAGCATCAGGTGGATTAGGAACACCACTCAGAGACATCAGAGGTAAACTGGCAGGGTACAGGACTGAGAAGAGAACTATCGAAGGCACTACCAGGGAAGCAGTGTCAGTCATGCTACAACTAGCAGACCTGGAAGTATTCAAGTCTGAGGAACCTTATGCCTTCCCAACTGCTGAAATCAGGATTAGCCTGTCCAACTCAACCAACAGTAGATGGGGCATACTGGCAGAGTCGGCCAACAAAATCCAACTGCCCACTGAGGACTTCCCCAAAGACCACACTGGCAAGTCAATCAGACTCACTGTCACTCCTGGTCATAAGATTCGCACAATGAACCAGGAGAGTAAGAAGTGGGAGGAGACTACAGTTGAGGCTTGGGAGGTTACAGAGATAGCTGGCAAGACAAAAGGCTCAGCCTCAGCAAACCCAATGGATGAGTTGAAGGCTTTGTTGGATGGCAAGACCAAGGCAGAGTTCAACTCAACAGCACTCGCCCACCCATTTGTGAAGAACAGTCCAGATGCACAGCGCAGCATACTAGACAACTCCTTTGTAGAAGGACTGGTCACAACTGGTGCGTTCACAGTAGATGCAAACAAGGTATATCACAAGGTAGCAAAGTAGGATAGTATGGAGCAGGAGAGTAGATGTTGCTTGAAACAGTACTGTTGAAAGTCGTAGCGATTGCAACACAGCAGCACTACCACTCCTGCTCCTACTAGAAAGAGGCAACATGATAACTGAAGCAAAGCCAACAGACTGGGATGAGCACTGCCAGAAATGCATAAGGAGCAATGGTGTTGAGCCTGAAGAACTGTTATACTGTCCTGCTGAAGACGATTGTGAGTACATGAAGAAGAAACTGGAGGGGCAACATGATAAAAACTGATAACCCTGAACTATCCAGACTAATCTTGAATCACCTATCAGATAAATATAAACTCAAACAACCTCGAGAAGGTATCCACCTCTCTACTCTAGTCTACTGTCTAACTCGCTCATTCTTTGATGCTCACTCAGCAGTAGAGCCAACTGATGAAGAACTGATGCTGTTTGCACTTGGGTATGGACTGCAGGATGTTTTGACTCCACCAGATGCAACTAC
>Ga0315288_10005840_pt1 | contig 15615 bp, 14 predicted proteins | sample YL17G11_20_MG_FD_203454 | JGI IMG/M metagenome (GOLD analysis project Ga0315288, IMG submission 203454) | Sediment microbial communities from Yellowstone Lake, YNP, Wyoming, USA - YL17G11_20 | ecosystem: Environmental > Aquatic > Freshwater > Lake > Sediment | place: USA: Wyoming | collected...
TATTTTCTAACGTCACGACTACCGGGACGGTCAGTGGTCAGTGGGCGAATCAGGACATCGGAATACTAAACAACGCTCCTGAGCCGCTGTACGTGGCGGTTTCCAACAGCACCGGCAATCCTGCGGTTGTGGTACACGATGATCCGGCTGCGGCACAGATCAACACCTGGACCGAGTGGGTCATCCCGCTTCAGGCTTTTGCCGATCGGGGCATAGTCCTGACCAACGTCGACAGGATTGCAATTGGTCTTGGTTCCCAAGGCAACATGACGATACCAGGCGGTTCAGGTAAGATGTTCTTTGATGATATCCGGCTGCTTAAGCCGGAACCATAAGCTGAGATTTAGGATTGAGTCGTTGACATATATAGATTTGCATCGTATCGGGGCTTATACTGTTTGAGTCGGTATAGGCCCCGTTCATTTTCACAGGCGGTAAGGTTATTGCCTAAGAGGTCGCACCGTTCATTGAATACGGTGGCAAAAAAGGGCGTATTTCGGCAACGAAAATCCATATCTCTTACTGTATCCCAAACTGAAATAGACTATCCAATTATTCCTGCTTTTCGGTATTTTCGCACACCTTGTCGTGTCCCGATAAATGGTCTTTCTGTGTCACCGCAAATAGCCTTTTCATGTCACTCGAAAAAATAAAAAATCCATATCGCTTGTAAACGATGTAGTAGCACAGGCTTATAGCAGAACCTTCATTTTATCTTATATACTATGAAGGTTCATAGCTGGTCGTGGTACTTCTGCAGTCGCTCGATTGCCGGTCTAATCGCCTTTTCCAGGCTCTTACCGTAGATTTGCGTAGTCGATAGATGCTCATGCGCGAGCTGTCTTTGAAGCTGTTCTATGCCCCCGCCGGAATTTAGGAAATTCGTCGAATAGGTGTGGCGCATCCGATGCGGTTTCAGCTCCTTTACGCACGCCCGCCGGCCGATCTTTTGCATCCGGTCGTACAGGTTCCGATAGGTCAGTGGATTGTGCCAGCGATTCACAAAGACCGGGTCTCGCAGCTTCGCGGTCGGCCGATTTTCTCGCATGTGCCGGGCAAGCATATCCCAGGCCTGGTTGCTGATATATACCCAATGGCTTTTCTTTTTCTCTCTGGCCCTCTTGGTACGCTTGGTCCACTTGCCGTACCTGACGAAGATAGCTGCATTGCCGTAGTCAATTCTCAAATCCCGCTCCTGCAGTTGGCATATTTCCCCCGGGCGCAGTCCCGATCCGAGCATTAACTCGAAAATCACCCGCTCTTCATCCGACAGTACCGCCCGACACCGCCGGACCTCTTCATCGGACAGGTAATCTCCCGGGCCGATATCGCTCTTTTGCGATAGCCCGTTTTCTCTCTCCACCGCCTCAGCGAGTTTCTGCCGCTCACAGATCAGCCGGACCATGCGGGAATACCACCGTTTGCCCGTCCGCGTCCCGTAGCCCTCATCGTTAAGCTCCTGGGCGATCTGACAATAGCTCACGACCAAGCCGCCCTTACGAGGGCGACGCTTACGAACAATCCGCTCGATAATCTCACGCTCTTTAGCTTTGTATCCATAAGTTTTCCTGCCGGGCTTTCTCATCGTTGCCTGTTTCCTATCCGCTCACTCTTCAAGCATCGCCTCGATCACATATCCTATCGCATACGCGACGAGCACCCGGCCCAGATTGTGCTTTGTTTCGCCCGACAAAAACCATTTGACGGCATCGGTTCTCGTGTTTTCGCTTGTGGGCAAGCCCTTCAAATAGCAATAAACATACTGCATCCCGTCCACGAAGTGCCTTTTGATTCCCTCAATCGAGTCTGTTTCATCGTAGCTGCCCTGTGCTTCGATGTAATCGTTCTCCAGGTCCAGCAGAAACTCAGCACGGCCCTTTTTCTTGATATGCTGATTGATCCAGAACAGGGCATAGATATCATCTTGCTCAAGAAGTTCCTCCAACTCGTCGATGTTCATGGCAAAGCTGAACGTATCCTTGCGCCCGGAGAGAATCTTCGTTTCTGAGCCAAGTATGCCTTGCAGCAATTCTGAAAATCCTAATTGATTATCCATAGTTAATCTCCTTAACTGTGAGTTTGAATGAGTGCTTTGATTGCATCTTTGGTATGTTCCGGCAGTTCCGGCCAAGCCTTGACAATCTCTGCCAAATCCGGGTATTTCTGCACAATTTTGTCCAAGCTGGTGGCCAAGACAGGATTTGCATTTTCTATAAGGTGTGTGTTTACAGGAGTTTGTGAATTACCGCCAAGGGGTTCAAATCCCCTTGGGGCTATTTGGCTCAAAGCTATAAATACTGGGCCGTACGATGACTTAAGCGTCTAAAACCGCATTCCGGAAACGGATGCTTCAAACACTAAAGTACCATCAACGACTCCCTGGACATCAGTTGTAACGTGGCTTGCACGCTTTCTTCGCTTGTATTTTGTAATATGACCAAGCATGTAAAGCCTTTTTCCAGGTTCGATTATAGAGCGGAACTTCGCTGATTCTATGCCGGAAAAACCAATAAATCCCTGCTCCTCAAAAACCTGCTTCATAAAGAAACTTGCAAGCTGGGCTGCTGCCTCGACCATGATCACGCCGGGCATCAAAGGTCGGCCCGGAATGTGGCCGCGAATCCAGAATTCGTTTTCTGTTACATCCTTATAGCCAAGAATGAGAGACTTTTCCTTATCGTACCAAAGAATGCCATCGAGATGCTGCATCTCAAATCGCTGTGGATTTACTTCGCAGATTGCTGCCTTGTCAAAGACAGGTTTTGCTTCAAGGTCAATTTGTGATAAATCAAAAAATAGGGGGGGTGGCATTATTAATTCCGAAAAAAAACTCACTCTACTCTATAGTACTGCGCAATGATAAACCGCTCTTTTTACACACTACTCCGATACACATGGCGCATCACATGAAAGACACCATATGCTAAACACAATAAAAACAGGTGTTTACAAGTACTTATGATGTTTTATTCGGCCGATCTGATTTCAAGGACACGGTTGCGAACGAGTTGAGAAGCCTGCTTGATTTTCTGCATTTGCTTACGAACTCGCGTTCCTGCTGCCTTATTCCCACCTTCGGCTTTGCTGATGTCAGCCTCAATTTCAGCGACCATCACTTTAAGATCTTCGTACTCTTGCATTAAAATAACCTCCACTTTGTGGACTAGAATTTATTTAGAGCAGATTAAAAATCATTAGAAACTTAACGATGCAAAAGTGTTTTGTCAAAGAAAAATGCCCTTTTTACAAAAAAAATCAATATTTTTTACTGGTCAGGTTTTAAGTTTTTTGGTCAGTTCGGCGATTCTCCGGCCTCGGCGTATACACTGCCGCTTAACTCTTTCATCGGGCTTGCCGATGGATACCGGCCCATAGTGGTCACCCTGCGGATCGCCCTGGACGACGCAACCGGCTATAAGCATCGCTTCAATTATGCCCATGATTGTGGTTTCATTGCCGCCCGCGATATTTGCCGAGCTGGTAAACGCAGCACCTACTTTGCCGTCGAGTTTGCCGTGAAAAGCGACTGAATCGTCGAATAGCTGCTTAATCGGTCCCGCCATATGGCCATAATAAGTTGGTGAGCCGACAACTATTGCATCGTAATTCAGCAGATCCTGGGCCTCTACATCGCTTACGGATTTGCATTCGGTTTGCAGGTCTGCCTCATTCATTGCCTTGGCTATTATCTCCGCCATTTCTTTTGTATTACCGCTTCTTGAATAATAGATAACTATTGCCTTTGCCATTTTTGCTCCTTTTTTCTTATCGATTTTGCTTGGGAAGCAGATATATCTCTTAAACAAATATAATTGACTGTGGGACCACAGAAAGGTCTTTGTTTTAGATTACAATCATACACAACGCGAAAATAAAATTCCAGAGTTACATTTCAAACTTAGCTATCGGGGCTTTAGATCGACAAGGTTTGACATTCAACCTTTCCAAATGTTAAAATCCCGTATTTACTTATCGATTTAGCCAATTTACCGGGAATAAGGGGAATGATGCAAATTCTGGGTATTATGGTAAACGGTCATTGGATGCCGGGAATCGGCGATCCTACCTTCATTGGATGGTTTATAACGGCAGCGTATTTGATTGCTTCCGGATTGTGTGGAGTTTGTGCCTGGCGCACAGACAGAATTTCTCCTATCTTCCGATCCCGTCACCATTGTGCTTTTTGGTGGTGCTTAGCGGTGATTATGTTACTAATGGGTGTTAATAAACAGTTGGATTTTCAGTGCTGGATTATTGTTGTCGGCAAGGAATTGGCCCTGGCCCAGGGATGGTATTCACAGCGTCGAATCTTCCAGATGTGGTTCATTGTCGGCGTTGCGATCTCCGGCCTGATTTTATTAATATGGTTGGGATGGAAATTAAAACGGCAGTGGAGGCGGTACGGGCTTGCCCTCGTCGGTATTTTGCTGCTGATTACTTTTGTAGCTATCCGAGCTGCGCCTCTCGATCAGGTGGCTGGATTTCGGGGCTGGCAACCGGCAATGAGACTGATAAATACCATTCTGGAACTCGCCGGTATCGGGTTGGTTGGGATATCTGCTCTGATGGGTATATATCGAGGTACAAAGCAAGCCGCCAAAATCACAGATTTCTGATGTCGCCCTTTTATTCAGGTTTTTCAATTCTACGCTCGGCGGCGTAGATAAGGAAGCTTTTCCGGAAGAGGTACATTGTTACCGAACTTATCCTCGCCGTATCCGGATTCCGCCAGTAGTTTGATATCGGCCAGCACTCGCTTATCGCCAATAAACTTGGCAGTCATTTTGGTGTCCACATCGATTTTGCCCATTGCCAGCAGCCTGGCCATCTCGTCAACAACCTTCTCAAGCAGTGTACCTTCCTTTCGGGTGGGCTCTTCCGGCAACTGCAGGGGTTGTTCGTAAAGGATAAGTTTGCTTCGCCCGGCCAAGGTCAGTACGAGCTCCCGAATGACGGCATTGAAGTTACTTTCGTTGTCCTGTTTCTGGTCAAGCTTGAGACGGACGATTTCTTCGGCAAGCCATCGACGTTTTTTTGCATTGATTTTTTCATTAGCTCGGAACAATCCGAGCGGCGAACTGGCATCATAGACCTCATCGTCAAGCTCCATCTGAACCTCGCTGCCGTAATGCAGGACAAGCTTGGCGATCAGTGTGGACGGGCGAACGTGGAATCCGCGATAAAAAGGCACGGGGACCTCGACCTCGCCGATTTCAGCATATCGATTGAGCATCTCATGGCACAGGTGTTCGGCGCAACCGATATAGAGATTGATGTGTGTAATCGAGTACCTCATCAGGACATCCAGCAGCACGTCGGTCTTGACTATCGGCTCCTGCCGGCCCGGCGAGTTGCACGGCAGCTTATTCACGTGCCGTTCGTAGTGGTGAACGAACAATGTCGCCGTCCTGAGCAAATGAAATACAACACTTATATGCCCTCTGAGAACAGGCAAATCCGTATCAAGCTGAGCGGCTTCCGTGCCCGAAACATACGTATCATACAGTGACTGAAGGCTATGGAACCGAAGCTCGATACTCCGTAACTTATTCTCACTAACCAACTCCCGGACATAAGAAGCGAATTTTTCGGGCTTAACCCGGCTGGCAGCGCGAACATCTTCACTATCGACAGCCAGGTTCAAAAAAGCTGTGGTCAGGAGAGTTACAGTTTCTGCGATTTCAATTTTGCGTGTTTGGCAGTGGTGCGGCAGACAGCCGGGAGGGAGCTCTTCGGTATAAGATTCCTCGCGCAATCTCTGTGATGGAATCGGCAAATCAAGCTGCACGGCTTTGGTGAGCATCTGCTTTGCTGCCTGCTGAAGGACACTGACCGTGAATTCAAGCGTATCTTCCGTCGCCTGGGCAAAATCCTGTTCGATTGGCAACAGACGATATGCGGGCAATGAATATCGGATATGAAGCAGTTCATAGCTCACATCGGAAAAGTGCTTAATTGCCGCCGTGAGCGACCTGAAACCACACCATTGGCAGTTGCTGCCTGCTCCATACGCGTCGAGGAGCTCCTCGATCTGTGTTGATTGCGATAGCAGGGCACCTATCAACGGACGTATCATGATATCTTTAGTCGATTTGCATTGGGATATATGCTTGGAAAGACCCAGTAAGGTCATGGCACGTTTTGCGATTAGCTCTCGAAACATCTTATCAGTCATTACTGCTGTTGAAACCATATATGTTACTTTTTCCTGCTCTCCAGGGGATTGACTTGCGGCTCGCCGAAATCCTTTGGTATCTTGAACTCAAAGACCTTTTTGTCTATGCTTTTGTTAACTTTCGGCTTGAGGAACTTTATCTCTACAATGTCTCCTAACGGAGGCTCCGGCTCGCTTTTTACAGCTACAACTTTTGCCGGAAGGTCCAATTTCTCATCAATCCAAAAGTCTATTGAAATATAGTCATCTTTATAAATCGAATTCGGCTTAACCTTCAAATGCACTTGAATAAATTCTTCCGATTCGGTTTTTGGAGGCTCGACCAGGTTAACCTCAAACTGTTTTTTCAAATCCTCTGTTTTGCTGAAGCCAAGCATTGGCAAATTTCTGCTTGCCAGTTCAAAGACATCCGTCGGTTTGTTCGGATCGTTCGGCTCGGCCAATTGGTAGTACTTCGCTTCTTTGATCTGGTAATCGAGATGTGCAAGCCAGATGCCTTTTAATTCACGGTCGGGAACAGACAGTCGTGCTCCGTCGAGAACAAAATACTGTTCGAGAGTCTTCTGTTCTTTTTCATCGTCCTGTTGGATCGTATTGAAGTGAATGCTCAACGTGGATGTTTTGCCTGAGCGCGCATAATACAAGACACCTTTCCACAGCGATTCTGATTCGAGCAGCGGCTGGCTGAATTTGTACTCAACATTGCTCTGGAAGGATTTTAGCCCTGATGTCGTTTTGTTCAGTCGTTCCAGGACGATGCTCAGGGGATCATCTTTTGGAATTTCCTGTTGTGGTTTTTGTGAAGCTTCCGTGCAACCGGAAGCCCAGCAGGTACCTGCCGCCCATAATACGATAAAAGTAGCTCTTATCATTATCTGGTTATTCATTTGGCTGCCTTTCTTTGCTCCTCTACTCGCTATCTGCTGCTTTTGTTTGCAATAATCTCAAGTATTCCGCCTATGTTTTCGATGGAAAAATCAGCATGTTTGGCAAAATCTCCGGCTTGGCTATGGTTTGCAAGCAGAACTGCAACCGCACCTGCTGCCTTTGCACACAACAAATCGAATAAATAATCGCCAACCAGCAGAGTCTCCTGCGGTTTTACGCCGAATTGCCTGCACAACTCGATGACGCCGAATGCATCGGGCTTGACGGGCCCATCCTCTCTACCGATGACTGCATCGAACTTGAGCTTATGCTTCCGGGCAATGGCATAGGCATTACCTCGCTTATTACGAGTTAGGACCCCGATATGAATGCCTGCTTCACGAAGCGCCGACAATGTTTGTTCGGCACCGGTGTTAAGTTTTGATTCTATTACGGCCTTTTGCTCGTGAATAAAGAGTATTTTCTCTGCCTTCCGGCGTAGTTGCGGGTTCATTTTCTCCATCGATTCCAGCAGAGGTCCGGAATCTCTGGCTAATCCAATCTCCTCCCGAATGGCGTCAAAGTCGAAGTAAGGCTGGGTGATGGTCCCATCAAGGTCGAATATTACAGCTTTAATTGGCATAATCAATGTTCACCGTATTATATAACTCAAATATCATTCCCATGCTGGTGGGTACCTGTCCTATTCCTGCTTTTTGGATTTTTTGCGCAGCAGTTCTATAAGATATCGGCCGGCATGACCGAAAATCTTATCTTTACGAACAATTATGCCGGTCGGCCTGATAAAATTCTCATTTGAAAAAGGAATCGCCTTTATTGTTCCGCTGCTGATTTCCTGAAGTATTGCAGTTTGGGGCATTATACTAATCCCGGACTTGATTTCGACCGCTCTTTTGATGGTTTCGATGTTGTCGAATTCCATGACCGGGCGGACGACGATATTATAACGCTCCAAAATACTATCGATCCAGGCCCGTGTTGGAACATCTTTATCAAAGGCGATAAATCTTTCGAATTGCAGCCTGTGAATATCAACCTGCGATTCTCGCGCCAGAGGATGGTTTGGGTTACAGACCAAAACCAGCGGTTCATCTTCAAAATCATAGACATCGAGTCTTTTGTCTCTTTTCGGAACGGCGACAAGACCGATATCGACATCGCCGGCTAAAACAAGCTCGTAGATTCTCCTGGCGCTAAAATACTCGACATGAACATTGACATCCGGGTAGCTGACCATAAATTTCTTGATATAGTCGGGCAGTGTATGCATGCCGATACTGAAAATGGCGGCGATATTTATTTTGCTGACAGAGGTTTTTTGCAGGGTTCTCAACTCATTCTTGAGTTGTTCATACCGGTCCAGGATATCTTTAGAGCCCTGGTAGAGTAACTGGCCCGCCTTTGTCAGCTCAATGGGTCTTTTCTTACGATTAATCAACTGGCACTTGTGAGCAAGCTCCAATTGTGCAAGCTGCTGTGAGACGGCAGATTGGCTTAGAATATGTTTTTCCGCAGTTTTTGAGAAACTTCGCAAATCTGCCAAATCGCAGAATATCTTCAGCATCTCGATGTGCATTATAAGCTGTCCTTATAAACTCTATTACTATTTATCAGTTGCCGTGCGATGATCTATCACGTATATTTAATTTATTCACAAGATTAGCGTGTGAAATCCATTTTTTTGATTTTTTTATTAGTCTAACTTATTGTAACGGTTAATAAAAGCAGAATTTTAACACTTTAACTATAGGAGATTACAATAATGGCGACAAACACCATTATACAGGGAGTTTACGAGCAAGTTCAAAGACGGAATACCGGTGAGGTCGAATTTCTACAGGCAGTAAAAGAAGTTCTTGATTCTCTTGAGCCCGTGCTCGATAAGCATCCGGAATATGTAGAAGCAAGAATTCTCGACAGGATTGTGGAGCCGGAAAGACAGATCATGTTCCGCGTGCCATGGCAGGATGACAAGGGCAACGTTCACATCAATCGCGGTTTCCGGTTCGAGTTCAACAGTGCGCTCGGCCCATACAAGGGCGGCCTGAGATTCCATCCGACAGTAAATGCGAGCATCCTGAAGTTCCTCGGATTCGAGCAGGTATTCAAGAATTCTCTTACGACTCTGCCGATGGGCGGAGGCAAGGGAGGATCGGACTTTGATCCGAAGGGCAAGAGCAATAACGAAGTGATGCGTTTTTGCCAGAGCTTTATGACCGAGCTGTGCCGCCATATCGGCCCGGATACTGATGTTCCTGCGGGCGATATAGGCGTCGGCGGGCGTGAAATCGGCTTTTTGTTCGGCCAGTACAAACGAATTCGCAACGAGTTTACGGGCGTATTAACCGGCAAGGCCCTGAACTGGGGCGGTTCGCTGATACGACCTGAAGCAACAGGTTACGGCTGCGTGTATTTTGCCGAAGAAATGCTAAAGACTCGCGGCGATGACTTAAATGGTAAGGTCTGCACTGTCTCCGGCTCAGGAAACGTCGCACAATACACAATTGAAAAACTCAATCAGCTCGGTGCGAAGGTAGTCAGCCTTTCCGATTCCGGCGGGACCATCCACGATCCGGACGGCATTGACGATGAGAAACTCGCCTTCGTAATGAACCTGAAGAACGTTCGACGCGGGCGCATCAAGGAATACGCCGACAAATACGGCGCCAAGTATCTTGAAGGCAAGCGGCCATGGGGTATCAAATGCGATTGTGCGTTCCCCAGTGCGACGCAGAATGAAATTAGCGGCGATGATGCAAAAAAGCTTCTTAAGAATGGCTGTACCCTTGTAGCTGAGGGCGCCAATATGCCGAGTACTCCTGAGGCGATTGACCAGTTCGTCGAAAAGAAGATACTCTACGGTCCCGGCAAGGCCGCAAACGCGGGCGGCGTAGCAACCTCGGGACTGGAAATGTCACAGAACTCGATCCGATTGTCATGGACACGCGAAGAGGTGGACGAGCGACTGCACAACATTATGATTGCCATTCATAAGCAGGCATATGAGGCGGCCGAAGAGTATGGCCAGCCGAGCAATCTCGTAATGGGCGCCAATATCGCCGGTTTCGTGAAGATCGCCGACTCCATGCTCGACCAGGGACTCGTGTAATAGAAGACGGCGAGATTCCTACGATTATATAAGGGCAGGGAATACAAAAAATGTGTCCCTGTCCGTTTTTTTTGACAGGATACGACAGGCAAATTAGCAAGGTTGGAATATGGCTGGTTGGGCGAGTACAGGAATCGACGGTCTTGACACCATCTTGACCGGCCTGGAAAAGGGCGACAACGTGGTCTGGCAGGTGGATCGCATCGAGAATTTTGCCGCCTTTGTCGATCCCTATGTTGAACGAGCAAAGCGGCAGGATCGCCGGCTGGTGTATATGCGGTTTGCCGACCATCAGCCCCTGGTGAAACCCGGTGCAGGCGTCAGAATTCACAATCTGGATGCAGGCAGCGGTTTTGAGGCGTTTACCACGCAGGTTCATGCTATTATAGCCGGCGAGGGCAAAGAGGCATATTACGTTTTCGATTGCCTTTCGCATCTGCTCGACGCCTGGGCTACCGATTTGATGATAGGCAACTTCTTCATGGTGACCTGCCCGTACCTGTTCGAGCTTGATACGATCGCTTATTTCGCGCTTCTTCGAAACCGTCATTCATTCAAGACAATCGCTCGTATCCGGGAGACCACGCAACTTCTGCTGGACTTATATAACGTCGAGGGCAAAAATTATCTACACCCTTTGAAAGTCTGGAAACGCTACTCCCCTACGATGTTTTTGGCACACCTGCAGAATAATAGCGGATTCGTACCGATCACAAGCAGTATCGATGCTACTAAGCTGCTTTCGTATATTTCCGAAAGAGGGCTTCAACCAGCCGAACGAGCGATTGACTATTGGGACAAGCTTTTTTCTCAATCGGCTGAAATCTCCATGCAGCCGGATATCTCAGAACTGGCCACGCAAGAGATGGTCGAGCACCTCTGCAAGATCATGATTGGCCGAGATGAACGGATGTTGTCACTGGCTACGAAGCATTTTACGCTTGGAGATTTGTGTGCCATCAAAAGCAGACTCGTCGGGACTGGATTCATCGGGGGTAAGGCGGTCGGGATGCTGCTTGCCAACAAAATCGTCGCTAAGGATGAGTTCGATTTGAGCAGGCACCTCGAACCGCATGACTCATTTTATGTCGGTTCGGATGTTTTCTACACGTATCTTGTGGAGAACGGATGCTGGAAGCTGCGGGTTGAGCAGAAGACTAAAGAAGGTTATTTCAAAGTTGCAGCGGAATTAAGGGAAAGACTTCTCAAAGGTGAATTTCCTGACCAGATACGAGAGCAGTTTCAGGAAATGATTGAGTATTTCGGGCAATCGCCGATCATTGTTCGGTCGAGCAGTCTGCTTGAAGATGCTTTTGGCAATGCCTTTGCAGGCAAGTACGAAAGTGTTTTTTGTGTCAATCAGGGCAGTCCCGAGCAGCGGTATGCCGACTTCGAAAAAGCTGTGCGGAGAGTTTATGCCAGCACGATGAGTGAAAACGCCCTGATGTACCGGTTACAAAGAGGGCTCGATCAACAGGATGAGCAAATGGCCTTGTTAGTGCAGCGTGTTTCCGGCTCGTATCGAAACGGTTACTTTTTCCCGGATCTGGCGGGCGTTGGCATGTCACATAATGCCTTTGTGTGGAAGCCGGACCTGGACCCGAAGGCCGGGATGCTGAGACTCGTCTTTGGGCTGGGCACAAGAGCAGTCAATCGCGTGGAGGATGATTACCCCAGAATCATTGCGCTTGATGAGCCTCTTGTCAGACCCCTCTACGGGATGGATGACGTTCGAAAATACTCGCAGCATCACGTGGACCTGCTCGATATCAAGAAAAACGCTTTTCGAACGATTTCTTTCCATCAGCTTTTAGATGAAAAGCTGGATGTCAGGTTGGAGCTTGTCGCAGTACGGGATTACCAGATGGAAAGGCAGGCCAGGGAGAAGGGCAGAGGTAACACAGAATACCGGCTGCTTACATTCGAAAAACTGCTGACAGAAACGTCCTTCATCAAGATTATGCGGAGTATCTTGAAGGTTCTGGAAAGTCACTATCAATATCCGGTTGACATAGAGTTCACTGTGAACTTCACCCAGGATCAGAAACCCCTGATCAATTTGCTGCAATGCCGGCCTCTGCAGACCAGAGGTCAACAGGGCCAGGTTGATATCCCTGCCCAGACTGATCCGGAGACGATTTTGTTTTCATTCGAAGGTCACTTCATGGGCGGCGGTATTTATCAGGATATCAAAAAAGTGATTTATGTCGATCCGAAAGCATATATCGATTTGCCGCTCTCCGGAAAATACGACATTGCCAGGCTGATAGGCGAACTCAACAGGCAAATCACGACGAAAGATGCCGAACCGACTATTCTTTTCGGGCCGGGCAGATGGGGGACGACGACGCCGAGTTTGGGAGTTCCCGTCAGCTTTCATGAAATCAACAAAATCGCCGTCCTTGCGGAGATTGCGTATGAAGGCGGTAACTTGATGCCGGAACTATCCTATGGAACCCACTTTTTCCAGGATTTGGTCGAGGGAGATATTTTCTATGTAGCTCTTTTCCCGGGAAAGCCCGGCACAGCTTTCAGCAGAGCAAAACTCAATGAGATGCCCAATAGACTGGCCGAAGCCCTGCCCGAAAGCAGCAAGTATGCCGATGTGGTCCAGCTCTACGAAATGCATGATCGAAAACTTCGGATCATCAGTAACATCACTTCTCGGAAGGTCATCTGCTTTTTCGTTTGAGGCGGCATTTATACGTTCAGAGTTCGGCGTTCAGCGTTCTATGCAGCACATATTGGATCTCGTTGCTCACGGTTTGACGGTGACAATTATTCTGCGATAGCTGTACAGGTTAGGTTCGCCGTTGTCTTTTACTTCAAGAATTACGTGGATTTTTTGTGTCTGACTTACCTCGGGAGCTGTAAAACTTGCCTCTTTGGCATCGCTGTTTTGAATGCTGATTGTGCCGATATAGTCACCCGCTTCCTTGTAGAAAAACCAGCGGCAGGAAAGCTTGTCTCGGTCCGGATCGGACGTTCCAGCTGCACTGAGTCTGACTGTTTCGGTGGCTTTGACAATTAAATTAGCCACGGCCTTACTTTTGTCATTGTTAAAAGCTGCTATCGGATTGTGATTGGCCGCCTCGAACGTTTCCGCCACGCACCAGTCCATTCGTGCCGCGAAATCATGCTGGTATGCCTCCCGCCATCTCCAGATGGTCGCCTGGTCTGAGGTATATTCAATGCCGTTTTCCGCGATGACCGTATCCTGAGCGCCTCGTGCGTTTGTCCAGATAGGTCGCGTCTCGGCGTACGTCTGGCAGAGGACATAACGTCCGCCCCAGCCGCCGTACGAAGGGCTGGTTCGGCTGCCCAGCCCGTTACTGATCAGGCCGATGAACGAGGGAGTGTCACCTTCCATGATGAATTTCAGTTTCGGATAAAGCGCGCCCAGCGGGCCGTGGCCTCTGATGATATTTTGCTCGAGCCAGGGATTGTCGACCAGTTCGAATTTGTGGAAGGGGCAGTTCTTGTACTGACGGTCGCCGGAAATGCCCGTCCACGTGGCCTTGTAGTATTCATGGTGGCCCACCTCGCTGGGAGTCACGATGTAGAACAGGTTCGGAAAAGTTATTCGCATCCAGCGTCCGGAATTGTCCTGATCGGAAATTGTATATACCCGCAGTTTGGAAACGAAAGCATCCAGTTGCTCGGGGCTTCTGGTATATTTGACATCCCAAAGTGCCTGAGCCAGGCAATTGGGTCCACCCCAGATACTGACCCAGACGGGACGCTCATCCAGCCTGTCGACCACATCGATTATATGGCGCGAACCTTCGGAGCTTTTACCGGGCCCGACGCCTTCCATGCCGAACTCGGGTAGTCCGGCCTTGGTGACGCTCAACAGGTGTTCGGTGATGGGATAGCCCGGCGCGTGTTTTAAGAGATTCTGACGAATCTTGCCGTACGCTTCGATTCGCTCGCGGATATTTTCAGGTCGAACCTTATCTCTGAGCCAGACTGATGTTGTCGCTATTAAGCCCTCGACGTCATATTCGTTGGAATAAACCAGGAAACGCACCATCGACTCTTCGTCATCCGGCTCGTTTGTGATATCTGTCAGCACGATAACACGCTGCTTGTCAAGATGTTCAAAAATAACCTCCTGTTCAGCCATGCTCATGTGAGGCATCATTAGCATAACGAGCATGGCAAGAAAACATTGCGCACATATACGCTTTTTATATTTTGCTGTCATAATTTTTCTCCTTATTTCCAAAACCTAACACAAGTATTTCATTGGATTGGAAACGATCGCTTCGGCCCATTCACCCCTATCGAAACTGTGAAATTGCCTTCCTCGGGATCAACGGAAACTTTTACCAGCTCGCCTTTTTTAGGATCATTCTTATTAGCGATAAATTCTTCGGCTGTATTACCCTCGTCGCCATATATGGTATTGTAATGAATCTGGTAGATTGCCTTGACGTCCGGCAGAGTCTTCATAGCGTTAAATGCATTCGGTTGAATCCCTTTTCTCGGCCCGTTCATCGCCACACATACCGTTGGACTCAGTGCTTTTAGCAGCAGAGGATTATTGCTCAAATCCAGCCCGTGATGCGTAACCTGGTAGAGATCTATTTTGCCGACGCGATTCACAGGTTGAGCAAGATGATGCTCCACGTTCCATGTGATATCGCCTCCGGCGAAGAATTTGAATCGGCCGTAGCTCAAAACCAGTGCGATACTGCGGGCGTTGTCATCTTCATCGGCTTTCTTTATCACGCAGCCTTCCACGGGAGCATCGATATCACCTTCGAAGCCTTCTATCTGCTTTTCCGATGCTACGCAGTGGAGTGTGATCGGGGGCATTTTGCCGCTCGGTTCGTTCTTGAGCGGGACATCATCGTCTGCGCGGATTGGTGTGACATTTCCTTTCGTAGCCTGCTGATACAACGGGTAGAGCGTTTTGAACGACCTGCCGGCCTGCTGTTGTTTGGGCGGCAGGGCCCCTTTGTCCATAAAGCATTTAATTGGGATTCTCCCGGACAGTTCCAGTATCCCCCCATAATGGTCGGAGTCAAAATGGGTGGTGATTAAATAATCTATGTGTTTCAAACCCGCGTATTGACAGGCTTGATGCATCCGATCAGCATCCCGATGTTTAGGTTCGAGCGATCCGGTGTCAATCAGGATCGACTCGCCAAAAGGTGTTACGATCAGGGTGGAACCGCCGCCGGCCATATCGAGAAAATAGATGTCCAGAGTTCCGCGATTTTCCTTGTTGGCCGGGCTTTGGTTCGAAAAAATACATGATATGACGGCTAAAACAAAAAGCAAACGTTTCATAGTCAGGCTCCTGTATAAGTCCGCCTCGGGCGGATCAGATTTCTATGCAGCCAAGAACTCTAATCGAATCCCGTTCAGGCGTCAAGACCGTTGCTGAATTGGAAAAGTGTTTGTGCTCGAAGCAATTGTTCCGTAAGATTTAACG
>Ga0315288_10005841_pt1 | contig 15614 bp, 24 predicted proteins | sample YL17G11_20_MG_FD_203454 | JGI IMG/M metagenome (GOLD analysis project Ga0315288, IMG submission 203454) | Sediment microbial communities from Yellowstone Lake, YNP, Wyoming, USA - YL17G11_20 | ecosystem: Environmental > Aquatic > Freshwater > Lake > Sediment | place: USA: Wyoming | collected...
GCTGGGAAGGTATATGTCTTCATTCTCCACCACAGGTTGTTGTGGTGCCTATGATTTCCCCTCTGGGCAAGCGTACCTTGCAAATTACGCCTATGTTTCCCCCTGTCGCGGAAGAAATGGCCTGCGGTCAATTCATAGAAAGACCGGAAACGGAAACTGAAACGCCGGGGGCTTGATATGTCGGAAACACAGAAACCGTTTTCAAAAAAGGGGCGGGAAAACTACGATAAAATTTTCTGTCCTTATAGGCATACTCTTGGGGGGGACTATGCTATATCGGGGCATTGTTTTCATTGTGCTCTTTTATATCCGGATAAGCATAGTATCTGTGCTGATAATTACCGGCATAGTTTACCGGATGGGGTTATACAAAAACCTTTTCCGAAGGGGGGCGGCAATGTCTTATAAGACGGCGGGTATAAAGCATACAGATAGTTTTTATGATATTATCACGAAGCTTGACAAAGTGCAAAGAACGAAGGAAACACATAATATGACTTCGGAAGAAGTTAAAAAATGTATTGTTCTTTATACTCTGGCAAAGCTTCTTGGAAAAGCCGTCTTTATTGAGTTTCATTCCTGTTATTCTATTAAAGGTTTTAAATACAAGCGTTTTTGTGTTCATTTTATCTTGAACCCGGAAGGGGGGAATATCACAATACATGAAGCGCCCGAAATGGCGTATGGGCGCGGGAATCGCTATAAAATTTCTATCGTTGACCCTTTTCGCCCGAAGGAAGAAATACTAAAACTTTTCCCCGAATTTACGGGAGAAGATTCGGGAAGCATAACGTACTTGATTTTAACCGGGGAATGAATGTATTATTAAATCATTCCCGCTATTGCAGTTCACCCCGAACACAGAAAGAAGGTTTTTCATGGACGTATCAAAACTTTTTGAAAACTCCAATACAGTTCCAGCGAAAGAGTGGCAAGGCACAGACCCGGAAACGGCGCAGGCTTTGTATGGCATTACCGAAGTTCCGCGAACAAAGCTTGAAAGTCTTATTGACTCTGAAATCGTAATTATCGGTAAGCTGAAGATGCAGGGGGACAAGGGCGTTTTCGTTGTTTATCTGTATGTCCCGAAAACCGAAAACTTACAACTTTGCACTATGGCTGTTTCCTCAAAATCCTTCAATGAACGGGTAGACCGTTCCAAACTTCCCGTTAGAGGGACAGTCCACAAGACAGCATCAAAAAAGCCTAATAAGGACGGTTCTTTTAATACCTATTACGTGCTTGACTGATGCGGCGTATTCCGAAAAAGCATTCCGCACAAGTTAAATTCGTGCGGGAAATCATGCCGTTAGGCGTGAAGGAAGCCCGGAAGATTACCGGGCTTCCCGCTTCCCTTTTGGAAAGAATTGCCGCCGGGACTGTTGAAAAAATTTCTCATAAGACCTTTAATAAATTCCGCAATGGATATGCTAAAACGGTTTATAACGCCCTCATTGCACACAATGTATTACCGAAGGAAGCCAGAAGCAGGAAATACGGTTTGACTTTTAAAATTGTCGGGGAAGCTATAAAGCAGACAGACTACGGGAAGCCCTTGGAACTGGCGCTTAATTCTCTTGAGAACCATGAAGCAGATATTAAAAAAATAATACGTGAAGAAGACCCGCAATGGATTGACGAGTTTATTGACGAAGAAGAAGACGAATACTCCATTGAAAACGCAATGGAAAAAGCTGAATACCGGAAACAGGCGGAAATAATCTGCGCGAACAACGATTTTTTCACGCAATGGAAAGCAGAGGGTAAAAAGTTTTTTCATTCCGGGCAGGCGGTAAAAACTGATGAGGATTGTATTCAACTGATGTTACAAATTTCCGCTCATCTTGGAAGATCGGTAAAGGATTGGGATATTTACATAAAAGAACAGAGGCAGGGGAAGGAAGCATGGAAACCGTATAAATATCAGACGGTGAAAATTGAGGGGAAGAAACATACTTTACGGTTGCCGTTGCCTGATGCAGACCCGAAGTATATTGACTGGCAACAGAGAACCAAGGCGGGACAGATTGTACGGGTTTGAACCCCTTATCAAGTTAAGACTTGACAAGGGAAAGGAGAAGCATATATGATTGAACCGAAGGATTTTCCGCATTTACGGTATTTCTGTTTTCCGCAGGGCAATCCGAAATCGCTTGAAAATATCATAGGACTTGATACCGAAGCATACGAAGACGGAAAACCGTTTTTATGTATGTTGTCAACAGGGCGTGAAATTGATCTTCATACTTTCCCGCAGGACTTTTTCAGTGAAGTTCCGGAAGGGATAATATTAAAAACAGAATATAAAAAAATCGCTGAAAAAAGTCTTTATCTCAACAAGCATTACGGCACGTATATCTCAAATATGATTCCGGGGCATGTTTGTATTTCATGGACAGAAAGAATTTAATGGAGCTATGGAAATACGGACATACGATAATGGAACTGGCGGGGGGTGTCCCCTTGTCAAGTCCAGACTTGACAAGGAGAGAAGTAAAAAGATACGCCTTTGACTATATCCCTCATAAATACCTATGCATTCAGCACAAGGGATTTTACATTAAAATATGGGATATAGCTCAATATTTTAAGATGTCTTTAGATTCCGCTTGCAAGGTGTATCTCGGCAGGGCGGTAAAATTGGAAATGGAAACAAAAACTTTTTCCGTTGAATACGTTAAAAAGCATTTTGAGAAAATAAAAAAATACTGCCTTGTCGATTCTCAGGCTTGCGCGGAACTGGGAAATTATCTTATAAGTAAATTAAAAGAATTTGGGATAAAAACCACTTCTCTTTATTCTGCCGCTTCCCTTTCATACGAGTATTTTTCTTCCCGTTGTCATATCGTTGTTATCAAGCGTTTTTGGAAATATTACAAGGAACTTATTAATTATTCTCTTGAAGCATACCGGGGCGGCAAGTTTGAATGTACCGGGCGGGGGGTGTTTAATAATGCTTGGCAATATGATATAGTTTCCGCATATCCCTTTCAGATTTCCCGCCTTTTGGATTTTGAAAAAGCAAGGGTCGTTTTTTCCTCGGAATATATTGGCGAAGCGGATTATGGTTTTCTGCGGGTTATGGTATGCAATGACGGGCAGCATATCCCGGTTGCCGTTAAAAATAAATCCGGGGTAGATATTTACCCGCAGGGAAAGTTTTTTGCAACGATAACAAAACAGGAATATGATTACTGTATGTCAATAGGAGTTGATTGTCGTATTATTTCTGGATATTGGCTTGTATGCAAAAATAAAGTCACCCCGTATAAGGACTGCATTGATGAATTGTTTTCGATTAAAGCCAAGTATAAGGGGAAAGACGATTTTCTTTATGAAATTTCCAAAAAAATGATGAATAGCTTTTACGGAAAGACTTTGCAGATAATAAAAGAAATCGTGATTGATACGGACACTATGACAGGTTCAAAAAACGGTGTCCCCGTATTCGGGGAGAAAAATATTTACAAGGCGGGACGATCTTTCAACCCCGTTCACGGCGCTATTGTCACCGCTGAAACCCGTATTCAAATAACTAAAATACAAAATCTTTTGAAAACGGATTGCCTTGCGGTTCATACCGATTCGGCGCTTTGTCTTCGGGAATTGCCCCCTGAACTTACTACGGGAAAACTTGGTGAATTGGAATTGCAGAAGCGCGGGGGGGGGGTTCTTATTGCTTGCGGTCAATATCAGATTAATACCCCCGAAGGGAAAAGCAAGGGGGCGTATAAGGGATTTAAACCGGATTATGATGATAATTGGCTTGATATGCTTTCCCGGAATAAAGAGCGGTCTACTATCGAACAAAAGGTTCTTATGGTTGAGGGTTGGTATGAATGTTGTGCTAAGAAACACTTTGACAGTATAAATCTTTTTCAGGAAAGTAAAAAAATAATTGATCTTAATGCAGACACAAAAAGACTATGGGCGCGGAAGGTGAAGGCGAAAAATTTATTACAGGGTATAGAACAATCTACACCGATAGTGACGGTGAATTTAAAGAAACCTTTAAACTGGTGAAAAATGAATACCCGGACTGCAAAAAACGCCCTGAAAAAAATTATCGTGAAGAAAGGTTTTTCCGCTCTTGTTCGTAGAACGGAAAACCATCCTTTTCTTCACGGAGAAGAAGACCTGTTTTTCGATATTTTTAATACCGGGCTTGTCATAAATGTAAAGAGAACGGCGAAGAAATATTATCCCGCTGTCATAAGTCTTATCAGCGATATTTTACAAGGGGAAATGAAAAAATGGCATTAAAAAAAAGAATAACTAATTGTATCGAAAACAGATATTTTCCTTTGATCTGTATTTACAGAGGGTTATGTTCTCTGTTTGTTCCTGTGAAAGGAAAGCTTATCCGGGTTCACCCGGTTATTAAAAAGATGATATGTAACAGAAAGCAATGCGAATTAAGGAAAGTATGAAAAAGCCTTTGAAGGAATACCGCTTCCCCGGTGACAATTTTATTTTTTACGGCCGGGAAGAAACAGATGCGCTTTTATCTGAAATGAAAACCCGCTTTGAAATACTTAATTCCGCTCTTGACGAACAATACAAAATCAATCTTTCTATTTTAAAGGATATTGACAAGCTGAAAGCAAAAAATGGGCAGGGTTCCGCACTGCATTCAGAGTTATCCACAAAATAATAACACTTTTTTACCCCCGCAAGTTATTGATTTTCCCGCCTATTATGTACTTATCCACAATTTATCAACATTTATATTGACTTTTTTAATTTCCGTGAAGTATTATTAAATCATGGAATATGAACGCACAGAAAACCCTTTGCGTGACAGAAAACAAACATCATGTGAAATCAAAAGGCTCGTAAATGAACATTATTCCGATCTTGATATTATTTATGTTCCTGTCGGCGGTTCTCTTGTCCCACTGTCTTCATTCTCCTTTGAAAAATATTTTGACTATATTCGCAAGCTTCCTTATAAACGAGATAAAGCCCCAATCGAACTTATCGGGCGCCCTGCTTGGATTATGGAAGCCCGCGCTAAAGGCATGGACTGTAAAAAGAAGGCCTGCATGGTTGCCGCTTGGCTCAAATATCACAAAATTCCTTTCCGCTTTATCGCAAGTTCCGGGCGCGAAGATAAACAGATACACCATATTTTTCCGCAAATGTATCAAAGAGGGGTATGGGTCAATGTCGATGCAACGTATTCTGATTATTCGATAGGACAGCAAAAAACAGTTACCGCGAAAGAAATTTTATGATACAACCTTTATTATTAAGCTTCGCCGGGGACAGACAACGCCCGGTTTCTCCTCGTAACAGAGATTATTTTTCTCTGAAAGGCTCAGATTCGGACGGTATGCTGTTGGGACTTCCCCCTAAAGCGCAATTGACAATGAAGCGCCGGAACGCCGCAAGAGGGAAACCCGAAGGGGTTGACGCTCTTGGCCTTTCAAACCAGTCTATTTATTATTACCGGGGGGAAGACGGGCAAGTATATCTTGGCAAGGGGAAATTTCTCCCCAGTCTGTCAAAAGCATTTAAAAAAATCGGGAAATTCTCTTCCCCTATAACAAGTGCAATAGCAAAATCGTTTCTTCCGGCCGGGGTTGTTAATGCCCTTGCAAAGTTTGACCCGATAAAAAAGGGCGGAGTTAATTCACAAGCGGCGAGCACGGCGCTCGCTACAATTATCAAGCCGGTTGCCGAAGTTAAAGTGGAAAACATGCCGTCTTCACAACTTGAAGCTCTGAAAAAGACCGCTTTAGACCCTAAAATGTTGATGATTGCCGGGAGCGGGGCGCTTCTTCTTATCGTTCTTATGATGTCAAAGAAACGGAAATAATTATGAAAGTCACCCCGGATGATGATTTCATAGGGTTTGACATACAAGACCCGGAAGACCGGAAAACAAAACAAATTATTGTTGCTCCGCCTTTACAGGGGGCTATTTCCGATAACAAATGGTTATTAATTGCGGCGGCGGCGGTTGTTCTTTTACTGGTTATGAAAAGGAAAAAATAGGGCGGGGGTTAGAAAAGATTGTGTCCCTTCGGGGGTGCTTCTCCCTTTTCCCCCTTGCCCTTTTGAAAGAAGGTTTTTATGGTTCAAAATTACGGGTATGACCTAAGCGGCAATGTCATTGATGATGTAAAAGCCGCTTATACTGCCACAAAGCATACTGTGGGACAGCTTGTTCGTGCCCCCGGAACCATTCTTGAAGCCGTTGCCAATACTGCAAAAGGGGCGGGGGAAGGTATACAAAAGACTACAAAAGCCCTTCCGTGGGTGCTTATCATACTGGCGGCAGGCGTGGGAGCGTACCTGTTATATGCAGGTAAAAAAGGGACAAAACTTATTCCGGGATAAACAAAGGGGTTATACAATGAAGAAAGCACGGTTTAAAAAAGGTTCTGCGGCGGCAAAAGCGTTTATGGCAAAACTTCGTTCCATGCAGGGCGGGAAACGGAAAATGTCAAAAGCGGAACGATCAGAGCGTGGACGGAAAGCGGCGCGCAAAAGATCATCATTCTCTAATCCCCGTTCAATAACTCAGGCGGAATTTTCTCTTAATCAATTGCGGAATAAAGGGCGGAAAATTGCCAAAGCCGCAAAAATTAAACCCTTCTTCTTTACCGGAAGGAAACCTCAAATAGTAGTTTCAGAAGGAGAATACGGTATGTCACGAAAACGCAAGACCCGGAAACGGGCAAGGGTTCACGGCTTTGAAGGAAGAACCAGAAAATATCATGGCAGACGGACAACCCATCGCAGGCGCTCCCGGAAAGGGCTTATCATGGGCGGCATAGGCAGTCAGGGTATTGTTCCGATGTTGACGCAAGGCGCAATAGGGGCGGCGGGGGCAATCGGTTCCGCCTTTATCGCAAGCAAGATTCCCGGTGTCCCCCCGAAGTTCAAGCCCGCAATTCCGCTTGCCCTTGCGGTTGCACTTCTGATGTTCGGGAAGAAAATACCGATGTCGAAAGCTATTGCGTTCGGGTGCGTAGTTTCCGGGGCAATGGGCTTTGTCAAACAGTTTGCCCCGAATGTTCCGCTGCTGGCAGGCGTTGATTCCGCTCCGGAACTGACAGGCGAAGAAATGACGCTTCTCGGCGCCCCCCAAACCTTCGGGTCGGTTCAGGAATTAACCGGGGCGGTTTCCCCGGCAGATATTTAATAGTTAGGTGCAATATGGCAAATTCTGAAATTATAGGCGCGGGGCAAGACACGGCGCATCGTGCGCCGAAGATAAAATACCCGCCGATTCTAGATGTTTGCTGTGCAAGCCGGGCGTTCTGGTTTAACAAGAACGACAAACGGGCTTTATTTGTAGATAAAAGGCAAGGTGTTTTTCCTATCGTTCGCAAGTCGCCTAGGTCCCCGGTTATTGTATCACCGGATTGGTGCGGAAGTTTTACAGCATTGCCGTATCCAGACAACACTTTTTATCATGTTGTTTTCGATCCTCCGCACATTGTCGAATCTACGGCAAACGGAAATATTGCGAAAACATACGGCATTCTTGGTCACGATTGGAAAAATGAATTGAAATTGGGTTTTTCAGAATGTTTCCGAGTTTTGAGAATTGGCGGTACTTTGATTTTTAAGTGGAATGAACTGAGTATTTCAATAAACGATATACTGGCACTAACCCCAGAACTACCACTATATGGTCACAAAAGCGGGAAGGCTAGCAATACACACTGGATCGCGTTTATGAAAGGCGAGGAACCGGCACGTCAGCATAGCGCGGACGTTGACGTTTTTTGACGGCATAGAATTTTGAAGTATCCCCCGAAAAAGGGCGGCAACCTTACCGGGGGTAAACTGACAGCCACAAAAAGCGCGGGGGCGCAGAACCTCTGCGCGGAACAAAGGAAAATGTTATGAATGCTTCACAGGCGGCGGCAGTCAACACCCTCAAATATTCGCAAGGCACGTATTCGGCGGGGGGGGACGCTATTGACTGGAGTTATTACGATACGAATGTAATTCCGGCGACAATGACCCAGACCCGCTTTTTTGTAAACCCTATCGGCTCAGGCGGAAAAACCCTTGCCGATACAAACATGATTTCAGCGGGGCAGATTCCTAAAGCGCAACATCTCAGGGTAACACATATTAAAGTATTCTACACGGCGGCGGGAAACAAAGGCACCGCGCAGCTTGCCGGTTTCTATAACCTTCTCAAAGACGCCGTTGTGGAATTTATCATTGCCAATAAGTACTATTATGGGCAATGGACACTTCAGGAGCTTTTCGGCGTTTCGATTCTTTTTCCGCTGGTGCCGTCAACTCCGGGGGACAATATTTCGCAGATTCAGCCCCGGTTTCACGGGATTTTTCCGCTGAATACACCGATTGACCTTGCGGAAAATACGAATTTTGAACTGAAAGTCACGTACTGTCAGACCCCGGCAGCATATTTACCCGCAGACCGGCTTATGTTGTCTCTGTACGGAAAGCTTTCATACGCAACATAGTTCTTTCTGGTGCGAGGGGTAGTACGAATATCCGGGGATTTCTGGCTCCCCGGATATTTTTTAAAAAAGCAGCCTTTCAACTTTTTCAGGAGTGTAAAAAATGAGCGGCATGATTCGTACCTTTGCAAGTCAGCTTAACGCAAACAGTCTTTTGAAAACCCAATCCGTTCAGCAATCGGAAAAGATTATACTATCCGATTCGGTTGATGCGGGGCAAAGGAAATTGTGCCGGGCTTCGGTTTCAAATTATGGAGATTTTCTGTGTATGTTTATCACAGGCTCCTTTGAAACTTGCGTACTGAAAACCGCTTCAAGTCAGATTATAGACAACGGCGTGGATTATCTCAAAGGCCAACTTTCTGATTCAATAGGTCAAAGAAAACTTTTCAATGACTATATACCTTTCTCTCTCTGGCTTTCCCCCGGAAGACGGCGCAGCCCTCTTGCCGCAAACAATTTGTATTTAACGGGGCAAAGCGCCGCAGACCCTTCCAATACGTTATTTTATCCTCAAGAATTTGAGTATATTTTCGCAAGCAATTCTGAAATATTGCTTGACGTTTATAACGATTCAAACAGCATAACGGGTATAGACAAGGCTTATCAGGGCGCGCCGCTTGCTTTTGAAATCGTTTTTCACGGTATAAGAATACTTTCAGAAACGGCCGTTTCAGGCGTTCGTGAGATGCGGAAATAGCTTTTTCCCGGAGAAAAATAATGTCGGCTTGGGACACCATAAACGGGGTAACACAAGTACAGCCTTCCCCGAATTTTCTTTACTACCTGATTAACTTTGCCCCCGGCGAATACCGGAGAACAATGTACTACCGGGTGGCTCAGGGATACGGGTATCTTATCCGGGGATATAAAACCGCCTGTTATAGTCAGGGTTCCGACCCCCTCGGCGGGGGACAGATACAGATTTTCAACCCCCCGGCAATAGAATTTTTCATACGAAGGCAATCCCGGCAGACAAACCCTGTGCCTATGAATTGCGAATCTACCCCTTGTGAAGACGGAGCAACAGACCTTGTTAATTATCCGTATTTAAAAGCCGCTCCCCTCAAAAGCGGAAAAGCTATAAATTATTTTGTTCAATTCGGGGATACCTTGGAATTTCATATTGTCCGCAAACAGAACGTATACGATCTGCCCTATATCTTTAAATTGCCTGTTGCGTATTCCATGCACCTTGTATTAAACGGGTATGATGTCCCTGAACCGCTTTCCCGGATATGGTAAATTATGGCGCTATCAATTCAGTTGCCCTTGCAAGCAAGTCAATATATTTCTACCAATAATTCTTTTAACGCTGCATTCTCGGCGGGGTATTATACTTTTGCCGCTGTCGCAAATCAAAAACAAATTGTTATTCCGCTTGAAATAAATTCTGTATATCTTATCGAAAGAATTTTCATAGCGGGAAACATTCCGGCGGAAGATTATCTGTCAAGCATAGATTATAACCTCGGCGCGGATAATATCCCCCTGTTACGATTGAACCGTTTGAAAGATAATTCTCAATGTCATACCCGGCCTATTCCCGTAGTACAATATTCCATCAACCGGGAAGCCCCTATTATCATTTATTCAGACAAAAAAGGGGATCAGCTTCTAATGACTGTTTCCGGGGTTATGGTTCAAACGGCGAAAACTTTGGGGATCGATCCTATTACTTTGTCAATAGGGCTTTCAATTTATCAGATTAACGAAAAGTTCTTTAATCAGGGCATGAAAACTTCCATGTCTTCGGAATTTGGATTGTCGAAAAAATATTCTTCTTAAGAAAAAGGTTCCTATGGGAGCGATAATAGACATTCTGGCAATCACGGCGGGATACGCCCCTTATTATAAAGCGGTGATTCCTTCAGATGCGGTTGTAGTAAGTAACAATGCAACCCCCGGATTTTTTGCGAACACTTACGGAAAATATAGGTTTACAAGGGGAGACTCTTTTAATATTATTTCTGTCGGGTTGATACTTCAAAACCCTTTTTCTTTATGCAGAGTAAAAAGCGTAATTGATGGAAGTCAGAATCCCTTCCCGAAAATCGCTCTTGACGTAATAGGCACGGTGTCGGGAAATCATTACCCTATTCCCCTGCTGGGGGGTGATTCTTGGGTGTCTTTCCCTTCTGAAAACACAGACAATATTTTAAACGTATTTGTAAATGTTTTATCCTTCGGCATTGACGAACCTTTTGAAATAACCGGAAAACTGAATGATTGTTATGTGGCAATGCGTACTGTTCCGGCAGGGCTTAACGGTAGCACTTTTTCAGCGATTCCCTATATTAAAATACAGCATAATTTACCCCTTTATTAATTATGACTTCGTATGAACCTAAATCATTTTCACGTTATAGCTGTCGGGCTTTATAACCCGTGGATTAATGAATGTATAGAATCAATTCTTTCCCAGAGCTTTCCGGATTTTTCTCTTACGATAGTCATTGACCCCGGCGAAAATAACACCCATAATTATAAGCTTGATATTCGGGGAAACGATTTTTCCCGGCATGAAGTGAATATAGTTTACAATCAAGAAAGAAAATATCGTCTTGAAAATCAAGATTTAATAATCTGCAATAGGGAAATTTCAGATGCCTGTATTATAGTTTTAGTTGATTTAGACGATACTCTTGCAGCGCGCAATGTTTTGTCCCGGATAAATTGTATTTATGAAGCTTATTCCCCTGTGCTTACTTACGGCGGTATGGTCAAACATTTTAACCCGGATAAAATTCCGGGTTTTTATGATTATTCGTGGGAAGACGAAATTACCATTACCGATACTCAAAAGTGCCGGGAAAAAATAGGAAGAACCGAACCTCATCATCTATTGACGTTCCGTAAATGGTTGTATATGAAAATAAACCCTGAAGACTTGAGAGACGAAAACGGAAAATTTTTTACCGCTTGCACCGATAGGGCTATTCAATATCCTATGATCGAAATGGCGGGGACAAAAAATATATATCATACCCAATTCCCGACATATATTTATAACAATGCAAACCCTCTTAATGTTTGGCGGGTTAATAAGAGTGAACAGGAAAAAACCTGCAATTATATAAAAAACAAGAAACCTTACGCACCTCTTGAAGAAAGTTTAAGTATTCCATGATACCGAAAATTTTTCATCATACGTGGCCTTCCGGGGGCGCTCTTAAGCCCCGCTTTGAAACCTATCGACAGGCGTTTATCAAGATGCACCCGGACTATGAATTTAAAGTATGGACTTGCGAAAACCGGGAAGAATACGCTATTTCCGAAATAAGCAAGTATATACAATCTCCCCTATGTAAATTACACTGGATTGTTATATCTGATATTATGCGGTATGAGATTCTTTATAAGTACGGGGGGATTTATCTTGATACCGATACGGAACCGCTTAAAAATCACGATTGCTTTTTAGATTGCGACAGCTTCGCCGGGGTGTCTTATTCTCCTAATACGATCGGCAACGGCACTGTCGGCACTGTCCCCGGAAACCCTCTTTTCAAAAAAATAGCAGTTGATTTTATAGAAATGTTTCTTGATCTCGGCAGAAACGCCTGTCAGGAACACCCGGACAGCACCATAGGGGTAAACTTCGCCGGGGAATATTTGAAAGGACTTGAAAAACTTTACCCCCGTAATTATTTTTATCCGTTCCGTTGGGATGAAATAAAGAAGAATCTTCTTGAGGATTATCTTACCCCGGAGCAGAGAATAGAAGCGGGAATTAAAAAGTTTCCCGAATCGTATTCTATTCACTGGTGGTCTGGCATGGATAAAGACGGATGGACAACCCAAAGATATATCCCTTCTAAAAAGAAACCTGAAGCAGTCTTTTTCCCGGAGAAAAAACCTGAAGCAGTCTTTTTCCCGGAGAAAAAACCTGTCGGCGCAATTAACGGGGTTTATACTTTAGTATGCAAAAACTTTCCAATTCCGGAAAAAGCTGCGGAATGTATTCAAAGAAATAGAATATTATGTGCTTCAAAAAATATTCCCTTTGACGTTATCAAATACGATCTCCCCCCCGGAACCGACTATGATTCTTCCGTTCAATACATGAGTGATAAATTGCGCTTTGAACGTGCTGCAATAAACGCCCGGATAATATACGTGGATTATGACTGCCTGTTAATAGACTTCCCGGTTCTCAACCCTGCAATCCCGGCATTCGGTTTCGGTGACTCATACGGAGACTTTGACAGCTATATTTTTTATAACGGGGATACTACGGAACTGTTTAAAGAATATCTTAAATATCATGCCGCTTTAAGCGTACAATCAAAACCTTCTTATTGGATAACAATGCGCCCCTTTTTCGGGGGAAGAATAAAAAGCTTTCCCAATAGTTCTTATAAACACTATGCCATTCATTCATGGAAAGACTGGAAACAAGTATGAACCCCGTAACTAATTTTAAAGCGCAGGCGCTTTCAGCGGCTTTGAACATGGTTTTAGGGTATCAACCTGTAATAACGGAAACCCCCCAAGGGAAAGCGGTTTTATACTTTAAACCGGAAGACCTGCCTAAAATTCGCTCTGCGCTTCAAGCAATGGCCTTAAAAGCCGGGAAAGCGGGGCAGGGTGATGTAAGTGTTGCCCTTGCGCCTGTCGTGGCTCCCTTGGCCTTAAAATACGTTGCCCCGGTTGTCGCCGGCCTTGTCGGGGCGGGATTACTGGCAGGATACTTGATAGGACACCGTTAATTATGGCTCGAATACTATATCAATCGGGAATACCCCGGATTTTGCCGAAATGGGAAGCATATCTTTCCGGGCTTATGGATTCGGCGGGGATTTCCGAAATCACCCTTTCAAGTACGTATAGAACCCCCCTTCAGGGGGCGATGGCAATGTATAACAACGCCGTGAAAAGCGGAACTGTAAAGGCGGCGGGTATTTATGCAGCCCCCGGAAAATCCGTTATTCAAACCATGATACAGGCGCTTGCGGCAAAGAAAAATCCGGGGGACACTATTGCGGCAATGGCGGCGAAAATAACCGCTGTCGGGGCGGGGAATGTTTCAAAACATTGCACTCCCCCTTCAGAAAATTTTGTTGTTTTTGACGTTTCCCCGCAATCCATTCCCGAAAATAAACGGGCTTCCTTTGAACAAGCAATTAAGAAAAACGCCAGTAAAGTTATTTTACCGCAAACTGGAGAACCTGTTTATCATATCGAATTTGGCGGGGTGAAAATGAAAACCGTTGCAACCGGGGGGAGTGCAATTCTATTGATTGCAGGGGTGATAGTATGGTATATTATAAGCAAAGGGAAAATAGTTTAAACAATTCACTAAAGGAGAAGCACTATGACAACGAAAAGGAAACCCGGTTCATTCCGGGTGTCAGATTCAGAACCGGAAAATTCTCCCTCATTACCAGATTTTGAAAACCCAGAAATCCCGGAAGACGAAGACGCAGATTTTAAGGAAGTCGCCGGGGCAATGTCAGTTGATATTTCCCAACAGGCTTGGGACTGGATTGAACGGAAAAAAGCAACTGATCTCGAAATCACCGCAACACTTTACAGGGTAAAAATCCAAGGCGGTATGCAGCAATGCGGGAAATGGAAAAACCAGATACCTGACGCGCATAGTTGCGGCCTTGTTCACGGTTCCGGGAAATACGTGCTTCTTGTCACCTATCCCAAAAGAGGGACAAACCCCCCCGGCGTGAAACGGTATGAGTTTGATCTTGATAAATATTATGATACGTTGAAACAGGAAGCCGAAATGATGGGCACAACCCCCGCGCTCGGAAGACTGTCGATTCAACACCCTATACAACCCGTTCAGACCCCCGCAGCACAGGGAAACGGAAACAACAATAGTAATGACACCTTAGCGATAATTCAGGCGCTCTTGCCTATTCTGCAACCCCCGGTTAAGCCTGATAATACTCTTGCTCAAATGATGCAGATGTATCAAATGATGGGTTTTGTTATGAAAAAATCTCTGCTTGACCAGACGGATTTTTTGCAACAGATGCAAGAGAGAATGCTTGACACCCTGCCCCCAACCGGAACACCCTCTAACCCTGATGGAGAACAGGATACTATGGCAGCAGCAGCACTTGAAAAACCCAAAGGAATGCTTGAAACATTGCTTCCCTATATCATGCCCTTTTTGGAAAAAATGACCAGCAGCAACCCCGCCGAAAAAACCGCAACGGCGGCGCTCGTCAATTCAATTCCGGCGGTTCAATCCATAATGACAGACCCGAAACATAAGGAAGATTGTTCAAACCTTATCAAGTACATGGATAAAAAATTGAAACCGGAAAAGACTGACGAAATCTTAAAAGCCCTGAAAGTAGACCGGGGCACGTACTTATAACAAAGGAGAATGTAAATGAATGTTCCGGATGTAAACCAGATCAACGCAGCAACCGCCCTCGTAACAGCAATAGCGGCCGGGGTGACGGCGGTACTCGGCTTTCTTTTCGGACATAAACATGGCAGGAGAACGGAACAAGACGAGGAAACGAAAAGAAAAACCCAGAAAAAACCATAGGGAAAAAACCTTATGTTTGAAAATATAGAACTTAAAATGTTCTATAATCATAAATTCGATTTTGAGAACCAGCACAAAACGAATTATGAAGATTGGCTTTCCGCTTTTAAGCACGCCGTAAAAATCCGCGCTAAAGATGGATGCTTTATCCTTATGTCTTCCGGGTATGACAGCGGGGCGATTTCAAAAGAACTTTCCAAATCGACAAAGTTTAAAGCTTTTTCCATATTGAACAACGAAAGCGCGGAAGTGATTACCGCCAGAAAATTATATATCCCAGTCCATGAAACATTGACAATGAATAAGGAGTTATGGCAGAAATACTATGGCTTTTTAAAGGGTAAAATACCGGAAAAGAACCTTAAAGACCCAGCATCTATGGGAATATCTTATATCTTTGAAACCGCAACCAAACAAGGGTATAAACGCCTGCTTGCAGGGCAGGGAGCAGACGAAATCTATTCCGATTATTCCCTATGGCCGGGATTAAGCACTTTCAAAGGTAAATACCCGGAAAAACTTTATGAATGGCCTAATTTTCGCGGCGGGTGTAATATCGAATATCTTACACAATATGAAGCCCTTGCGAAATTATACACCGTTGAGACCCATTATCCCTATTTAGATGTAAACCTGGT
>Ga0315288_10005843_pt1 | contig 15612 bp, 16 predicted proteins | sample YL17G11_20_MG_FD_203454 | JGI IMG/M metagenome (GOLD analysis project Ga0315288, IMG submission 203454) | Sediment microbial communities from Yellowstone Lake, YNP, Wyoming, USA - YL17G11_20 | ecosystem: Environmental > Aquatic > Freshwater > Lake > Sediment | place: USA: Wyoming | collected...
ACGTTCCGATTGTGCTGGACCCCGAGCGGAGATGATTCGCCCGGATTGCGCGTCGTCTTCATGTAGAGTTCGACGTTCGGGTTGTCGATAAACTTGCCCTCCGCCCAGGCGGCGTACACCTGCCGCCAGCCTTTGCGCTCGTTGTGCGCACCGACCCACAGCCAGCGAAACGGGCGCCCCTTGACGGGCTCGCGGTCGATGCCCTGGTAGAAGTCGAGAAACGTCCCGAGCGGACAGACGTAAACCGGGATCTCGGCCGGCACGAGACGGCGAAAGAGCTGTGCGTTCCATTCGGTCGGCACGATGATGGCGTCCGCTTTGCGCAGGCCCTTGACGATCCAGGGGGCGGACCAGTTCGATTCCGTCATCGTGTTATGAGAGAGGAACCCCTCCGCCACGAGGGTGCCGGTGGAGGTCATGGTCCCCACCACGTCCACTTCGCCAATGGGCTCGACCGCGAGCACCTCGCCCTGCGAAGGCATATTGGGCCCCCACGTTCGCTGCCCCTCCCAGAGCCGCCCACCAACGGCAAGGAGGCGCTCAGGGCGTAGTGCGCCTAGCGCCCGTATACCGTTGTGAATCTGTACCCCATGGCAACCGTTCCCGTATCGACGCTCGTTCACCTTGTTGAGGGTACGAATGGTCGTGAATCCTCGTTCAGCAAGCAGCCGGCAAGCGCGCTCTAAGAGCGGTCCCGCGTTCTGACTGAACCCGAGATGGTTCCCGTTCCCGCTGCGAGACACTGTGCCTTCCCCATCGAGAAATCCCGCGAGCCAGCCAGCCTCATATGTCTGCTCGACTTCCCACGGCTCCCAGCGCCGCACGATGACATCACGACCTGGCCGCAATTCGTCCGTGCGGCACCAGCGGCGCTTCCCCACATCCGCACGCGGGCCCGCCACGAACGTGCCCCGCGCCGTGCGGTCACGCCCCTGACGGGAGGAATGGGATTGGCGCGACACCACGACCCATTGATGGTTCCCAGTCGCGACGATGCTGCCCGTAGTCGTGTGGATGCGATACGCCGGGGCCCTAAAAGCACTCACCCCCTGCACGGTCGCACGGCGGAACTTATTACCGACACCTCGCCCCCGCTGAAGGTCCTCATCGAATCCCACAAGTTCGTTGCCGGGCTGCAGGTCGCCAACGGGCACCCAGCGCAGGTCTGCGGTTAGAATGCGTGTCTCCGGCGCGAGGCAATAGAGGACGTTGCGCTTGCCCCGTGTACGACGGAATACGCTCGCGGACGTGAAGGTCACCGCCAGGTCGGCGTCGTGGTCCTCAACGGCCCCAGCCTCCTCCAGTGCCGCCGCCATCGCGTGACAGGCGCGGGAGTACCCGAAGGCGGAACCGGCGACCATCTGGCGATTTTTCCAGCTAAACTTTAGAGGGTTTTCCGAGGTCACCACTCCGCTCCTTCTCGGACATAGATCCCGTACTGTTTCGGGGTCGGACAATGAATCGCCATTACGCGTGGATCGACCCAGACCGTGAAGCCCTGTGCGCGCGCCTGTGCGCAGAACGGGACGGAATCGCAATCGCGCCCATCCGTCCCGGCGAGTCGCACCCCAGCCTCGAAGACCCGCCGTCGCACGAGATAGACACCCCCCACCGCGCCGGCCTGAAAGGGCGCCCCCGCGTCGTTGACCCAGTGCGGACGCCCGTCGTCGTGCTCGTTGAACGGGGCGCCATCGAGGTGCCGAAAACACCACGTGTCGAAGAAGATGCCGCCAGGGATCGAGACGAGGGGCGCCACGATGTCTCCATCGACCGAAAGCAAGGATGCCACGAGCTTCGGGCTCGCGTACTTCTGCGCGTCCAGCATCAGCGCCACGTCCCAGTCGTCGTACGCGAGGGCATGCTCGATGGCGATATTGCGCACACGCGCGAGATGCGCCGCGCGCGCCGCGGTCGCGACCTTGGGAAAGTGCGGGATGCCGAACCGCTGCGACCACCACGTCAGCTCTGGCCACCGTGCGAGCTGAGCCGCCGTCCCCTCGCGCGAATCGTTTTCGAGAATCACGATCCGGGTTGGCTGGATGGACATGGCCTGGATCGCTCGGCGGTAGAGCGGAATGTACGGGGCCACGGATCGCAGCGCAGCAATGATACAGACGCGCGGCGCGCTCATGGCCGCCAGTCCGTCACGAAGACGACCCCGTTTGCCCAGGCGTAGCGGCCGGTCGAATTGTACGCGGGCCCATACGGATGCCCGAAGCCGATGGTGAAGTCGTGGGCTGGCAGCACGCGCCAGGTCCGGCCCTCGCCCTGCTCGACCATGAAGCCGGGCAACTGCCCCGCCGCCGCGAGGTCCGCCGCCGCTATGTCGAGGGGTCGGTTGTAGCCGGTCGGCCACGACACCAGGAAGTGCGCGGCCTGCTGCAGAACCTTCTGGAGCACGATGGCGCCCCCGTCCTGGGGCGAGCCCCAGCGTCCCCCGTAGTCGGGCCCGATGTGCTCGATGGTACTGACGCTCGCGACGGTCGCGTGATGGAACGTCACGGTCGGGTCTTCCGCGCAGCGCCGATCGATGCCATCCTGGGGGTCGATCACCGGATGGGTCGGCCACTGCAGCGCCGGCCAGGAGTCCGTGAGGCTGCCAATCTCGATCGTCTCGGGGGAGCCGAAGATGTCCCACCAGGCGCGCAAAACCGGCAGCTCGACCATGCGCTCACCCTCGCGCTGGGCATCCAGGGGGATTGAGCGCCCGGAGGGGAAGTCGAGGCTCACGATGCAATCGCCATGCGCTGCGGCTGCCCATGCAAGAAAAGGGGCGGGATCTGCTCGATCACGCGGAGCACATCCAGCACCGTGAGCGCCCCCAGGCAGCTTTCAGTGGGGGCGATGGTGCACACCTTGTCGCACGCGTCGCACGAGGTCTGGAGCGTGAAGGCCGGGAACGTCCACCGGGATGCGCGCGCATACCAGGGCGCGCGCGCATTGAGCAACACGGTCGGCACGAAGACGGCCGCCGCGAGATGGGCCAGCCCACTATTATTCCCGACGAAGAGCGCACACTGCGCCAGCACGGCCGCCGTCTCGCGCACCGTGAGCAGGTCAAGCAGGCAATCCTTCCCGTCGATCGGTAACCGATCCGTGCGCTTGGCGCGCGTCACATCGGGGTACGTCGCCCCGAGTTCGATCACGCGATAGCCGCGCTCCTGCAATGCCGTGGTGAGTGCCGCAAAGCGCGAGAAGGCCCACCGCTTCGAGGGCCAAAATGCCCACGTGTCGATCGCCGCAATCGGGCGCTCGTCCGCGTCCAGCAACGCCCGCGCCGCGTCCAGCTCCGCGACGGTGAAGTATATTTCCGACTCCCCCGACGCCGCCGTCTGCAGCCCCGCGAAGTGGCAGTAGGCATGCACCAAGTTCCCAATGAAGTCGTGCGGGGCAGGCGACAGCGCGATCACGCGTCCCGAGTCCTGCGTCCCGTGCCCTATGCGGGGGTTGTACTTGAACACCTCGGGATAACGCACGCCCTCGACGCGCACCGTCTCGTCCGGTGCGCGCAGCACCAGCTCCCGCACCAGCCCCGTGATGGCGATCTCGTCTCCAAGACCCCCCCAGAATTTGATCGTCGCCATCACTCCCCCTTGCTGCGTCCACTCACACGCGCTGAAACACGGCGGCGCCGCCCCAATCCCAGTCGGGAATCCACCCCCCGAAGAGCCGGCAGTAATCCACACGCTGCGTTCGGGCGGGCCCGAGGAGTCTCCAGCCCGTCATGGCCGGGTCGATCTCGGCGTCCGCGTCCGTCGCGAGCAGCCCTAACCGATCCAATGCGACTCGACTCGCCGTGCCGAAATCCGACTGCGCTTTCGGCCCGTGCCCTTGGTAATCGCACTTCCCCTGCGCGCGGGGCGCGAGGTCGTGACAGAAGACATAGCCACCAACCCGGACACGCGGCGCGAAGTTCAGGAAGTCGAGCATGACGTGGTTCGCACAATGGCACCCGTCGATCACGAGGCAGTCGAAGGTGCGCGTGGCGATCTGCAGGTAGGTTTCGGCCGAATCCCCGTCGCACATCTGTGCGTGCTCGAATGGCGGGATCACGCCCATGTCGCGCCCGGAATCGAACCCCACATAGTCGATCCCGCGCCCGAGGCCCGCCAGGTATGCCTGGATACCCCGCGCGGTCGCCCCGTCGCGTACCCCGATTTCGCAGAACCGGATCGGGGCATCCCCCACTGCATCCGCTGCCGCAAGACAGAGCATGCGCTCCATGACCTGGACATCACATGGCGTGAGCAGCCCGTAGGCCATGATCCATCCCCTCCAACACCGCCGTCGCCACGTCCTCGACGCTGACCCCGTCCAGGCACGGCTTGCGCAGCGTGAAATCCACCATCGTGCCGTACGGGCAATTTTCCGTGTTCTTGTAGCACGGGGCGCAGTGCATCGGCGGCAAGTAATTCACCACCCGATGAAATGGCGGGGCCAAGGCCACCGGGCCATCGGTGCCTGGCCACACGATGGTGGCCGGAGCCCCCACGGAGGCCGCCAGCCACATGGGGCCACTCGCACTGCTCACGTTCATCGTCGCGTGCGCCATGATGTTCGCGACCGCGCGCACAGACTTGCCCCGGTAATCGGCGTCGCACGGCAGCACCGCCCCGCCCTCTGCGCGAAGCTGCACGGTCACGAGGCCCGCCTCGCGCAGGCGTCGCGCCAGCTTCGCCCACCGATCAAAAGGCCAGTCCCGGTTCTGGCACCATCCGGCCGTATCGGCCGAGATCGTGACATAGGTCGCCGGCAAATCGGGTCGGACCTGCTCGGCCTGGCGCAGCGTGAGGTAAGGGCGAATGCCACGTATCGCGGGCGGCGGAACGCCAACCTGCTCGCACATCCACTGGATGATGTGACCCTGCACGAGCCGCATGCCCTGACCATCGAGCGCCGCAAAGGTCCGCTGTGTCCCGTGCACGTACGGGACAAACGGCACGACGCGGACCCCGTACGGATTGTCGATCCAGACCTCGGGGTACGCGACCACGACCTCAATGGCTTCGTGCGGACGCGCCGCGCGCACCGAGTGCACCAGCGCCAGGATCGCGAGACTATCGCCAAGGCCGGGCCCGCCGGCCACGAGCCTCACCGGGACACCGGCTTCCTCTTCCGTTTCTTCTTGGTCGGCAGCGGCGCGACCTTGGGCAACCCCGGCGGTTGCGGCAACGTCATGCTCGGCCACGCACTGAACCGGTCACCACCCACCCTAGATCGCCTCCACGTCCCACGCGAGCGGAACGAACGCTGCATACCCCTCCTGCACTGGAGAGCGCAAGGCTCGATGTGTCGCAGCCCAGCGCGCCTCCATGGCCTTGAGGGGTTGCGTCTCCAGATCCCGGACATGGCTGTCCTCGGGGAACGGGCCCGCCTCCACCCAGTCGTCCTCGTAAATGTGACGGTCATCCACCAGCACGATCGACTGCGCGAGTCCCGGATAGGTGGACACGACATCGAGTTCCACCGGAAGCGGCAGTGTCGTCCAGTCGCCGGGGATCTTTGGATAGTGCGCGTCCAGCCAGAACATGGCCGGGGCCCCGTCCATGCCCGCGAGCGCCACGGGGAGCTGGGTCGTGGAGTCCCCGACCAGGACCCGGACGCGCGGGTCGTCGGCAAACCGTCGCCGCGCGCCTGCCGCCATGAGCGGGTCGATCTCGATGGTCCACAGCGTGCGGAAGGGCGCCCGCGCCGCAATGCCGACTGCCTCTCCGAACTCCGTGCCCGTCTCTACGAAGTGCGCGAGGCCGTATTGGAGAGCCCAAAACTCAACCGGGAAATAGTACAGGTTACCCACACGATGCCTGTTCTTCTGGCCGCCGAGGGCTGCCGTCGAGGCGGTCGAGTGACGCGTGGCGTGTGCGGATCACGTGCCGCGACAAGCCGACGCGCCAATACTCGCGCGCGTTGATGTACTGCTTGGACGTATCGAAGATCCACCGCTCGGCTCGCTGGCCGTGCGGGATGTGAATCAGGAGTCGCACCAGTGGGTAGAGCCACGGCCAGCGCACGACCGCGGACCACCACTTATGGAGCCGGCCGATCGCCTCGCGGTTCTTGATCGGGAGGCAGCTCTCGTCAAAGAACGTCGCGTTCGCCAGGTAGCGGAGCTTCTCTTGGCTCTCGACCAGCCCGATCTTCACGACATAGTCTGCAATGGCCGTCCCCGGATAGACCTGTAGCAGGCTACACCACGACAACGTGGGCTTGCAGGCGATGTTGAAGCGCAGTGTTTCCAGGGCGTCCGCGAGCGGGTCCGCGACCGGCAAGCCGAGGAGGTTCTGCATGCGGAACTTCACGCCGTGCCGATGCAGGGTGGCGACGCCGCGCTGAATCAGCTCGTTCGGTTCCTTGCGATCGAGAATCTGCTGGCGCGTCTGCTCGTTGCCGGACTCCACCGCGAACGACGCAATGTGGATTCCGGCATCCTTCAGCATGCGCACGCGCTCGTCCGTGATGAGGTGTGGGCGGAGCTGCGCAAAGAACGGGAAGGCACGCCGACGATAACGCGCCCGGAACCGATCGAGCCACTTCAGATCCACGCCGAAAATGTCGTCTTGAAACGAGACGAACTGGCCCCCGAAATCGCGCATGACGCGCTCGATGTCGTCACAGAGCCAGTCGGGATCGTGGTAGCGCAACCCCGTGCCGTGCATCATCTCCAGCCAGACCGGATTGCTGTTGTAGCAATTCGACACGCCCACGAGTCCCGCCGTGTAGCTGTGCTCGGCCTCCACGCCAAGATTGAATACGGGACCCACGTACGGCTCGCGCGTGACACTCTTCACGCGGAGATACACATCCGTCGCCGTCACGCGCATGAAGGTGGCCTTGCGGCGCATGTCCGTGGCGGGCGGCTTCGGCGCCGCACCCACCGCGAGGCGATCGTCAGGGGCCTCGAAGGCCAGCGTCCAGCACGGGTAGTTCGCGCGTACCACGCGCCCGTCGATGTCGGAGTCTGGCACCTCCCGTACGAAGAGACTCGGCCGCAATCCGACAGAGGCCGCCAGCAGGAACCCCTGCAGGGCCAGCGATGCGGAGGCGGTCCCAAGGCGGCCCTGCGCTTTGTAGCCATCCCCGTCCATCCACGCCCGCAGGAAATCGAGCCGATCGGCCCGGGGCCAGCCGAACACTTCGACCGGGAGCCGCTTGGTTCCCGCCCCGTGACCAAAGAGATCGTCCAGGCGATCACACACATCGCGTCGCGTGACCTCCACATGCGTCCCCGGCCCCTGCGTCACGAGCCGCGCCTCGTGCCCGGACCAATCCTCCAGCAACGCCCGCGCCTCGTCGATGTAGGGCACCTCATGCGCCCCAAAACTCAACCGCACGCAACTTCCTCGCCCTGAGCGCGAGATGCTCCCCTCGGCAACATACAACCCGGCGAGCCTCGGGGGGATCATGGGCTCGCACGCGGGCACCGCAGGGATCGGGAGGCGGACCCAGTCGTCCACCTGCACCGCGTCGAGCCGCGTCAGGCCCCGTTCGAGGTGAATCTCATGGTTGGGCGTCCCCGTCAGCGGGACGGCGTGCTTCCAGAGGTCGATCGTCACGAGATCGCCCGCATAGTCGCGCTCGTGAAACTGCGACACGATCCGGGGATGCCCCTGTGCATCGAGCACCGCCACCATCGCGCGTGCGCGGACGATGTCCCGGATGGGGCGCATGCCTTCCGTGGTGTGCACCAGCGTGTCACCCGTGAAGCAGTAGGTGCAGCGATACGGACACCCGCGGCAGGCCATGAAATTGCGAATCGGGTTCTGCCGGATCTCGGGGAACGCGTCGTACAGCACGGCGCGATCTGGCGGCACGAGCGCGTCCAGGTTCCCAATGAGCGCCGATTCGGTGGGCGGGGGCGTTCCGAGCAAGAGACTGGGGAGCGTCTCTTCGGCCTCGCCACGGAGCACGGTATCCGCGCCCTCGAAACCCTCCCCGAAGAACAGGAAGTGCGGGCCCCCCACCACGACGCGCAGGCGCGGGTTCGCGTCGCGCGCGGCACGGGCGAGTCGGCTCCATCGCCCCTCGTCGCCCGTGATGACCTGCAAGCAGAGTGCATCGATCCCGAGTCGCTGGATCGCGGCCAGCGCGCCGGATTCCGGGCTCGCAAAGACGGTCATCCCGGCCTGCCGGCAGGCGGCGATCAAATACTCCAGGCCGAGCGGCTCATGGCTGGCCCCGTCATGCGTGACGAACAGCACTCTCACGGGAGGGGCCCCATGAGGCACAGGCCATTGCGCCCGTTGGAGAAGGTCGGGAGGTCCACGTAGGGCACGCCCCATTGCTGCGCGCACGACCGCGCCCCTCCCTCCAGTCCACAGGCTTGAATGTCGTCCCCGATGATCCACCCACCCGGCGCCATGCACTGACGCGCGAGCGCCATGTCATGCAGGAAGGCCACCGGGCCGTGGTCACCATCGACGTGAAAGAGATCGACATTTTTCGCCGGCAAGCGATCCATGCCCTGCGTATTGAGGGAGTACAGCATCGCGTCCACCTGGAGCCGCGCCATCATGCGCCGCACGACCTCCAGGCATCCGGGCACATAGCTCTCGTTATCCCACCCCTTGACGACGAGGCGTTCGTGCGCGCCGTTCGGCGCCGCACGCGATCCCTCCACCATGGCCTTGAGGCTGTAGCCATACCGCACGCCAATCTCGGCGATATGCGTCGGGCGTAACGCGTGCGCTAACGCGTAGTACCATCCGTAGTAGGTGGGGGCGGAGTCGAGCCAGCGGAAATCCGCGCGGTCGGTCCCCTGCATGTCCTCTCCGAGCAGGCGTCCGTCGAAGCCCTCGGGAAGCGCAAGCCAGTTCGTCCATGTGCGCGCCAGGAGGTCAGGTAGCGTCATCGTGGCCCCTCACTGTGTCGGCCCTGTCGGATCTTTGTAGAGGAAGCGATATTTAATGAGGAACGCCACCTGCACGGCGATCTGCGTCTTGAAGATCATGGTCCCGACGTTGCCGTACTCGGTGTCGAGCGCGCGGCCCCCGCGGGTCGGGTCCGCCATGAGCGCCTTGTAGACGTCGCCCATCATGCCGTTCAGCTTCGGGCGGATGTCCTCATCGCGCAGCGGGCGCGCGTCCCACAACTCCACCGTGGCTCCTGCGTAGCGGTACTCGAACGGCAGGGAGCGCCGCTCTGGAGCCATGTAATCATCCGTGAAGTAGACCGCGGCAGCCGCGAGTTCGAGCGGATTGAACTCGCTCGTTTTCCACGGGCAGATCGTGTTCAAGTCCACGGAGAACCCCGCACCACGACGGATGACCGTGAGCGAGTCCGCGACGTTCACCTCGATCAGCTCGCGGATCGTCTCAGCCGCCATTCACCACCACCGCCACCACCACTGCGGCGTTCCTAGCCCGACTTCGAGTTGATAACAAGCCGCTCAAGTGCGCGCGTGACTCGATTCCACAGGATCGGCAGATAGATTTTCGCGGTTCTGCCGAACGGATGGCGAGCAGGTATCGTCACCGACTGGAGTAGCCGCCACATGGGGGTAATGTGCTTCCCTGTCCCGGTCATCCAAAATCCAGCCTCCCTGCCCTGCTTGTCAGGCTTCGGGAGGAACCAGAGTTTTTCCGGGAAATCACGCGGCGATTGGTAGGACTCCGCCTCGGGGTTGAGCGGAATGGCCAGGAACTTCGTCCGTGTTGCCCGGATCGCCGGAAACTGCCCCGACCCGCCTGCCCCGAATTCGTGCACCGGCAGATACCGCGCCGAACGGTAGCGCTGGTCCTGCGTCAGCTCCCCCCGGATCACCCCGCCCGGCTCGCTCGCGACCCGCACGCGCAGGGAGCCGATCAAGTTGCCCGTCCGCATCTTCAGGCGCGTGGGCGTCGTGCCACCGGTGAGCGCGTTCTCGATCATCCACGTATGCGCCTGCTCTAACGTCGTGAGCATGACCTCGCGGATCTCGGCGCTGATGCCGCGCTCGATGCGCAGGAGCCGGGCATTCAGTGCGGGCCCGCCGCGAATGCGCAGGCCGACTGCGACTCCCGCCATGGCTCACGCCGCCGATGAGGTCAGCACGCCGCTGACTTCCGAGAACTTGTACCCGCGAATCAGGTCCCAGACATCCTTCGGGAGCCCCGTCAGCGCGTCCGTGTCGTCGTTGCGGGCCTTCTCTTCCGACCGCGGGCTCTTCGACTCGATGATGCGCAGCGCCAGCATGCGGCACGCGATGTCCACCTCGATCGGCGTGGTCACATAGCCCGCGACGTAGCTGACGGTGATGTTGCGGCGTCCCGCCGGCCAGACGAGGGCACTCGTCGCGAGATCGTCGAGCGATCCACCCAGGTAGACGAGCGCGGTGGCGGACGGGGAAATCTCGTAGCTGTCCGTCGCGAGGTCGGACCCCCCGATCGCCACGGCCGTCACGCTGGTGATCGGCGCCTGCCGCAGCCGCAGGAGCGACGAGCCCGTGCCGCTGTAGACCTCGGCCGTGTGCGTGGCCTGCTTGAATGTCCGCCGGCAGGCCGTCTCGATGCGGTTCGAGGCGGCGTTGATGGCCTCCTCGACGAGCGTCTGTAGGTCGCCCAGCGCGCGCCCCTGGTCGATGGGCGCCCAATCGCGAAAACTCGCGGTCGATGTCAAAGCCCCAGCGCTGATTCCCATCTAGTCCCCCAAAAACAACGGGGAGCCCTGTTTGCCCAGGCTCCCCGTTCCACTGTCCGCATTGCCCACCACCGGGCGCCCGTGGCTATTGCTAGCGAGGGGCGACCGCAAACACGAGCTTGTCGTTCGTCGCGAAGCCGGTCAGCTTGACGACGACTGTGTCCGTATCCACCGCGATGACGTCGCTGGACCCCAGCGCGACACCCGTGGTGAGGTTGATGACGCCCACGATGTGATCCCGTCGCTTGACCCCCGCGAGGGCGCACTCGCCCCCCAGGACACCGCTGAGCGCGATCGGAGTCGCGTTACTGACCGGGCGGGTGTCCGCCACGAGCGAATCCAGGTCGGTGACCCGGATCAACTCGGAGGCCGGCTGCCCCGCGAATCCGACGTTGACGAGATCCTCGATGAAGTCGGGTCGCGTGTCGATCATGGAGCCCCGGAAGTGCTCGTAGATCATGGGGCGCAGCTTGTTCGTGCCCGTGCCGTCCGATGAGAGCAGCACGTATGACGTGCCCGCCACCGCATCCGCCTTCGTCAGGTGGACGCGATACGAGGCCGCGACGTTGCTGGCACCGACGCCCAGCCAGTACGGCGAGCCGGCGCTCAGGCCGCCCGGTAGGCCGCCGCCCGTGTTCTCCAGCATGAAGGGACCCGCGCCCTTCTTGTACTTCGTGCCGGCGACCCGGACTTCCTCGTAGCCCGCCGCGGACTGCGCCGTGATCGTGGCTGCCGTGGCGTTCATGTCCGGGAAGAACACGTCCAGGTCGAAGAGGTTCGCGTCCGCCGCCGAGCGCGTCACGGTGAAACGAATCTTCGCCCCGTGCGACCCTGGAAGCCGCGCATCGATCCGCAACGTCGTGGACGTGGCGTCACTGACGGCGACCGTGCCGACAGTCGAGTTGGCCGTGATCCCTGGTGAGAAGCTGGCGCTCTTCAGCGCAAGCCCCTGCAACTGGTTCAGCACAGCGGCGAGCGTCCCGTCTACAGTGCCCGCTCCGCCCTTCAGTACGGGCAGTGCCCGCAATCCATCCGCCATGTTGTCCCCCTTCGCTTACGGGGCTTAGGCCCCGAGGTCCTGTCCGGTCATGTCCCCGCGCCCGCTATCGTCACTCGGGTTGAGGCCCCCACTCTGTTCGATCTCGCTCGCGATGCGCACGATGAGATCGGGATTCTCGTCCACGTCGAGCGCACTCGGCGCGGCGGCACGTACCAGCTCGGCCAGTCCGCTGATCCGAAATCGCCGCACGAGATTCCCGCGCTTGTCGAGCACCGTATCGGCCCCCAGAATGGTGGCCTCTGCGTCGCTGACATCCATCTCGACCCCGCGGCGAAACAAGCGCCCATTGAGGACGTAGCGTTCGCCGCCGTTCACCAACACTGCTTTTCCCATGACTGGCTCCACTCCTCCGCGCCGCGCGACTTAGACTGCGGCGACGTTCTGTACGAGCACCGTGGCTTCGGACTCCTCGATCTTCACGTCCATGCGGAGCGTGACGACGATGAGGTAGACGCGCTCCTGGATGATCTTGTCCGTCTCGACCATCACCTCGCGGTGGAACCCGACGAGGATGTTCTTGGGGTCGAGGAAGAGAATCTGGTCTGACGGCATGAGCGCGACCGGGGCCACCGGAGTCCCGAAGGCGTACACCGGAGCCATGCCCGTGATGAGCGAGTCGCCCAGGCCCGTCTGGCGATCGGCCAGCGTGTCACGGTACTGGGTTTCGTTGTCTACGCTCGTGTAGAACCTCATGCTTTGCTTCTGGCGTAGGAAGCGATCCGGCATCGCCTTGTTGGAATCGCGGAAGAGGGTCTTCGAGATCGAGGCCCCGTTCGCGTTCACGGTCGCGCCGTTCGTGGCGACGTTCTTGAGCACGCCGTCGAGAGACGCGAGATACACGTCGCCCACGGTGTTGGTGTCGCCGAGCAGCACCAGCTCTTCGATGTCGAGCGCCACGCGCTCCGCGATGAGTTCCATCACGGTGTCGGAGAAGTTCTGCCGCTCAACGTTGTCCTCCAGGACTTCGTACGGGAGCCGGACTTCGGCGAGGAACTCCTTCGTGTCGAGCGTGACCTTGCCCGTGGTGGGCTTGGCACGATCAGCCACGACGAGGTTACGCGGATCACGCGCCGACTCGAAGCCGGTGCGCAAGATGCGCGTCCCGAAGCCGACCTTGTTGATCTCGCGCTTCGGTGAGGACATGGATACTGTCCGCGCCTCGTTCACGATCGTGGGCTGGTCGATGATCTTCCTGAAGAAGATGTTCGACTGCTCGGTGTTGAGTAACCCGCCGTTGCTGCCGCCTGAGAGATCGGCCAGCGCTGTGTCGGCCTTCTGGACCGCCAGTATTTCCGCGTTCGTCATGTCCCCCGCCTCCTCGCCTCTTCCGCTGCCCCGTTGACTGAACCGGGCCGTACTGTGGTCTTACGCCTGCGCCGAACGTCGTCCCCAGGGGAACGCCGAGTCGAATGTCGTGTCGGTCTTGCGCGCGATACCCTCTTCGAGGACGCGCCGCTCTTCCGGGACGATCCCGCGTCGGGCCGGCACCCGGCCTTCGAGCTTGTCGAGACGCCCTTCGAGGCTCTTCTGCACCGTGTCGAGCGCCGCGAGCACCGGGGCGAGACTCGCGTCGAGTTCCGCCTTGCGCGCGACCGTGGCCTCTTCGGCCTTCTTGGCCTTGTCGGCCTCGTCGCACGGATCGGCTTCGTCCTTGGGTGTCTCGGCGTCTGCCGCCGCGGCCGGCGCCTTCTCCCACGGCTTGCCGTCCATCTTGGTGGCCAGCTCCGTCACCTGGGCCGAGAGCGGCGTCACGGACGCCACGAGGTCGTCGACCTTCTTCGCCAGTTCCTCGATCGTCATTGCTGCCCCCTCATCCGCCCCGCCGCCACTTGCAGCGATGGTGTCCCCGGCTTCGTGGAGCATCTTCTGCGCCAGCGCGGCCGTGAACGTGTTCGATTGGATTGACGCTACCAAAGCCGTACGTACTGAGTCGAGCACACCCAGGGGGTCGGTTTTCTGGGCCACCTCCGGGGGCGTCGCAAAGCATATCGCCGAGACGCCCGTCCCGATCGCCACGGGGGCGAACTCGGCGTCCCCCGGCTCGCTCGGATGCACCCGCACCTGCCAGCCTGCATCGAGTCCGTCGATCTTCTGCACGACCAGCCCGCGCGCCTCGGTCCAGGCGCGGGCCTGGGCATCGGTGTAGGTGCCGTCGAAGACGAGCGAATGCACCGCAGCCGCCGTGGTGCCCTTTTGGGCCAGGGTCGCCTCGAACGTCGGCGTGCCGCTGCCCCGCAGATCCGTGATGAGCCGCTCGATCGACGCCTTGCGCGCCACCAGCCGCCCGAGCATCCGGTCGTCTCCTGCCTGTTGCTCCATCTCGGACCCCTCCCCGTTCTCGCTTTTCAGAACCTTCCAGACCTTGCGCGCCGCCCCGCGGTGCACGATCGATACGAACTGTGGCTGCAGTGGGCGCAGACGCTTCGCGAGGATCTTGCGCATCAGGCCGCCACTCGAATAGGCCGGGTCAAGTCGTACAGATGGCGATGGCCGTCCGCCGGCTCCGTGCGACCGCTGACTCGAATGCCATGCACGTGCCCGTCCGTTCCCGGCTCCGTGCGGCCCCCGACCACTCGTCCGACCTGGTCGAGCGTGACCGTGAAGGCATGCGTGTGCCCGTTCGCCGGGAGCGTGGTGCCCGCCAGCGTGCCGTCGTCATCGACTTCGATCTCGACCGTGTCCCGCATGACCAACGCCTGGAAGCTGAACCCGCTGAAGTCCCCGGCCTTCATGGCCTTCCAGAGTTGACGATCCGGGACGTGCACGCCGAGTACCCACGCGCCGGGATGAAACACGGCGTCGTCCGGCCTGGCGATGAACGACTCGACCACCTCGACCTTGGTCGCACGCCCGTCGTGCTGCAGGTCGATTGAGTTCGAGCCCGAGGTCACGAGGTGCTGCAGGAACCCGTGGGCCAGTGCCTCCACATCCTGCGGCAGCATGAACTCGTTCTGGGAGTCCAGATCGAGCGGCGCGTAGACCTCCGCGTAGGCAATCTGCTGCTCGTCCGCGAGCGCCTTGATGGCGACCGTGCGCGCCTCGGTGGCCGGCACCGGTTGCGCGTGGCGCGGGGAACCGGTGATCTGCCCGTCGCGATGCAGCCGCGGCAACTCGCGCATGGGGGCGACGTAGTACCCGCGCACGGGATCGCGCGCGATGACCAGCCCCGTCAGGCGTTGCGTGGCCAGGTACGCGCGCGCGGCGTCGTGGCTCTTGAAGTAGCGGATGCCGCGCGCACTATCGCGCGCCTGCGCCTCGCTCCCATACGGTGTAGAGCCCCCGCGGGCCCCTGGTCTTCCCAGGTGACCCCGGTGAGCCTTTGCGACCGCAACCGCACCCGCCCACAGCATCCCATCACGAGTCTACGGGGGCTGTTGTCATCCAAGCAAGCAGGCGCTAGAACCACGCCGCTGCCTGGCTCAGGGGTCGATGGGCCCCAGGTGCGCCGCGACGAACCGCATCGAGTCTGGGAAGGGACGGCGACCGGTGACAACCGACACCGCCGAGGCCCGTGCGCGAGGACGGTGGCCCGACGCGGGGGCCTCGCCCTTGCGGACTACACCGCCACAATTCCGCATCGGCAATTCGGATGAAAAGGCGGTAGCATGATCCCGGACTGGGTGAGTTCGGTGATGCCCATGTTCTCAATCTCATCTGCCGAAGGGAAAGGCGCCAGCTCCCCGATACGCTCCACGTCCATGTCGCCCGGCTTGCCTGCGGCTTCGAGGAACTGGTCGAGCTGCATCACGGCGTCGCGCAACGCAAACGATCCGGCGTCCGCGAGTGCGTTGCACACGGCACAGCTCGGCGTACCCGTGTCGCTGCCGATTTCGTCGTCGGCGAGCAGAATCGTGTAGTAGGTCTGCCCGAGCGAAAGATCTTCAGGTGGCAATCGCATCGGGCGATCGGCGCCGTATTTCTTCGCGAGTCCCGCCACG
>Ga0315288_10005844_pt1 | contig 15608 bp, 14 predicted proteins | sample YL17G11_20_MG_FD_203454 | JGI IMG/M metagenome (GOLD analysis project Ga0315288, IMG submission 203454) | Sediment microbial communities from Yellowstone Lake, YNP, Wyoming, USA - YL17G11_20 | ecosystem: Environmental > Aquatic > Freshwater > Lake > Sediment | place: USA: Wyoming | collected...
TTGAAGACGATTTCAAAGAATCATCTAATCTTCTAACAGAACTCGACAAAGATACAACGGACTCCAATATAGATTGGCTTGTAGAGATCACTGAAAAGTTTTGTCAGGAAAAAGCATTACATGGTGCTATCCTAGAATCTATCAATATCCTTGATGATAAGGAAGGTAAGAAGCAGACGAAAGGTAAGGGAGCAATTCCTAAAATTCTTTCTGATGCGTTGGGAGTTTCATTTGATCCAAACGTAGGTCATGATTACATAGAAGATGCTAGTCAGCGTTTCGACTTCTATCATCGTACTGAAAAGAAAATCCCATTCGATCTAGAATATTTCAATTTGATCACCAAAGGTGGCATTCCTCCAAAGACTTTGACTATCATTCTTGCTGGCACAAATGTCGGTAAATCTTTAATGATGTGTCATTTCGCTTCATCAGCATTATCACAGGGATATAACGTATTATATGTCACTATGGAAATGTCTGAAGAGAGAATTGCTTCTCGCATAGATGCAAATCTATTAGATGTCACCATGGATGACTTGGCGCTCATGCCAAAAGAGAATTATGATCGCAAGATCGCACGTCTCAAACAATCTGTGAAGGGTAAACTGATTGTCAAGGAATATCCTACAGCATCGGCAAGTTCTGTAAACTTTCGCAACCTATTCAATGAATTGGCTCTGAAGAAGCACTTCATCCCAGATATCGTATTCATTGATTATTTGAACATCTGCTGCTCTTCAAGAATCAAGCAGGGAAATAACGTCAATTCATATACATACATCAAAGCCATTGCAGAGGAGCTACGAGGACTTGCAGTAGAGTTCAAACTACCCATCGTCAGTGCTACTCAGACAACAAGATCAGGCTATACTAGCTCCGATCCGGGATTAGAGGACACTTCTGAATCATTTGGACTTCCAGCTACCGCAGATCTTATGTTTGCAGCAGTAACCGGAGAGGAACTGGAAAAATTGAATCAGTTGATGATCAAGCAGCTTAAGAACCGTGATAATGATGTGACGAAACACAAGAGATTTATCATAGGTATAGATAGAAGTAAGATGCGACTTTATGATGTGGAAGAAAGCCAGCAGAATTTGGCAGATGAACTCGCAGGACAATCTAGCCCGACCGAAATCTATAAAAGCGTTGGCAAAGATGTTGATAAAGACAAATTTGCCAGAGCAGGGATACGTTTTGATTAATGCGCAATGTTAAGATAGCTCGCAAAAAACTTGATCGTGTCGCTGCTCAGATCGGCGACCGCGAAGTAAAGTTTTCTGTTTTATGTCGCTATCTAAACAAAGAATTTGAGAGTCTCTCAGTTCGATTCAAAAGCAAAGCAGAGGAATATTATTCTTTCTGCGTATCTGGCTTCTTCAATTCATACAGCACGGTAGAATTTGACGAAAAGAGATACAATGTCAACATAACCTATAACAAGACTACTCCATATGTCAATCCAAATAAAATTCTGGGAGAAATATTGTTAGTTTTAGTTCATGAATTTCGTCATGGACATCAAGACAGTAGGAGAGGTCTAAAACTCCTGCCAGCAGACAAAGCACCGAAGTTCAAACATTTCAATAAGAAATTACAAGAAAATGTATTGTATCTCAGCGACTATGATGAATTAGACGCATATGCATATGAAGCCGCATATGCAGCTAAACTGAATCGAGACAATTCTTGGATAGTCAATCGCTATAAAAAAGTTTTGGGAAAGCACGCCCCGAAGCTTTACTTTAGGTTCCTGAAGAAGCTATACTTGTTCACTAATAAATAGATGAATCAAGAGGAGCATTGAATGTCTGATAACAAGGGTCTGATCTATGAGGAGACAATTAATAAACTCCTAAAGAAATATAAGATACAAGACAAAAGTTTCCATGGCGCTGGATCAGATTCTAATGCTCCTGACGCAGAAATCACCATCCAAGGTGTTAAGTATAAGGTTGAAGTCAAGCTTGATCTGAAAGTTGACTTTGGTCAGGGTTCTTTAGATTATGATTTGAAGAAAAATAAATGGAGTCTTAGTGGTGCTAAGACTCCTTCTGCAGAGCAGATGAGAAAGTTTCTAGAAAGTATTAAAGTACCTGAGCTTGTGAATAGTTCAAGGGGCTGGGGTGGCAAAGGTGCTCCTAGAAAATTCACCGTTCCTCTAAATAAGTTTAAGCCTGTTGACGTTGTTTATGATTATAAGCACTTTACAGATAAATTTGTTGATGTGCCGAATGATGCTGTGTCAAAGTATTATGCCAGCAAGAAAACATATTATATTCAGATTGGTGAATTCGGTCTTTATCACATGGGCAAGGATCCAGCTAATTTGGGAACTCCAGCATTCAAGCCTCAATTGAGATTGAGAATACGTTTGAAGAGAGGTGGTAGTCATCCAATATATAACTATAGATTCTCAACAGCTTTGCAGGCAAAGTCGCTTGCTAAGTCTGATATTGACTTAGAAAACAAAGATGATTTGGCTGCAATTGCGGCGAGGGCGAAGAAATAATATTATGACTATAATGGTGACTGGAGGAGCCGGGTTTATCGGTTCTAATTTTGTGAGATATCTAACAGACCTGGGTGAGCATGTTCACGTTCTGGATAATCTAACCTATGCTGGTGATCTCAGAAATTTACGAGATATCAATAAATCTAAATTATATTTCACAGAAGGTGACATTAACGACACGGAATTGGTATTTAATCTACTAGCGACATACGATCCTATTGGAATAGTACATTTCGCCGCAGAGAGTCATGTTGATAATTCAATAAACAATGCTTCTCCATTTGTAATAACTAACGTCAATGGGACAGTTTCTTTATTAGAAGCAACGAAGAAGTGGCTCCTACTTCGTCACCGATATACAACTAAAAAGCAATCCTTCCGCTTTCATCATGTATCTACTGATGAAGTCTACGGTTCTCTGTCGTTAGGCGAGCCAGCCTTCACAGAATCCAACCTATATGCTCCTAGAAGTCCATACTCGGCTTCAAAAGCAGCTTCAGATCACTTTGTAGCAGCATATGGCGCTACACACAATATCCCATATGTTATGACAAATTGTTCAAATAACTATGGTCGTCGTCAACACAAAGAAAAATTAATTCCAGTTGTAATTACAAAGGCAATGAACGACCTGTCCATTCCAATGTATGCTGATGGAGCAAATATCAGAGATTGGATTCACGTTAGGGATCACTGCGAAGCTTTGTGGAGAGTATTTGTTTACGGCAAGGACAATTCCAAGTATAATATAGGTGGTAAGACTCAAGTAAGTAATAAAGAGTTGATTACAACTATCCTAAATATGATGGGTAAGCCTCTTAGTTTAATCACTAGTGTAACAGATAGACTGGGACATGATTTTAGATACGACATAGATAATACTAAGATCGAAACTGAATTGCGTTGGTATCCAAGAATTCCATTGGATATTGGTTTGAAAGATTCTATAGAATGGTATCGCACACAACACAAATGACTTTCTACGCATACATCTACATAGATCCGCGGACAGACCAACCTTTCTATGCTGGCAAGGTAAACGTAGACCACCAGAACACCACGCAAGTCAACGCGGTAAGCCAAGACCGGAAAGTGTGAGAGTGAAGATTGCCGCTGGCAATAGAGGCAAGAAAGTGTCTCTAGAAACAAGAATGAAAATGGGTGCCCGAAAATTGGGCAATCAATACGTGAGAAATTATGACAAAAACATTAGGAATAATCTTAGCAGCGGGACGATCGTCCAGACTTTACCCAGCGACAACAGCTGTGTCGAAGCAATTGCTGCCGATTTACGATAAACCACTAATCTACTATCCACTTTCTACTCTAATGCTAGCAGGCATTAGAGATTATGTTGTGATTGTAAATCCAGAAGAAAAGTCTCTATTCGAGAAACTTTTTTCAACAGCTGTATTGCATATGGGCATCAATGTCAAAGTTGCTGTTCAACTAGTTCCAAGAGGATTGCCAGAAGGGTTTACTATTGCCAATGCAGTGGAACCATTTGAATCCTATGACAACATTGCTTTAATTCTAGGGGACAATCTGTTCCACGGTGCCACGCTCACCGAATCATTGCAGCGTGGATCAAGCAACACAAAGGTGGCAAAAATTTATGGTCAGAAAGTTACGGATTTACATCGCTTTGGTGTTGTTGGAATTGATAAACTTACGAGAGAGATTCAATACATTGTTGAAAAACCAGAAACTTTGACTGGCAAATTTATAGATCTAGCAATAACTGGATTATATTTCTTCCCGAAGGATATAGCTGATCGAGCAAAAATTCTCAAGCCATCAGCACGCGGAGAACTAGAAATTACTGATTTGATTAATGCATATCAGAAAGAGGGATTGTTAGATGTGGAACAATTCAAACGCGGCATAAGTTGGTTTGATACTGGAACTGCGGATTCTTTATTGGATGCATCGCACTACGTCAAAACTATTCAATCCAACCAAGGATTTCTTGTTGGATCACCACATGAAGTTGCCATGCGCAACAAGTGGGTTGAGAATATTGATATTCTCACATATTTGAAAACGGTTGAGAAATCTACCTATGGGAAATTGTTAATTGAGGTTTTTACAAATGGATAATGAAACGCGCGACCAGATGATTAAGGATCTATCACAGATCACACCAGGTTATGCATACAACTGTAAGGAATTTATTCCTGGCAAAACTCCAATTTATTACTCAGGTCCATATTGGGATCATCTGGAAATGGAAGCTGCACTGAAAACTCTGATCACAGGAAAGTGGTTAGTCACTGGCGAGAACGTTGCCAAGTTTCAGAGGAAGTTTGCTAATAAATTTGGCGTGAAGCATTCTCATATGGTTAATTCAGGATCAAGTGCCAATCTCGTTATGATTGCTGCTGTCAAGAAGCATCTTGATTGGAAGGATGGAGATGAAGTCATTGTATCTCCGGTTGGCTTCCCTACTACAATTGCTCCTCTAGTACAAAATGGATTGAAGCCTGTATTTGCAGACATTGAATTCAACAGTTTGAATTTTGATGTTAATGAAGTGGTTAAGAAAATCACGGATCGCACTGTAGCAATATTTGTATCTCCAGTTCTAGGCAATCCACCAGATCTAGATTTTTTGAAGAAAGTTTGTGAAGAAAAGAAATTAACTTTGCTTGGTGATAATTGTGATTCGTTAGGCTCCAAGCTGGGTGGTAAAAATATCACAGACTATTACTATGCTTGGTCTTGTTCTTTCTATCCGGCGCACCATATCTCTACTGGTGAAGGTGGAATGGTCTCATCTAATGATGGCGATTTGATTAGTCTTGCTCGTAGTTTCTCATGGTGGGGTCGCGATTGTCGTTGCGTCGGTGTAGCAAATCTTCTAGCCTGTGGCACTTGTGGAAATCGTTTTGATACACATCTTGGTGAAGAATTTGGGATTGTAGATCACAAATATGTCTTTACAAATATGGGGTATAATCTAAAGCCACTTGATTTACAGGGTGCTATTGGAATCGTACAATTAGACAAGATGGATGAGATTGATCGTCTCCGTCGTTTGAACTATCACAAGTTCGCATTCTTGCTATACAAGTATGTCCCTAGAATTCGCTGCGCTTCACGTCTGGTTGATGCTGACCCATCTTGGTTTGGCGTACCAATCATCTGTGAAACTCCAGAATTGAAAGTCAAGCTAGTTCAATTTCTAGAAGATAATAAGATTCAGACACGTAACTATTTTGCTGGAAATATTCTAATACATCCTGGATACAGCCATCTAGACAATTATAAAAATTATCCAAATGCTAATATGGCATTGAGTCACGTATTTTTCGTTGGATGCCCACCACACTATACTGATGATGTGTTTATGCACATTGAAGAAATTTTGAAAACGTGGGATGAGCGTAAATGATAAGCGTTTATGGTGGCACTGGATTTGTTGGTAAGAAGTTTTGCGACCAATTTCCAGAAGGAGATATCTATCTAGTTCCTAGAGGTCTTCGCCGCCCTGCAGTACCATCAGATATTCTGTATTTGATTAGCACAACACACAACTACCATGTGTTTGATGAACCTAGCTTGGATGTTGAAACAAATTTGCTGGTACTCACTGAAGTATTGGAGAGTTGGAAAAACTATAATCCAACAGGAACATTCAATTTTGTTAGTTCATGGTTTGTCTACGGAGATACTCTTAATATACCAACAAAAGAATCAACACCATGTAACCCATTGGGATTCTATTCTATTACTAAACGTTGCGCTGAGCAATTGATAGTATCTTATGCGAAAACGTTTAATTTGAATTATCGCATTCTTAGATTAGGAAATGTTCTAGGTTCTACAGACACCAGCGTATCTGCTAAAAAGAATGCTCTTCAGTACATGATAGATAAGATGAAAAATAATGAAGATATTGCTATCTATGGTGATGGCGTTTTTCATAGAAACTACATGCATGTGGATGATACTGTCCGAGCCATAAAACTGATAATGGAATGTGGTGAACTGAATACAATCTATAATGTTGGTAACAAACATAATTCTATATTCATTGATATTCTGAATTATGTTAGGACTGTTCTGAATTATACAGGTTCATTCAACCACATAGAACAAAAAGAATTCCATAAGAAAATACAGACTAAATCTTTTCAGATGGATTGCACCAAGCTCTATGATCTAGGATTTAAGAATGTCTATACCATAAATCAGATGTTGGACGCGCTTCTATAGCCTAAATATTACATTCACAACTGTTGTGGGTGTGGTATGGAAGATTGTAAAATAGTTCTCATTCAGGATCTCCTAGATTCCAGAAGAAGAAAGCAGAAAGAACTAGAATTTTACTTGTCCAAGAAAGTAGAACTGGAGAAGAAACTCCTTTGGCTACAGCGTGATCTCGCGCTAACAGATCATATCCTACAACTCATAGAAAAAGAAGGGATAAAAGAGATCATATAATGCTAGCTTACAGACAATTCATAATTGAAAATCTTGAGCAATATACCAAGCTTAAGCATTTGGAACATGCCGAAGATCTACCAATAGATGCTGGCGAGCATGGCTTTCACCATGCAGTTGAGGCTCTGACCAATGTTCACAAGAAACTTCAGGGCAAATTCAATGATACTAAGATCACAACGAAGTTTGATGGTTCTCCATCAGTGGTGTTCGGTCATAATCCCGAGAATGGTAAGTTCTTTGTGGCTTCTAAGTCTGCATTCAATGCAACTCCCAAGATCAACTATACTCCGAAAGACATAGAAAAGAACCATGGGCACGCACCAGGATTGGTTGAAAAACTAAAATACGCTCTAGAACACTTCAAAAAGACTGTTCCCAAGAGCGGTGTCTATCAGGGTGACATGATGTACACCAAGCCTGATGTTCATGAGCATGAAAAGAAATTTCATTTCACACCAAATACAATCATGTATTCTACTCCTACGAAATCTGAGGAAGGTAAGAAAATTGCTAAAGCTCAGGTTGGCGTTGTTGTTCATACCAAATATCATGGTAGAACTCTAGATAACATGATTGCTGGCTTTGATCCAGATACACACAATTTCAAGCATCATCCTGATGTACATATTATTCCACATGAGTTCGGCGGCGAGGCGGTTCATTCTGGAGAGAATCAGCACAAGTTTGAGCACCACATTAAAGCTGCAGAATCTATTAAAACACAATCTCATCCAGAGACATTCAGCGATATACATCCACACGCTCTTCATATCAAAACATATATCAATAGAACTGTGAGAGATGGTTCACGCCCAAGCGTAGAAGGGTACACAGAACATCTACTAAAGCATGGTGAGCATGCGGTTGCTTCTGTTAAAACTGCGAAAGCAAAGCAACAAAGACATGAAGCTATGACAGCCCAACTCCATCACGTTGCACAGCACCATAAGTCTTTTGAGAATACGTTCAAGATTCATAGCCACCTACAGCATGCCAAGAATGCTCTTGTGAATACTCTTTCCCATGGATCAACCTATGAACACACTATCGGCGGCAAAGAAGCCAAGCCAGAAGGGTTCGTAGCCATACATAAAGGACATCCTATCAAACTCGTAGACAGAGCAGAGTTCTCTAGAGCCAACTTTGCCAAGAATCGAGGATAGTAGGAACCTAAATACTCTGTGTAATACTTCTAATGAGGAGACCAAGATGTTTGCATTTCTAGTCGGAGTAGTGGTAGGTGCTGTTGCGGCTGTTCTAGTCCCTGCAGTATTCAATTGGGTCAAGAAGGAAACAGACGTAGTAAAAACTAAGCTAAAATAATTTAGCGAAGTTCACACAGGGTTGAACGCATATGGAAAAACAGGCTGATAAGCCTCAGAAAGAGCATGCAGTTTTTACGTTCGGAAGATTTAATCCTCCGACAACTGGACATAAAAAGCTCGTAGATAAAGTCGTGTCGCATGCGAAGGCGCATAACGCGGACAATTATGTTTTTGCGTCTCATTCTCAGGATTCAAAAAAGAATCCTCTCGGGCACAAGCACAAGACGGAGCTAATGAAAAAGTTCTTCCCCCATGCCCATGTTCATGACGGTGAACATGTAAAGACAGCATTGGACGCGGTAAATCATCTTCATAAGAAAGGTTACAAGAAAGTAACCATGCTTGTCGGTTCAGATCGTCACCAAGAATTCCACAATCTACTTCATAAGTATAATCCAGGTATCAAACATCTAGAAGTTACGTCTGCTGGACACCGCGACCCTGACGCTGAAGGAGTTGAAGGTATGTCTGCATCAAAGATGCGTGATCATGCTTCAAAGAAAGAATTTAGTAAATTCCGCCATGGAGTTCCTAACAAGGCTCATGCAAAAGAACTATATCATGCAGTAAGGAAAGGTATGAAGCTTGAAAATTTTCAAAATGAATTTAAGGCACTATTTTTAGTTGGTGGTCCTGGCAGTGGCAAGGATTTCATCATAAATTCATTATTGGATGAGTCTAAGATTATTGAATTTCCTCTTGATAAATTGTATAGAGCGATTGCGGATCAAACTAACCTAGATGAACTTAACAACTATCCTTCCATGATCATAAATGGTAATGCTGATAATCTGAATAAAATTCTAGTATCTAAGCAAGTGTTAGAATCCATGGGTTATGATGTTTCTATGGTTTACGTCTATACAACAGATGAGGAATCAAAGGCACGTAACGATTTACGCATTTCTCGTGGTGCAAAGACATTCACAGAAGATCAGCGCAAAGAAAAATACGAAAGTTCTATACAGAACATACATGAATTTTCCCCACTCTTCGAAGCATTCCACATTTTTAATAATTCAGATAACTTCACATCAGTCAATCCAACTAAGAAGAATGAAATCTCTGGTTGGCTTCAAGAATTGGGTGAGTCTATTGGCGAATTCTTTGAGGCATCAGTTTCCAGCGAAGCTGCTAAGATGTGGTTAATGGAAAATGGAACCAAATATCCAAAAGCATTCCTAGATAGAGTAAATAAAAGAACTTCGCAAATTCCTCATAGTGGACCAATGCCAGCACCAAATCTAAAGGGATTCAAGAGAATCAAAGATGGCGCATTCTGGAAATTGGTACCTATCAAGGAAGCAGAGGGAATAGCATCTTCTAGATCTTCTTCTGCTGCAGCTGATACACAAGACACACCAATGCGTAGTCTATATCAGTTTGGAAAGAAGAAGTCTGATAGTAAATCTAAATCAAAGGGCACAAAGACTGCAACTGCACCACCACAATTCTTTGATCAGAGAATGGGTGCCGTTCCTTCTGGTGGCGTAGGTCTAACATCTGAATTCAAACCAGATGGACAGATAATTCAAGAAAAGACGTTTGAAGTATTGCGTAAGAATATCACGTCAATTATTAGTAATATAGATGGAGAGTAACATGAGTGACAATAAAACTTTGGAACAACTAGAAGCATTAAGACAGCGTTTAGAAACAGACATTCGTAGATCAACTAATCTTGATCCGGGTGGCTTGAATCGCAACACTCCATTAGTTCGTAACTACGATCAGGTTCAACGTGACATTGCTCAATTGAAAACAGAGAGCAAGTAAGGAAAGACAATGACTGAGTACAATAAAGATTCTGTGAACAAAGCTATTAAATCTTCTAAATCAAAAATTAGTAAGAAAGAAGGTAGTGCCATTCATCGTTTGTTGATAGGCAGACGTAAGGAAAAGCCATTCAAAGACGCATGCGTGACTGGCAGTCGCAGAGACTTTGCGAATGAGAGTGTTACTAAAAGAGTAACTCTTTCTTCGTTGAAGAAGATATATGACAATAATGAAACTGAAAACGCTCATTCTGAAAATGCAGTTCTCCTAGCAAAGCACTTTGGAACAGAAGAAGAACATAGAAAGATGAAGCATGCGCTGAACACTAGAAATAAGTTAGGTTATCTGCATCCAGATCATATTAGCTATGCTAGTGATATGTCAAAGAAATACTATCGTAAACTTCTTCCGATGAGAGAATCTCATAATCTTGGGGAATCTGCTGGTAAAAACAAACTAGATGCTACGAAAAATGAAGAAACTCTACAAGAAATTAGTTCAGGTAAATTGAAAGATGCTCTATCAGATGTAGGGCACTATGCAGATGATGTGAGTGTCCACAAGGGTGTTGCAACTATTAGAAAGAGTTTCTTCTATAAGCATGGTGATGATGAGCGTCAACATCAAGGAAGAGTCCTTAATGCTCTAGTTAAAGCAGGTATCAAGCATAAGCATGTAGAAAGCGGAGAGGTTAATAAGCCATTCCGTGGTGGAGCATCTGTTAAAAATTCTTCTCACTTCTATACTAAAGTTGGATTGGGAGAAATAACCGATCCATCAAGCTATCGTGCCCCAACGCGCACCGGAGGAAATCCTGCAGATCCACTTCTTCACTATTTGAGAACTGGTATGGTTCTGGTGAAAGAAGAAACCATTAATGAAACTAAATTTGAGCAACATCCAGATGGTGGAGATAAAGCATACTCTGTTGCTGTAACACATTCTCGCAGTGGAAAGTTTATCAAAAGCCATAACGTTAAGGCTAAGAACATTCGTTCTGCTGAGCGACACATTCGTAGTAAATATCCTGCAGGACATAAAGCATTCGCTGGGTATATTTCCATATATGAAGATGCAGGAGTAGGAGCAGCGGACGTATCAGGACCAGCAACCGCAGGTAGTGATTATCAGACTAAACTATCAGCAGTTGGAAAGATGAGTCCGAAGCAAATGAGAAAGAAAGCAAATAACGTAAAAGAGAACGTTATCTCTACGGTAGAGCAGATAGAGGCTCTCCTAGAGTCCTATAAGCCATCTGATAAGCTTTTGGCTCGTACCAAGTACCTTGTTCAGCCTCAATTAAGCAAGACCCTACGAGCACGTCTAGCGGCTAGAGGAGCACCAAAGAAGAAGGGATATACAGCATCAGCTGGCACGCTAGGTCTAGCAGCGCAGCGCAAGGCTCAGATGTCTGGAAGCAAAAAGAAGAAGGTTGATGAAGCAGTAGACCCGCATGCGCATGTAGAAAAGGCTGTGCATAAGATTCTCAATGGTGGTCACAAAGAAACTCTGATGAAGATGAACTCCGAGAAGCTATCTCATCTAGTTCGCCAGTCTCGTGAAGCTGGTACTTTGGAATATGCACCAAATGGATCATTGAACAAATATGTCGATTCTTGGAAGGCAAAGCACAGCGTCAGCGAAGGCATTTTCTCAAGAATGAAGAAGTCAGCTTCGAAGAAAGCTGCATCAGCTATACCTGTTAAAAAGAGGAAAGAATCTGATACACCGCCACGCGCTGGTGATTATGAGTATGATGAACATACTAAGAAATACTATACGACTGAAAATAAGAAATTTTCAGTTGGAACCAACGTTACAATTACCACAGGAACTCATGCAGGTAAAGCAGGTAGAATTGTGGATTTCAAGATTGGTGAATATCATAGCCCATATCCTGGTACAGAACACCATCGTGTCGCTATCGGAAAGGAGCGTCATACTATCAGCCTAAAGCATTTGAAATTGGCTGAGGAACGCGAACTCCTAACGGATGCAAAGAAAAAGCCTTCAAAGCTTAAGCGCAAATATATGGGTGTCACTAAAGGACGTACTGCAACAGGTAAGCCTGCGCATGCAATTGAAATTGATCCAAAGATCAATTCAGGTCAGGGAGTAGCTAACAGAATGACTGGTGCTATCAAATAATATGAAAGCACCTTATACGATTTATTCTGACATGGATGGTGTACTAGTGGACTTTTTACGAGGAGTCCGCGAAGCACTAGGTCATGGTTGGGATGATGCAGTTTTCACCGGAAAAGAAAAGAAAGCACAACGTAATAAATCTATTTCATTACATAAACATTTTTGGGAAAATCTACCAGTAGAACGTGATTTTGATCAGTATTGGGGATTCATAAAGAATTTCAATCCGCATATTCTAACAGCATATGCTCCTTGGGATGAGACCAATTCTAAACACGGAAAGGTAGTTTGGAATCAGAAACATCTACATGTGCCACATGAGAGATTTCATGTTGTACTTCGAGAGAGCAAGAGATATTTTGCAAAGGAACATGACGGAAGTCATTTTGGTAGACCGAATGTTTTGATTGATGATTTCCCAATAAATATCACTGAATTTGAAGCGGCAGGCGGAATAGGCATACTACATACAAGTGCAGCGACAACAATAACGAAACTCAAAGAGTTAGGATTTTCAAAATGACAACATCACTTCTATACAGCGATAACGTACATGTTGAACGTTTAAATGAAATGTTAGACCGTGTTACGGAGAAGCGTTTTTTAAATTCTCAAATAGCTATCACCGCAATTCGCATGTGTCTACAAATTTATGGTATTACATTACCGCTCCTAGAATGCGAAGGTCAAAGCGGACAAACTTCACAAGATGGTCAAGAGATACAAAAGAACATTGGTACTCTGACTAAACCACCGGCGCTAGAACAGACTGGAGAATTCATTTTCAAGATTGTCGATGCTGATGGAAGAGAAGATGGCGATAGCGACGATGATCTTTATATCTATATTGTTCTTGATACTGATAAGGATGATCCAGAACTTGCAGATTTGATTGAGTGCTATGCTCAAGTGTTGGACAAAGATGATTTGGATGCAATTTCAGACACAGACGTATTAGCTGACAAAGATTTTGATCCTCCTGTTGGTGATCGTGCTGGAGAAACGGAGTGGCTGAAAAAGCAACGTCATATCGGCACATTCAAAGGCGACGGTGGATAAGCGTGTTTGAAGATCTAAATGATGATAATTACTTGTTATTTGCGGCGCGATCTTATGACAAACCAAATGCAGTAATGAGTGAATTTGAAGAAGATTTGAATAGAATTTTATATTTGAAGAGACTTCTCACGAAGTATTATGCTACTAAGATTCTGAAAGATAGACTGATTATGAATCATCTTGTGATTCTATATAATGTGTTTGGTATTGATTCGGCAACAAGAATGTTATTTTATAAACTGGAAGAAAAAGATCTAGAAGTAATAAAACCATTTTTGGTATTTCTAAATTTTCTTCCAGAAAATGTATATGGTATAAACGGTAAAGACATTAGAACATCAGAGATTAAATTAGATCAGGAAGCAATTTCATGCCTAAGAAACTTAAAGTCCTAGAAGGACAGTACAAAGATATCGCAACCAACGCTGCGGAAACGAAGCGTTTGGTTCAGAAAAAAGTTGCGGCGCGCGGCGCAAGAATGGCAGATCGTGGGGCATTTCTTGATAAGCAAAAGCGTCCAGAAGTCATTAAGAAACCAGATGAACCAGATCGTGGTCCTGGCGATGACCGTCACCCATCCACACCAAAGGCACACAAAACTGGACCAATGGGAGAAGAGACTGTTTCTGCTGATCCAACTGGTCAAAAGAAACAGAGCAAGAATAGTTTCTTAAAGACTATTGCTAGTCGTATGAAAGCAACGGCAAAACTTGGAACTGAAAAACAGAATGGAGCAATCCGTGAAGCAATCTTAGTCGAAGCAGTTCCAAACGTTAAGAAGGAAAAGTATTCTTGGGGCAATATGGTTACAATCCATCATGGTCATCACTTTACTGTTCCTGTACATCCAGAACATCAGAGAGCCATTGCGAGGCTTACAGATGGCGGTATACATTCTTTCAGGGATGAAACTAAGCAACGCTGGACTGCTCACCGTGATCATGATATGGTTCATTTCAAATCACGCGATGGTAGCATGAAGACATATGCTGGTCTACATCATTTCACAGAATCTGTGGATGAAGCTGCAAAGTCTATGTATTGGCATATGGCGCAGGAAAATAAAGCTAAGAAGATGGCAGCACGTATTGCTGCTAAAGCAGAACATAAGCTGCACATGATCCATAGGAGAGCTTCTGAAAAGGCAGCAAAGAAAGTTCATACAGATAAACTTCATAGCATGATCGCTCAACACGTTCAGAGAGAAGTTGCTGAGACTACTCCAGATTCAGATCCTTATGAATCAATCCATCACCATGTTCATAGAACTTTGGGTGTGCCTCACAATAAAGTGCACGCACATATTGATGCTGCTGTAAAAAAGCACCTGGGTCATAGAAACTATCATAGTTTTGTAGACTCCATGGCTCGCGAATGGCATCACAGTGACCAGTCATTGCGTGGTCATGCATTGCCTGAGAATTATCGTATTGCTGCGCTCAAGGGAATGGGTGCTGAAAAGAAGGGTGATGTTCATGTCAAAGTGGGTCGTGGCGCAGACTATTATCATCCAGAAAATGGTGATAAGCATTCCGGCATGTTTACTCATGTTGGTAAGGACAGCTATAGAATTAAAGATGATCGTACTAAGAAAGTTCACACCTTTAAATACTTCAATCATGATGAATATAAGAAAATGGTTGAAGAAGTTGCCATGGCTGCCGGTGCTGCTGGAGATCCAGCAGCAGTAAGAGATCCTTCTGCAAATTATTCTGCACAGAAAAAACGTTTAGGATCTATTAAGAAGACTAGCATGGCACGTCGTAAGGTACCACTATGATACAAATCACACTAAATCAATTGTTGCAAATTGTGCCAGAGTTTACAACTAGCAAATTTGATAAGCAGAATATTGCAAATACGTTGAATGAACTATTCATCAGTACATCTATTAATACTCTTAACCGCAGAGCAGCATTTATAGCTCAGACTGCTGTAGAGTCTAATAGCTATCGTGCCATAACTGAAAATTTAAATTATTCTGCGCAAGGGTTGCTAAAGACATTCCCAACCCATTTCACCGCTGCTGAAGCGGCTGCATATGCCCGCCAACCAGAGAAGATTGCAAATAGAGCATATTGTAATCGCATGGGTAATGGTGATGAAAATTCTGGCGATGGATGGAAATATCGTGGCAGAGGTTTTCTTCAGCTAACGGGAAAAGATAATTATACGCATTGCGCGGCAGATACCAAGTTTGATTTTGTCGGAAATCCCGATTATGCAGCAACCGTATCTGGTGCATTCGTGTCTGCAGTTTGGTATTGGGAGAAACACAAAATCAATGATTGGGCAGACAAAGATGACATTAAGACCGTTTCGCACATAGTAAA
>Ga0315288_10005845_pt1 | contig 15607 bp, 9 predicted proteins | sample YL17G11_20_MG_FD_203454 | JGI IMG/M metagenome (GOLD analysis project Ga0315288, IMG submission 203454) | Sediment microbial communities from Yellowstone Lake, YNP, Wyoming, USA - YL17G11_20 | ecosystem: Environmental > Aquatic > Freshwater > Lake > Sediment | place: USA: Wyoming | collected...
CTGTCAAGAGGCAGTACGACCCTGAGAACGGTGATCCCTTCGATGATCCATCTATTGACATAGCTAGGCTATTCCCAGTTCTCTTCCTAAGTCAAAATGAAATCATCAAGATAGCTGAAGATGAGGAACAACAACTGGCCTTTATCGACAGGTTTTTTGACTTCAAAGCTCACAAAGAAGCGATAGACCAACTGGAGGCAGAACTAAAGGGGCTCGACAAACAGTTTTCGGCTGCTCTGAAGGCTTTCATACAAAGCGAGGAATTGAAAAAGCGACGCGCCACGATCGACGCTGAGATAAAGGGGATAGATGAATCACTCAAGAATCCTGCTTTTGAGAAGTTCTCATTGGCGGAAGCGAAGCAGCAAGGGCTACAATCATCTGTGGCCCATCTGAAGGATTTGTCGACAAGAATAGACCCAGCTATCAAGTATTTCATTGATGTCCCAATCCCCGCGTATGCATCTTCCGTTGCGGATGACCCATGCTTGAAAAGAGCTGCAAAGGCAATTGCTGATGCAAGAACCTTGGTCACCAACAAACTTCGAGAATTAGGCGATGGTTTTGTCGCCATTGGCAAGATACTCATAACCGAGGAGCAATCGTCTTCATCAAGTTACAAGGCCGCAAAGAGCGACTACGAAGACGTAGTACGGAAGATGGGTGGAACGTATCAGACTATAGCGACTAAGCGTTCAAAGCTCGTCAAAGAACTGTCGGACGTGCAAACTCGCTATGGCAAGGCGAAAGAACTGGTCGACAAAGCCAAACAGATTAGTGAAGACAGAAATGGACGACTAGATTCTCTGGCTGCTGTATATTCGGCCTTCAGCAATGAACGAAAAGCAAAGTGTAAAAAGTTTGATGAGGAATCAGCTCAAAAACTCAAGATCACCTTACTAGAGGCTTCAAACGTCGATGTGTTCAAACAAAAACTCGGTCAGTTGAAGAAGGGTTCTTATTTGAGAGACGCTGACATTGAGAAGATCTGTCGGTCGGTAACTCCAAGAGAGTTTGTTACAAAGATCATCTCGTTCGCTGCCCGGAGACAACCTGATAAACTTAAGGACCTTGCAGCAAAGGTCTCGCTAGAGTTGGACGCGGTTGTGACGTTGGCAAACTATCTCCTGGATGTTGTGGAAGTGGAAGAGCTGCTGGAAATGCAATATAAAGCTATGCCTCAGGACAGTCCTGAAATCAAGTATATGCTTCCAGACGGTTCATACGCTCCTCTCATAGCGTTGTCTGTTGGTCAGAAATGTACTGCGATGCTCATTATGACTCTGAGCGATGGCACAATGCCAATTATTATTGATCAGCCAGAAGATTCCCTAGACATGAAATCCATTTGGACTGACGTTTGTATGAAGCTTAGGAATGGCAAGGAAAAGAGGCAATTCATCTTCACCACACACAACTCTAGCCTTGCAGTAGCTTCCGATAGCGATAGCTTCATTGTTATGGAAGCTGATGCGAATAAAGGCGAGGTAAGTCTCACAGGTTCAATGGATCATGACCCCATAGGCAATGAGGTGATGAACTACCTGGAAGGCGGCTTGATCACATACAAGAGGAAGTATGCCAAGTACGATGTCGAAAGACGCGAGAAGTAGTGAGCCACCGACATTTTACATTAGGCAGCCCTGGTGGCGGACGGTCTAATAACCGGGCGTGTGCCCCCTGGGGAAGTAACGCCGTAAAGGCGGTGAACCGCATCACTTGATATAGGTGCGAATTTAAACATAGAATTCTCACTATGCCACGGATAAAATATTCGGAAGCGATCGGGCTTGAAGTAAAACGGGGGAGACCTGCAAAGGGCAATAAACCATCAAAAAAAGAGCTGCTAAAGCTTTACATCAAGGAAAACAAGTCAATCAGAGAGGTCGGGCAGGAGTTAAACTGCACGAAGGATATGGTGGCTAGAGCGCTTATTGAATATGGGATAGAACGCAAAGAGATGAAGCGTATTTCGAAGCTTTCAGAATATTCTCTTGAAGTACTGCGAAAAACAGTCGAGGAAGTCGGATATATGGAGGCCGCTTCGAGATTTGGCGTTGGAAAAACAACTCTTTATTCATATTTGATCAGGCGAAAAGAGAACCAGGAATAAGTATATAGTTCTAATGGGTCGCATAATAGGAATTATGTAAACAATTGTAATTAGTCTAATATCAATAACTTACGATAGGTTGCTGCCGAATTTTCATCCCATTTTAGTCCAAAAAAGGGGGCTCTTTTCCCGTTTTCATCAAGATTACGTAACTCTCGAAAATCATTGATATTAAAGGATTTATAGATGGACATTGATGTCTAGGCAGGACCGAAGACGGTGTCTTCAGACCGTCATTAAAAGTGGACGCTTATCGAAAATGGCCATTCCTTTCCTCCCTCGGGAACCCCAGAAACTGAGAGCCTTAGGCATACAAAATATGCTGACGCCTTCCCATCAAATAACATCAGAAACCTCAGGAACGTCAGCAATCTGTCGATTTAGCACATATGAAACTGTCATTTCTGACGTTTCTGATGTTGTTTAGCTCCGTTAGCACCTTTATTTGCCCCAGTCGAGGTTGCGCTCGACGACCTCCATGATAATCGGTCATGGAGAGGCCGCGGAAAGCCCGGACCTCTTCGCCCGAGCTAGGAGAACTCGGCCAGAGGGATACCGCCCTGGTCTAACTGGTCGCGGTTATCAAACCATGGCGCGTTTTCCATGGTGATCCTGGCGCCAAAGTGGCCATTGCCCTGGTTCGGCCAGCAGCAGACCTTGCCGTTCTGGATGCGCACCAAGTCGGTGATGCCGTCGCGGCACATGTCCGCGAGATAGATTGACTACGTGCCGTCAGCCAGAACCTCTCGGGGCAAAGACCTCGGCCAGGCGCGCCGAATCAGACTCTTCTTAGTGTCTGGCTAATAATCTAATTCAGCCCCCCTCGTACCACAAGAAAAGAAAGTTTATAGGGCTTTTCAAGATAGGCTATCCGGCCGCTTTCGTTCTCCATTTCCCAACCGTAATTGCCCAGACTCATGACGGTCGTCGAAGTCCAATACCAGTGGGCTAATTGTCCATCATAAAAAAAGTGTCCTGGTGGAAGAGCAGGCAATGATTGAGAAAAATCGACTAAACTAAAAATTTCTTTTCTATTTGGCAGACGCCAATCATTAAATCCAAGATAATTGCTGGCATTTAGGCACTTGACATGATTCAATGCATCTTTCCAGCTTTTTGCGACTCCTGGATTGCAGCTAGCGGGCCCGGGCACATTTGCGTCATTAATCCAAATCAATCCTGTAAGATTATCTGTTGCCGTTCCATTTTGGTTGTCTGTGAATCTTGGGAATGGCCACGCTGTTCCTGCCTGAATTTCTCCATCATCTCTAGGATAATAGGTAACAGTTTGACCAGTCTTCCGTAGCTTTGCTGGTCCGGAAGCTGTCCCTCTAACGGGCCAGACATAATAGGGTTGATATTTCATGTCGTCAAATGTCATTCCATTCCCCATCATAATTCCCATTGCCGTATTTCCCTGCCACACGGGATTCGGATTAGTTGTCGAAGACCAATAAGCGTAACCAGACACGTTAGAAAAGCCTTGAGTCATTAGCCACCAATCAACTGATATTTCTCCAGAATTCGCTAGACTTTCAAGCTCAATTATGTTTGGCAGCCGCCAGTCTGAATAACCGTAGTTTTGATATATACCTGCGTTCATGTCTCTTATATAATCCAAAGTTTCACTCCAGGTTTTCAAGTATCCAGCCAAATTTGCACACTTTGTCCAAACCAGCCCAGTGAGCCTGTCTGTGATTGTTTCATTTCCGTTATCCAGAAACCTAGGTTCAGGCCAAATAAGACCGGCTTGAATTTCTCCGTCTTGCCCAGTGCCGGTGCAATCTATAACGTTCCCCAGTTCGTCGAAACAAGTTCTTTGACCAGTTTTTGGCAGTATGACTGACAAACCCTGCGCTCCAATCGAAATATCTTTTGCTGAAGACCAAGAAGAAATAGCTCCGTGCTCATCCCTTGCTTTTGCTGAAATACTGTAAGTGCCGGGAAGACTCCAGGAATGGCTCTGAGCAGAGCTTCCCCAAGATGGGTTACTCCCATCTCCCCAACTAAATTGATACACAAGAGCGTCGCCGTCTGGGTCAGTAGCGGAAGTGGCGAAATTGTAACTTGTTCCGGGAATGCCGCTGCTTGGTCCTGTGGGAGTGGATGGAGTGTTCGGTGGGCTGTTTGGCACAATTGAAGTAATAGCAAAGCTCACGATATTGCTTGTTTTTCCCGTTAGATCGTCTACTGCCCAATGTTCATAAGCTCCTGCACTAAATCCGGCGCTGTTGATAGCGTGGTTAGCTTTCCCTTCACTGTCTGTAGGATATGTTTCAGTCGGAAATTCTGTGCCGTCAGGCCTCTTTAGATGTGATGTAAGTGAGCCATTCTTTGTAAACCCTGACCACTGAACTAGAAATTGTGTTCCCGAAGGACCTGTCGGTGGTTGAGGACTGACTATTGAGGCTGTCGGATTAACTGGGACGATATTGGCAAATCGTATATAATCAAATCCAATCGAATCCTGCCCAGGATTAATGCTCGTATCATTAGAGGGATCAATCCGAATACCTGTAATCGTTCCCTGCCACCTTCCTAGATCTCCTGCTAAATAGATTGGATAGGCATGATAGGCCGTATCCGTATTGACGGTAAATTCAACTCTTTTGTTATCATCATAATTATCATCTGATTGTGTTTTATAGTATATGGCCCCCTTTTGATTGCTAGTATTACTAGCCATTCGCACTTCAATTGAATTGAAGTTGTTCGCTTTGATGGAAAGAGGGGAGGACGAAATATATGGATCGTAGTTGTTATTTGAATCCAATTTTGTCTTGGCTACATAAAATATGCCATCGTCAATCTGCCCATTGACCTTATTGTCCGTGAAATTATGTGCGGACCAGCCCTCGGTATTTTCATTTGTTTTGAACTCCCAATTACTTTTGCCAGCCATATTCTTGAGAAAATTAGAGGGATGATAATAATAAGCGTTAACATATGATTGATCTTTTCCTCCGGTCCAATACCACCCATATTCTCCTACCTTTTGGCCTGTCGTGCTTTCTGTTATCGGTCCGAAGCGAAGCTTTATTGCACCGCTATTTTGATCAACACTAACCCTGGACATTTTCGCAATTTCAAAATGCAGATGTGATCCATCACTTTTGCCCGTGTGATCTATGAGTCCTATGATATCGCCCCTTTTTACATTACCTCCGACAGGACAAGGAGATGCTGCTTTCATGTGTCCGTACACAGACAGAACAAATTCACGGTCCGAAATCCTATGGCCTAACACTATGATATTTCCAAAACCAATTGTATTCGCGAGGTTTGATAGCCATTGAGTTTGATTTAATAAAACAATACCATCTGCCACTGCGTGGATTGGCTTCCCAGCATCCCCTTCGCCAGGAATACTCCAATCTTCACCAGGATGAAGATCTCCATAATCTCCTGTCAAGCCGCTGTCACGTCCATTCGCTAGCCATGTATTCTGATTAAATGCAACAGAGACATACCATCTATTTGAGGCGTCACTATCGTTAAATCGGATCATCGGATAATTAGATCGTAAAGCCTCGGGGATAAAATCTTGGTAGGAGTGAATAGAAAGTTTTTCGATTTTATTACCCTTGTCCAGCTCAGAATTCGGTGTTGTGTCAGGCCAAGCGGGTATGATTCCATCCCTTATATCGCCGATTGGCATGCGGAATTCCCTGGTTAGCGGAAGGTCTGAAACCTTGACTCCAGTCGGCTCATCTTTCCAAGGATAAATAAAAGAAAAATGCTCTGTCGTTCCAACTATCTTTTGTTCAGCGGGATATACCTCAATGTTATCGAGCGGGTTAATATATTCATCCAATGTAACAAGATAGAGCTCGCTCTCATTTGTGTCCGGTGCTAGATTGCTTGAATCATATAGATAAACTATTTTAACGGGCTTAAGGAACGTAATGCCAGACGGGGACAATTGATAGCCAGGCCCTACATTACTACTTAAATTCGTTTCCAATATAGTAATCTGAGTTTGTTCTAGAACTGCGTTCACGGGGATTTCAACTATAAACTTTGAGTCAGGTGTAGAAACTATCCCGCCTTCGGGACCAATAGTTCTTATTGCATCTACAACATTAAGATTGATTTTGAGGGTTTGAGGGTAGGTGACAGATCGTACCCTCAAATGGACCGTTCCCTCGAACAACTCCTTTTTCGAAGTGAGCGGGATACTAAAATGAACTAAAACATTATATTTAGCATCTGCATTAATGATATCAAAATGACTAGGTTCAATCCTTACAAAAGGCTGCAGTTCTGGGACTATCCAGAGGTCAACGTTTTGCATCGAAGTTTTGCTTTTAAAAGAAACAATCAATTCTTTAGTATCTCCGAGACCGAGAGTGATATTGACTTTAGCGGGATCCCAAATAATCGGATTTGTCTGCCCTGATACGAATTGGACGGCGATTATTGCGACCATAAAAAACGCCAGACAGTTTCTTTTTTTCATTGAAATTCCCCCTTTCTAACAAATGTTCAAAATGCGGAACCTTGGCCCACGTATATTATCGAGGAAATCGCCCTCGCACTCTGCTTTCTAAAAGGTAATTTGTATGTATCTTAAATCCCTCTTGGTTGTCAAGAGAAATCTAGTTTAGCCGCATACCAGATAACGTCAGAAACCTCATGAGCATCCGCAATCTCTACTTTTGACCGGAAGGCATCTTATATTTCTGGCGTTACTGATGTTGTTTTAGATACGCTGGCAATTTTTATTCGCTGCGGTCAAGATAGCGCTCGACGACATCCTTAATGACCGGCCGGAAATACCCGTATTCCCGCCCGACCGGCTCTCGTATTCGGCCAGGAATTGATCGACACAGCACCTCTAGTTGACGATTACTGTTTGAAAAGGTGGATAATGGTGCAGTTAAGAAGCTGGCAAAGGAACGCCTATTCAAACTCGGAATCAATCAGCTTCACGCCGGAGTTTTTGAATTCATAGGTCACGGTTGTTTTGTATTGGTTCTTATTACCCTCCTTCGATGAGTAATAAATAGTCTTCCTGACAAGTAGGGGGCTTTCTTCGAAATTGATACCTTCGGATACTTCATTTGGTAATTTGGTTGACTTAGAAGGTTCATGTTTTAATAAAACCTCCATTCTTAAATATTTCTTTTGGCCTGGGAGAATCGAAGTCGTCTCAGCGTGCGGTGGTGAAGAGCCGGCCTTTCCCGAGGCTTGCGGTTTTTCATAATCATCCTCCTGAACATCTATAGCAATTTCGTTACCCTCATTAATGACCTTATAGACAAAGTTGACAACGCCGGTATCTCGGTCAAATTTCGCTTTGAGATAAGTGTTAGAATCTGTAAATCTAACCGGAGTCATACTCAGATATGGACGATTTATCGATGAATAGTAACTTTTGAGTTGCTCCATGGTAAGAAAACGTAGCCTCAAGGAAGCCGAACCATCTTTGTTTAGTTTGATATCGTGTCTGGGACTGGCATCGACAACCCAAATATGCTGATCTGTTCCCCTAAATTCGGTTTTGGGAAGAGAGTTCCTTTCATTCATGAATTTTTTGATGGCCTCAGTTAAATTTTTGTAATCTTTATGTCTGTCGAATTCCCTCTCCGTATAGATTATGCCCTTTTCGACGAAGAATACATCACGGCGTCCATATTCTTTCAGGTCCCCTTTTCGATTGTACGCTAAGTCGAATATGTAGATTCCTATATCTCTAGTAGATATGCCTGGGATTGATTGCTTTAACTTCTCAGATGGCTTGAATTCATCAACGGAAAAAAGATGATAGTGAGGAGATCGGCCATATTTACCTGCACTGGCAATTTTGACTTGGCTCGAATCAAATACCATAACCCATGAATCAACTTTCAAGGAAACAACACTTACAGCACCATCATTATGTATTATAGCGTCAGGGTTTGTCTTGTTAATGCGAGGGGGCGATTCTTTGGTTATCAGTGGATGTTCGAGATAACATTTAATTATTGGCTCGGGGATTACCGGTTTGGTTTGAGGCTCGGATTTACCAGGAACAAGATTCATCACGATTATATAAAGGATTCCAATGACCCCGAACCAAGCACCCAAGTAACTTGCTTTGGCGGGAAGAGACCATTTTCTCCATTGCGACTTTCCAGGAATAATCCTCATAAATTCGCGATTGTCCAACGCTGCCACGATTTATGCATGGGCCTCAATACCGTTGTTGAGTGTAATCCTTTTCCCCCACGGCGAATGTAATCCATTATATGAAACCCGTCAAATATCGATTATAGAAAAAAATCTACACCTTCTATGAGAACCTGTCAAATCTTGATTTCAGGAAGGAACGTTGCATTGCTACCCCTTTGGTTGCCTAAAAAATAAGCAGGCAGATCCGCCACGGATTAGCGGAGAATACCCCAAAAGTGAAGATTTCTTTTGAAAAGGTACAGGGTTATCGCCTTTTCCTTCCATGTGATGCCCTACTCAGAAGATCCCCTCTGAAGACTTCACCTCATAATCAGCAGATGCTCCTCGGAAAATAGGAGGATCCCGATTTTAAGGGACAAGCCTGTTGAGCTAATTAAATAGACGAAGGCAGGATTGGAGAACTTACTTGTAAGGTGGATAAGTATTTCGTTTTTTTCTGCGATGGCAGGACGTGCTTCATAGTGCCGGTTTTCCCCTCTAGCCATTGTGGGGAATTATGAACCGCGACTCAAAAGATGTCAAGGACGGGTTGAGAGCGCAGGGATGCCTCCCTAAGTTTTTCAAAAGCCTATTAAGCCCCTCGAATCGATGAGAATTTTCCCTCCCCGGATCGTCTATCTCTATGAGGCGATCATCCGCTTGCGAGCGTCATCTATTCATCGGGAGGCTGGGCTATCCGGCCTCCAATCAGCTCAATCAAAATATCAATTATTTATGACGATCTAAATTGCCCCTTTATACCTTACCAGCTATCGGCTTATTATCAACTCATTATTGTGATCTAGACGTTAGGCATTTCGTCAGGTTCAATTGTACATATATATCTTTCGTTCGCCTGGCAATAGCTTTTGTTATTAAATCTTCCGAAATTCTTTGGATAACATTGTCTTTTCCCGAGCTAATCGTAAACGATTTTGTCGAAATTTCTTTTAGGTTAAATCCGTCTTTGTCTTTTAATAAAAATGATAAATTAGCCTCATAAAAAACTTCCTCAATAGGCGGTTCTTCCCACCGCTTATTGATACTGATAGATTTTTTATATTTTTCCGGGATTTTGGAAAGATCCAGTTTCTCCATTGATATTGTGACTTTGTATCCCAATTGAATAGATTCGCTCGATTCTATTTTAATAAACTTCGCTTTTCCTTCAATTTTTTTTATTCCAGGCACTGCAATATCAGATTCAATTGCGACTTGGGTCGAATATGTAATCTTACTTTCTTGATTCAGTGTCAGTACTTTCCACTTATAAGAGATAAAATCTAGAGATTTTGAATAGAAAAATGCACCGATGAAAAATCCTAAAAGCAAAGCGATTATTAGGGATAAAACAAAAAATATTTTTTTACGCATTTTCTTTAATCCTTCCGCTTTATATTAATTTTATTTAATGCGAATATCTAATGTCAATCTGAGAATTTCGCTTCCCCCAGCCGTCTATCTTTGAGGCGATTTTCCGCTTTTAGCGTCATTTAGATCATCGGGAAGCCAAGCCCATTTGCCTCTGACTTCCCTAACGCCTCATCAGCATAGAAAGCATAGGATTTTCTATAAATAAATATTAGCTGAGTTTAATTTCAGGAGCTTTTTCGAACCTAAATGCATTCCATATTAAATCTAGCATTCTTTTTGCTTCTATATCAGGATTATCTAAAGAAAATATTTGTCTCGGAGTTATTTTTAAATGTTTTTTTGGCCACTTCGGTTTCTTTGTTGGCAGTAAAGACCAAATCGGATCTTCTATAAATTCTTTAAGAATTATGTTCTGGATATTAAATATACTTAAAAATGTAATTATCGTTTGAGATATTCCAAGTATTTCGGCTAAATTAGCAAGGGCCCTATAATAATTAATTGTCCAGCTAATTATTCTAGGAGTGAGAAAATAAAACTCTCCTTCAATTTTAGACGAAATAAAATCGTGAAATATTTTAAGTTCATAATATCCATTTCTAAATAATTCAATTGATGAATCATTGGGATCGCCTATTTTTAATCCAAATAGGGTTGGTGTTGCTAAACTTCCGTATTGCCTAAAGTTTAAATTACAATCTCTTGTTTGTCCCGGAGGATTGTTTAAAAAGTCCCTTATGCCGACGTCTCTTATGTCAACGATATTTTCATTCAAAATGCTCGTAGAGCTACCAATTACAAAGCATGGTTCATCGGCAATTTCTTCAATTATTTCTTTTTCCCTTTCATCCAAAAAATCTCGAATATTTTTCCAAATATTTTCAGTCCGAGAACATGATTCTCTTATCTCCTCAATACTCATAAGGAACTTATTTTTGTTATGTCTTATCCAGAATTGATTAAGACCTTGGAAAGTTATCATATGAGGTTTTCTAAAACTATTTGGGATGAGAAATAATATAATATTTTCGCCTTTATTTGTTTTAATCACTTTACTTTTTAGGCCTGAAACTCGGGGTTCAAAATTACTTAAATAAGATCTTTCAATTCGCTCTCTTTCTTTTTCGGCATCTTCTATATCATTAACTTTTATCGGAATCCCATTTTTGTCATCTTCCACTCCAATTATCAAATATCCTCCCTGTGCGTTTGCGAAGGAACTGATATCCTTTAGCATTTCTTTTTTGGCGGCATCGCCTCCCCCATAAGTCTCTTTTTTATAGTCTATCGTTTGACGTTCCTCGTATTTAGTATCAATTAAATTTTGTATATCCACTTCTGAAATGTCATCGAACCGTTTTTGAAAAATATTTTCCATTTTTTCCCCCTTCGAGTGATAAAGTTTATGCTCTATGGCTTCTGGCTTCCCACGTGCCTCAATCATTTTAAAAGCAAACAAAATAAAACATCTATTCTTTGGGGATTAAAAGCACAGTCCCACACTTCCAACATTTAGTGGTTTTTGAACTATTATCTAAATTTACTTCAATTTCTTCACCACATTTCCAGCAATAGAAAATGAAGTTATTTTTACCTTCTTTTAATGATACGGCTTCGTCTTCATGATATGCTTCATGCTCGTTATATTGTTCAAGTTTCTCAGATTCTTTTTCTAATTCATAAGTATTTTTGCCTTTTTTGCTTTTCTTTTGAATTAACTTTTTTACAGTTTTTATTGCCCATTTAAATATCCATACAAAAATGCTGACAATTATAAAAACAGGAAATATTATCCACCATGCCGCCCCACTGAACACAAGTGCTACCAGCCCAACAACTACATTTGTTACCCTTTTTAGAATCGCTCTCCATAATATTCGAGATTTCGCCGGAAGTAGATATTGCGGTTTATCTGGGCAATTTAGAAAATAATTGATAGTCTCAATTCCTATTGCAAAATTAATATTTTGTCCCTCCTTTATCATTGCGGAGGTGACACCTATGACGTTCCCATTAAGATTTAAGAGGGGGCCGCCACTGCTTCCGGGAGATATGGGGGCAGAAATTTGAATTATTTGAAGAACTCCAGGAACTCCCCTTACAGCACTTATTAAGCCATCAGAGACGGTTTTCTCTAAACCCATTGGATTTCCAATGGTAATAATTCGTTGACCAGGACGGATTTCTTGTTTCTTTTCTAGAGAAAGGGGGATTTCATTCCGAATGTCAACTTCTAAAAGAGCAAGATCGATTTCCTTGTCTAATTTTAATATCTTTATTTTGTTATAGTATTCAATTCCGGAGAAAATTTCTGCTGAATATGCTTTTTCCAATACATGAGCATTGGTTAGTATCTTTCCCGATGCAATAAAAAACCCGCTTCCCTCACCACGCCCTGCCCCCGTTATGTCATAGGTGATAATTCGGATAACACTTGGGCTGGCCTTCTCTACAATTTCAGATATAGAGACCTCTTGAGCAAAAAGAGATAAATTAAAGAACAGAAATGGCCAGACTATCCTCATGATCAAGATTTTGATCTTCATAAATCCTCTCACTCTTTAAGCATTGTCTGGAGTTCCCTCTTTGCTTTCTTCGGTTATTTAATTAGCATAAAAGTAATTACAATGTCAAAAAAAGAAACTGCAATCAATAAAGTTCCGTGTTCTAACTATTGAGTTTTCAACGGGCAAAGATTGTTTGATAAAATAATTCAGTCCTCAAAAGACCGGCAAGTATGTTTTTTACGCAAAAATAACAATATTCTTTCTTCAAGCGTCTATTTCACCTGAGGCGATTATCCCGCTTCACGACGGTCATATCGAAAAGGGAGGCTGGGCTATCCGGCCTCCAGGCGCCTCAATAATTCTTCAGCCCCGCCAGCCTCTTCATGGCATCTTCGACTTCGGGCTGGCCGGGGGCGGCGTCCTTCCAGAGGTCAGCTCTAACGATTCGTTATGCCCCTTCCGAATCTTAGAATAGCTTGACCTCCCAGAATGGAAACATAAAGGTCCAGTCAAAGAATGTCGAAATCATTATATGGATAACCATATAGGCTGCAAAGCCGACCAGCCAGTAGATGATGAGCTTGCCGATTTTGGGCTTGAAAAAGACATAAGAAAGTAGGAGGAAGGATAGAGTTGGGAGCGAGTATGACAATGCTGCGGGCCAGTGCATTACGGAAACAAAGAGTTTGCCCAGGAGATTGCTTGTGGCGGCTATCACTAATGCTTGCCAAATAGGCAGCCGCTTGAGACGCAGCACGATTCGTTCTGCAAACAAGATAGTAAGCGCCATCAACGCTATCGATAATCCTAGCTGAATAATGGGATTAAGTTCCATAACGGCTCCTCCACTAACGAGTAAACGATAAGACCGAAATATATTGTAGTAAAGTCCGGAAGGCAAGTCCCCCACATGGATTTGTTTTATGGTTTTTGCATGGTTGTGCGGATTGCCATAAGAAGTCTTGACAAATCTTACCGCATTGGCCCTGAATGATAGGAATTTCCTTTTCCATGTTGTCTCGAATCATGTCCCGTTGAGCTTGACAACAACGCCTCCCCTTACGAAAGAATGATAATCCCGGCTGTTGATCGATGTCGAGAAAACCGATATGTAGATAGAAAGGCCTATTGTCCCGCGTCCGCCCTGGGGACACCACGAGGACAAAATCGCTAAAAATGGCTCAGTTTAAGTGACTCAGGCTAAAAAGCCAATAAACTGGAAACCCGACTTTCATTTTGAATTTCCAGAAGCTCCAAGGTCCAGCTGGACCGCCTTGAAGCTCCGCCTGGACGCCGGTCCCTGGCCAGCTTCGAGGCCCTTAGTCCAGCTTCGAGGCTTCGATGACCGGCCTGAAAAACCGCGTAGAATCGCGCCAGGACCGCCTTTCATCGACCCCGCTTGTCCTGCCTGGTCTAGGCGATTCGCGTTTAATAGAGAAATCACGCCGGACCCCGTCGCTCCTGGCGTTCCGCTGGCAATCCTGGACGGCTTCGAGCGCTTGCCGCTGGTTTCCGGCATTAAACTTAGAGGCCTCGACCTAAGACTAGCCTCTGTAGACTCCAGTCCGTATGCCGACAAATTATTTGGGTTCAAGATGAGAAAGATTTCGTGCTGAATGCGTCTATAACAAAGAGGCGATATTTCGCTTAAGGCGTCATTTATTTTTAGGGAGGCCGGACGATTGCGCCTCCAAACGCCTCATTCAAAAAATCAATTATTTATGACCATCTAAATTCCACCCTTGATGCTTAGATTTTTTAGTTTTTCTTATTTTTTTAGTTTTCCATAAAGATTCTCAGCGACCTTTTCGAAGAGGGCCTTGGACTTATCACCGCCAATTAACTGACCAGAATATTTTGTGAATTGACTACTAACTTTTACGCCATCATCGGTTTTTTCAATGAAAATCTGAAAACTAGGCAACTCATCTTTTGAATATCCTCCATCGAAGAGGCCTTTCTTCTTTGTCGCTGAAATAAGCCCGCCGTTTTTATCTGTCGAAGTAATCGTATATTTTATCTGCATAAAAGCTTTTGTAGCAGCACTCCATACTTCATCAAATGTTTTCTCCTTGAAAACCCATTCATTTTCATTTGTTTTTTGAAACGGCAATTGCTGAGAGTAAGAAAAGGAATTAAGTAAAAAACCAAAAAGACTTAAAAAAATGAAAAACCTACTGATTTTAAACATCATTTTCCTCCAAATAAAATCTATTATCCATTAAATTTTCGATAGGCTAAAATTAATAATAACTTTTCCCCTCTTTCTAGAATCAAAACTATTAACCATAATCAACCTTCTAAAAATACTTCTTAGGTTTTTACCCCTTGACCGTAGTTTTTTGCTTCACTTGACAGCACTTGTCAAGCCGAATTTAGGTCAGACCATTTAAGATATTATTATTAACTCTTGGGCTCAGAAAGCAATCGCCTTTAGGGGTGAAGTTTAGGGTGAATTTATCTGCAAAAGAAGGGCCACTCCCCCTTCAAGTATGCGCCAAATGAGAATTTCGCCTACCTTCGGCGTCTATCCTACTGAGGCGATCAATCGCTAACTAGCGTCACCTATCTTTCGTGAGGCTGGGCTATCCGGCCTCCAAGCGCCTCTTATTTCAGCCCCGCCAGCCTATTCCTGGCATCCTCAACCTCGGGCAGGCCGGGACCGCATGATCCTGAAAAAGAGGGAAAATGTCCGCCAGGAAGCCATGAAGATGAGGAGGGAGTCGAACCGGATGGGGATGCTTGAACCCTTGCCAAACGGTGTCAGCTAAATTATCATGAGAGACGGAATTCATAGCTTAAGAAATCAGCTCGCGAGTCCAAAACTGCTTGATGACGAACATCTGAGCGTTCTAGAATCATATTTTGAAATCGATATTCAGCCACCGTCGCCGCTCTCTTCGACGACTTGCCCGGGATGCCCTGCATATCTCACTTCAGAGATAGTATATCGATCGGAGACAGGTCAATTTGTAATGTTTTTCCGAATGGGCTAAAATCAAACGCACTTGAATGCTGATTGTTGGCTGAAGGCTTAAGGCAAAGCAGAGACAACTATCAATATATTATGGGAGGTCGCTATGGTGCTTTTTCAAAGGGGCAATTTCCGGTCTCTTATGCTTATGCTCTTACTGACTTTTGCGGCTGGAAACGGCCTCAGCGACGCCGGAATACAAAATGCCTCTGGAAAATGGTCATATTTCAAGTTCAAGCCCGGACAGTTTTTTCGATATGAGATGAAGTCGGAGAGGGGGCTCAAAGGCTGGCTAAGCATTAAAATCGAAGACGGGAGCAACGGCGTCTTGAATGTGACTCTTGCCGGAAAGTGGACAGGAGAGTTTTCGGAAACCGCTAAGCTGAAACCGGGCATGTCGCCTTTTGATCTCGTCTATGCCTTCAAGAACGCCGAGATCCCAAATGCCGCGAGCAGCCTTCTCAACATCGATGCCGTTGTCGTTGA
>Ga0315288_10005848_pt1 | contig 15602 bp, 13 predicted proteins | sample YL17G11_20_MG_FD_203454 | JGI IMG/M metagenome (GOLD analysis project Ga0315288, IMG submission 203454) | Sediment microbial communities from Yellowstone Lake, YNP, Wyoming, USA - YL17G11_20 | ecosystem: Environmental > Aquatic > Freshwater > Lake > Sediment | place: USA: Wyoming | collected...
TGGCCAGCCAGGGCCTCATGAACCCGCAGATCGCCTACGGCGAGGACGTCATCACGCGCATCAACCGCGCCCGTTCGGCGTTGACCGAGGCCCAGCGCATGCAGGACCTGGCCGTCGCCGCGCTCAACGAGCTGGCCACAGACCTCACCGCCCAGGTCGGGGCCGCGCCGCGCGAGATCGTCGATGCCGTGGTCGTGGGCAACACCGCCATGCACCACCTGCTGCTGCGCCTGCCCGCCGAGCAGCTCGCGCTCGCGCCCTACGTCCCGGCCGAGTCCGACGCGCTGGACTTCAAGGCGCGCGACCTGGGCCTGCGCCTTGCCCCAGGCGCCTGCATGCACCTGCTACCGAACATCGCGGGCTTTGTCGGCGCGGACCACGTCGCCATGCTGCTGGGCATCCAGGCAGCGCGGCTCCAGGGCATCGTCCTGGCGCTGGACATCGGCACCAACACCGAAGTCTGCCTGATCAACCACGGGCGCATGACCAGCGTTTCGTGCGCCTCAGGCCCCGCTTTCGAAGGCGCGCACATTAAGCACGGCATGCGCGCCGCCGCGGGCGCCATCGAGCAACTCCGCCTGGAGGGTGACCGCGTCATCTACCACACCATCGCCGGCGCGCCGCCCGTGGGATTGTGCGGTTCGGGCATTCTGGACGCCTTGGCTCAGCTCTACCTGGCTGGCATCGTCAACCGCACCGGCCGCATGGGCCAGCACCCACGCTTGCGGGAAAAGGACGGTCAGCGCGAGTTTGTCCTCGTCAGCCAGGCCGAGCGCGACGGCGCACCCGCCATCACCGTCACGCAGCGCGACGTGCGCGAGCTGCAACTGGCCAAGGGCGCCATGCGCACCGGCATCCAGGCCCTCCTCGAATCCGACGGCTTGCGCGAAGAGGACATCGAGCAGGTCATCATCGCCGGCGCGTTTGGCACCTACATCGACGTCTCCAGCGCCATCACCATCGGCATGTTGCCCGCCCTGCCGCTCGAACGCTTCCGCCAGGTGGGCAATGCCGCGGGTACCGGCGCCCGGCTGGCCCTGGTCGCACGCAGCCAGCGCCTGGAAGCTCAGGCCATTGCACGCCGCGTGCGCTACATCGAGCTCGGCACCCTGCCCCGCTTCAACGACATTTTCGCCGAGAGCATGTTCTTGGGAGAATACCACATCACACCGAAGGAGAGACCATCCGCATGAGAACGCGAGTCACCGGCGCCACCAAAGAAGTCATCATCGCACACGACCTGCCCACCGTCCTGATCGGTGAGCGCATCAACCCCACGGGCAAGAAGAAACTGGCCGCCGCGCTACAGGCGGGCGACCTGGAACGCGTGCGCCAGGAGGCCATCGCCCAGGTGCGAGCCGGCGCCGACATCCTCGACGTCAACGTGGGTGTGCCCGGGCTGAACGAAGAGGAACTCCTGCCGCGCGCCGTGCAGGCCGTCATGGAGGTCGTCGACGTGCCGCTCTGCCTGGACAGCGACAACCCCAAGGCCCTCGCGGCCGCGCTGAGGGTCTGCAAGGGGAAGCCCATCATCAACTCGGTCAACGGGCAGGAGCGTCGCCTCGACGAGGTCTTGCCGCTGGTCAAGCAGTACGGCGCGGCCGTCATCGGCCTCACCATGGACGACCAGGGCATCCCCAAGGACGTCGAGACGCGGGTAGCCATCGCCCACAAGATCGCGCAACGCGTCGAGGCGGCAGGCATCCCGCGCGAGGACCTGATCATGGACTGCCTGTGCCTCACCGTGGCCACCGACACCCAATCGGCACTCGTTACCTTTGAGACCATGCGCCGCGTGCGCGACGAGCTGGGCGTCAACCAGACCCTGGGCGCCAGCAACATCTCGTTCGGCCTGCCCGACCGCGAGGTGATCAACGGCATCTTCCTGGCCCTGGCCATTGCCCATGGTCTGACTTGCCCGAACGTGGACGTGGCCAAGGTGCGCGCCGCCGTCACCGCCGCCGACCTGCTGCTGGGCCGCGACAACTATGCCATGCGCTACATCCGAGCCTTTCGCGCCCGCCAGGTTGCACTTCAACCGCCTGCCGCGTCAGGGGCCTAGCGCTGCAGACGCCAGAGGCGAAACAGACACAACCCGGATTTGGCCACGGCCCCGGGGGTGGCGTACAATGGTGCATCGGAGGTGTACACATGTCCACTCGTACGCTAACCGCCGTGATACATAGAGAGGACGACCTCTATGTGGCAGAGTGCCCCGAAGTAGGCACCGTGAGCCAGGGCAAAACCATCGACGAGGCAGTCTCGAACCTAAAAGAAGCCACGGAACTCTACTTGGAGGAGTTCCCCGTGGTGCACACTGGCCACCCGCTGATCACCACTTTTGAAGCCGCCTATGCCTAGGCTGTCCCGCGTGTCGGGCGAGCAGGCCATCCGGGCGTTGGAACGTCTTGCAAGTCGACGGACAACCGCGCTGCACCATCTACGCATTCGTGGTCGACTCTGCTGAAAGAACTCGGATCTCACCGCAGAGAACGCGGAGATCCACGTATAAACTCCGCGCTCTCAGCGGCCTCTGCGGCAAAGGAGGGGCTTTTTGTAGCGGAGTCGTGGTCACATTCGTGGATGGCTCGCCCCCATTCACGCAACGCCGTCACTACCAGATTGGGGCTTTGGTCCGCATCGAACGGTGCCCCCTGCAGGTCGCCCCACATGGAAGCCTGCCCGAACCCGGCCTGCATCAGCGCCGCCAACAGCTCTTCCCGCAGCCACGGGCGCAGCCGCGTGCTCGTGACGTGCTGCCGCCACGGCCCGATTCCCTCGCGCTTGAGCGTCCACATGTGCAACCCGAGCGTGCCGTCGGCCTCAAAGTCGTAGAAGCGCAGGAACAGCCACTCGGAATCGCCATCGCGCTGCGCCTGCGGATCCATCCAGCGCTCCCGCTTCGCCAGCACCGCGTCGAAATTGCGGTTCTGCACCAGCAGCAGCCCGCCCGGGCGCAGGCAGACCGCGAAATCGGCCAGCGTCGCCGCCAGGTCAGAGGGCGTCAGCAGATGCGGCAGCGAATTTCCCAGGCACAGCAGCGCGTCAAACCCACCGCCCACGCGCGCCGCCAGCTCGCCAAACCCCGCCGCCTCAAAGCGCACTGCCACGCCCGCCGCGACGGCGTTCTCACGCGCCCGCTCGATCATCGGCGTGCTCAGGTCTGTCCCAACCACCTCGTAGCCGCGCCGCGCCAGCGCGATGGCGTGCATGCCGGTCCCGCAGGCCGCGTCCAGCACCCGCCGCGCCCCCACCTCCTGCAACTGCCGCTCCAGAAACGGCAGCTCCACGTTCAGCCGCCCCTCCCAGTCCACAAACCGGTCATAGTCCGCGGCCAGGTCGTCGTACATGGGAACCATCGGATTTGAGGCTGCGAATCTGGGATTCAAGCCGCGCACACCGCCCGCGCTTCGCTCAGCGCTCATCGCGCACGTACGTCCCGTACTCGACAAAGGCTTCGTACATGGCGCGGACGTTTTCGAGGGGCACGTCCGGCGCGATCTCGCCGCAGTCGATGATGCCCCCGTCGGAGGTACCGCACGCCTCGAAGGTGCGGTGTACTTCTTCTTTCACCTGCGCGGGGGTGCCAAAGGGCAACACCCATTGGCGGTCGATGTCGGTGCGGAAGGCCACTTTGCCGCGGGCGTTCCGAGCGATCCAGTCGTGCCCGACTACCGACACCTGGCAGTTGATCACGTCGGCCCCGATCTCGATGAAATCGCCCAGGATGTCATTAACGTGGCCGTCCGTGTGGTACCAGACATCCAGCCCCGCGTCGTGCGTGCGCTTGAACATGTCGGCGTAGCGCGGCTTGAAGATGCGCCGCCACATGGCCGGACTGATCATCAGGCTGGTCTGGCCGCCCCAGTCGTCGGCAAAGTGAATGCCATCGTATTCGAGCTTGATGTACTTGTCGATCCAGCGCAGGTTGAAGGCCAGCAGATCGTCCAGCAGCCGGTGGAACTCCTTGGGCCCGGTGGCGAGGTCCACCATCAGGTTCTCCGTACCCCGCAGTTGCTGGAGCTGCTCAAAGTAGGTGATCCACCCCCCGCGCGCATACCAGCGCTCGTCAAAGCCGCACATGTGCCCGCTGTACTGCCGGCCAGAGGGCGGCCCCGCCGAAAAGTCAGCCGGCCACCTATACTCGTCGTAGCGGCCGAGGTCTTTGATCGGCCAATCCATCGGGACGCCGCAGATGCCCATCCATTCCACTCGCCAGACCGTGCCAAAGTCGTCCCGGTTGATGCCCTTTTTGTACAGCGCCGGGTATTTCTCAATGGGCAGGTCCTTCATATAGTCCCAGCCAAAGTCTTCGCGGAACTCGGCCAGGATTTCGTTCAAGGCCTGGCCGTACTTGAGCTGCGCAGCAGGCAACACGGCGTGCGAGATGGGCGCACGGTCGGGCTTTTGGAACTTGATCGCACGCTTGACACGCTCACGGCTATTCATTTGCAGGATCATAGACTCCTTCCTGGCTTGGCAAGAGCCAAATGCAGCCCGGCCGCAGCCGCTTCTATGGCTTCTGGGCCGAGGAAATTGCGAATCATCCCATCATAAGCGATCAGGGTTACAGGTGCCCCTGCCTCCTCTAACCGGGCAGCGTAGGTCTGACCTGCATCCCGCAGCGGATCGAATTCGGGCGGATCTTTTCACCTCCTTCCGAGCCTATATTAACCGCAGGAACTCTCGCTCTGCCTCCACTGTCCACTCATGGCCACTTTTCAGCTTGGCGTACACGGAGGGCGGCACGCCCTTGAGATCAGGCAAAGCGGTGAGTGGAAGCGGTCCAATGTTGGGAAACACCACGACTTTGCCGGGAAAGCGGCCCTCAGAGACAGCGCGTAGCCCTTCAGCCGCACCCTCCAGCCCGGCAACCGCTGCCACTGAACGATTGGGTGACAGCAAACCGCTCTCCGTGAGATCGCGCATGCGGCGCAGGTCTTCGATGGACGAACCGCTCGAACCCGTGAAACGCACACCACGCTGTACCATAGCATTTAGGTCAAGAGCGGCGAGCGTGCCCCGAGGCAGGCCGGCGAATATGTTCATGACGCCCCCGTCTGCGAGGTGGGCCAGCCCTTCCTCGATGGCCGAGACACCAGGAGCCAGCACAACGATGTTGTCGAAACCCTGATCGTCGGTCTCCCGCCGTAGGCACGCATTCAGGCCTGCCTGGGCGAACGTCGCGCGGCTCAGGCACACCAGCTTGACGCCCCGCTCCTGAGCTAGAGAGCTGAACTTCAATTCAACATCCTGGAGGCGCGGCTTCTGCAGGTTGGTAGCCACGATTTTGCTTGGACCACCAGGCATCTCGAGGGCGCGTTGAATGTGCATGTGGCCCATTGGCCCGGCTGCGCCCAGCACCCACAGCTTGCCCCCGGGCTTGAGGCGGCTGCGGATCGGTGCATAGGCTGCGGAAAGGTCTCGACTGCTCGTGCCTACAATTGCTTGATGATCGTAGTGTATCCGTCCCACATCAACTTGTACGGGGCGTGCCAGCGGTGCGGCCGTGACAAGGTTCAGAATCCCACCGGTGGCCAACCGAGGGTACACCCGCTCGACGAGTTCTGCATGGGCGCCGAACACGATGATGTCGTCGTAGTAGGGTGCACTGTCCATCAGCGTGACCTCGATCCCCACGTCGGCAGCCCAGCGCCGAACGCGCGCCGCAAATACGGCGTCAGCCACGTTCAGCACGAGTTTGCCTGGTCGCCAATCTTCCGCACGGCCCAACTCTACTCCCTGGCCGTCACCCACCATCCATAAGATGCCGCCGTCCTGCCACTGTGCGCGGTAGGATACGTTGTATGATGCCTCCACACAGGCCCAGGGCTCACTTAGCGCGGCCTCCGCGTAGCCGGTGGTTGGCTGGACCGGGATGAGATAGCAACCTTGATCGCCGTTCAGCACCCGTTCGTCAAGCACGTTGTATTGCGAAAGCCCGCCTTGGATCTCGTAGCCATAGGCGTAGCCCACCCCGTGCACGTATATATCGGCTTGTATGATGAAGCGATCACCCACTTGATATTGACCACGCAGGTTCTGGCCCACGCCCACGACGGTAAGGCTCACCTCGTGCCCCAACACTACTGGGCTGACCCGCATGTTGCGATGGATACGGGGGTGGTCCTGACCCGCTCGGATGACCTTGACGTCGGAAAAGCACAGCCCACAGGCGTCGTGTCGCACCAACAGTTCGTCAGGGCCGTACTGGGGCATGGGCATTTCGATGGATTGGCCGTTCTGACCCAGGTTCTCAAAGCCAGCACCGTACAGAGGCCAGAGGCGATTGCGGTCAGGCAGCGGCGCGTCGGCACGTCGGTAGTCTGTCCATTTGTCCGGCATTGGTTCCCCCCTCATCATTCGCTCGCGCGTGCGAAAAAAGGCCTTACCTACATCTCCTCGATGATGGCCTGCGCCGCCAGGGCTTCAACCTTCTCCCGAGTGCCTACTCCCGTTCCCTCCTCCATGGCCGCTGCCGTGCCACAGGCCACGGCCCAGCGAGCAGCCTGAGCCAAGTCCTGCCCACTCTCCAAGGCCCAGACCAGGCCAGCCATGAAAGCGTCACCTGCCCCCACAGTGCTCTTGCTCTGCAGTGAGGGTGGCGTGACCTGGATGACACGCCGTCCCTGGGCCACCAAGGCACCCTGGGCCCCCCGTGAGATAGCCACGACCCGAATGCCAAAGTCCTGGAAAACGCGCAGCGCGGCGACCAAATCCTCCAAAGAGGCCACACGGTGGCCAACTACCTCCTCAGTCTCCTTAATGTTGGGCTTGACCCCATAAGGTGCGACCTGGCAAGCCAACTGCAGCGACTCACCGCTGGAATCCAGGTAACCCCTGGCACCCCTGGACTGCACTATGGTAATCAACCGGGCATAGAGGTCCGAGGGCGCGCCAGGCGGAAGCCGGCCAGACATCACCCAGGCATCGCCGGCAGCTACGCGCGCCTGTACCTTGACCAACAGCGCCTGGACTGTGTCCTGAGTCCACTGCGGCCCCGCCTCGTTGATCTTGGTGTACAGACCCGTAGATTCATCCAAAATGGTCAGGTTCTGGCGGGTCTCCCCCTCGACCAGGACGAAATCGCCCTCCATACCCAACTCTTGCAGGCCCCGCCGCAATATCTGCCCGGTCGCCCCACCGAGGACGCCCAGGACCAGACTCGCTGTGCCTAGCTCCCGCAAGGCGCGAGAGACGTTGAAGCCCTTACCGCCTACGTCCAGGCGCAACAGCCGGGCACGGTTGATCTCGCCCACGGCCAGGCGTGGCAAAGCCAGAGTACGGTCCAGCACTGGGTTCGGATCAACGGTGACGATCATCTTTAGTGAAATAGCTCCCCTTTTGAGAGCCGGCGATACCGCTTCCGCACCATTTCCGCCAGCGGGTCAGCCGGGCCGAGACCACACACCCGGGCCAGGACGGCCTGAATGCCCTGCTTTTGCAGCATCTCCCGGAGCTGAGCAGCCTGCGGGTCGCGGGGATCGTCAAAGGCCAAGCCAGCGGCGATGCCCCAACTCAGCGCATCTGGCTGGATGCCATGCTCGAGCGCCATTCGGGCACCACTCACCAGGCGGTCCGTAGGCCCCAGCTTGCGGATGGGGTCGCGAGCCAGGCGGAAGACGGTATCACCCAGGGGGCGGTTGGCGAAGCGGACCAACAGGTCGGCCACATGGGCACGCACGGTTTGGGGTTCGAAGCCATGCTCGGCGACCAGGGCTCTGCTCGCTTCATCCAGTGCCTGGTCCAGAAGAGGACGGATGTGCGGGTCACTCAAAGCTTCATAACCGTACTCCAGTCCCTTCTGATATCCCAAGTAACCCAGAATGGCGTGGCCAGCATTGTGGAGGTATAGTTTTCTGTCCACGTAGGCGGCAAAGTTTTCGCGGGGTTCCAATCCCACAATACCAGGAATCCCTCCCTTGAAGCCCTTCTTGTTCACGGGCAGGATTTTGTAGGGCTCAGCAACGACGAAGGTAGGATCCTCCTCCCGAACCGTGTCGGGCAGGACTGGCACCATCCGGGCGATCACGGCCTCGACGAAGCCCACCTTTTCACCCAGGTAGCTGTGGTACTTCTCGGCCAGGTGTTCCTGCACCATGGCCCCCAATGCCCCGGATGCGTCCTTGAGGTTTTCGCAGACAATGACATTCACGGGCGTCTCCACGCCAGCTTCTGCCCGTTGGGCAAGGCCCAGGGCGATAAGGGGTGCCACCTGGGGCAGTGCTCGCACGCCCACTGCTGTAGCCAGAAGATCAGCCGCCACGATCTCGTCGGCGGTGGCTTGCCGGTCACGCCCGTCTACGGCCCGCACGTGGGTGATGGTGAGGTCTTGGCTGAAGTCGTCATCCACGATCCGTAGCGTATAGCCCCCTTGCTGGTTCAGGCGATCCACCAACCGCCGGTCGATCTCCACAAAGACCACTCCGTAGCCCGACTCGGTGAAGAGCTGGCCCAGGAATCCACGTCCTATGCTTCCCGCACCAAAGATGACGGCAGTCGAACGGTCTCGCATGGGTTTCGCCTTTACGATTCAGACGGTCCCACCCACATCCGGTAGCGATCGTCGAAGCGCCAGCCGGGGGCGTCGAGCGGGAGATCGTGCCGCGCCCAGCCGCTCTCCACGCGGCGCAACGTGTCTTGCCACGGACGTACCCCGCTCAAAGCATCCGCCGCCTCTACGTTGCAGGCACCGACCGCCACCGCCATCGTCACGGTCTCCTCAGGCGACATGTCGCGCAACAGGGCAGCGAGGAAGCCGGCGATGGTCGCATCGCCCGAGCCGGTGGTGCCCACCACGTCTACCTTGAAGCAGGGAACCCACAGCTCCCTATCGGCCCAGGCGGCCGGATCAGGAGGCCGGGCGGCCCCCAACGCTTCAATGGCCGGCTGATCGGCTGTGCGCAGATACAGCCCCCGATCCCCCAACTTGAACCCGACGATTTTCGCTCCCATCTCCACCAACTCACCGCTCAAGTTCGAGAGCAACGAGGGGGTGACCCGTGCCAGGATGCTGGTTCCGCCTGCCGTCTGTGAGAGTTGCTCATACGTCTCGTGGCGGAGCATGTAGAGGCTCTCCTCGATACTGGGGAGGAAAACGTCCACGTAAGGCATCACCGCCCGGAGGATGGTGACCCAATTGAGGCGGCCGGCTGCGGAGGTTGGATCGGGAAGCGCCATGTCCAAGGATGTTGTGACCCCCAACCCCTTGACGCGTTGGAACATCTCGACCAACTGGGCACCGTCGTCTTCAAACATGCTCTTCATCAGTGGGGGGTAGCCAAAATGAAACAGGCTTGTCTCGGCCACCATATCATAACGCACGTCGGCTGCGCTGAACGTGTCGTTGGCTCCAGGGCAATGCAGGAAGATGCGGTCCATGCCCAGCGCGTTGATGATGATGGTGTAGGAGGTATTGACCGCCTTGTCGACCACCATGCCATCCGCCAGGTGAGATCCGTGCGACTCCACAATTTGTCGAACGGCCTGACCCAGCAAGTCATTTCCCACCTTGCCCATCAGCCGGGTTGGGATGCCTAGCTTGTGCAGAGACAACCCTGTGTTGGAGACCGCCCCTCCAGTGGAAAAGATGACCGGTCCCACTTTGATTAGACGGCCTGGCAGAAACATCTTCCCAAACTGATCTCGGGTAAGACCTGTCAGTTGGGGCAAAATGTCGAGGCAAATATGCCCGGCAGCCACCACGCTGCAACCTTCCGGTATTTCCAGTCTCCTTTCGCCACGCGTAGGCATTCACCGCTTTCTAGGTCTCCGAACGGGCGTCCAGCGGCCGATTCTGGGCTCGCCGCCCTACAGCGGTGCGTGGCCGGGCCGATAGTAGCGCGGGTAATCGCTGCACAAGAGGTAGAGCGGCGGTTCGTCTTCTTCAATCTCCGGGAAGCGCCCTGCCGGTTCGTAGAAGCGGTTGTCCGTTCTGTCGTCGTTCACCAGGGACACCTCGCCAACCAGCACACGACTCCGAGTTCCCCAGAACTTGTGGTAGCACTGTGGCGGCAGCGTGATGCTTTCTCCCGGGCTCAACACCACGGCGTCCCTGGCTTTCACAACACGCCTCACCCCATCTATGCTTACCGTCACGTCACTGTCGGCCAGGTCTTCAGCCGCTGTCGCATTGTGCAACTGGACAACCAGTTCCCCCCCGCCCCGATTGATGATGTCTTCCATTTTGCGCCAGTGGAAATGCAGAGGTGTAACCTGATCGACCCCTACGACCATGATCTTTTCGGCATACAGCTTACCTTGCAGGGTTTCCCAGTTTCTCGGGCTCCCATTACGTAGAGTGAAGAGGAGTAACCCGCACTTCTGATAGTCCCCGCTTCCGAAATCGGTGATATCCCAACCCAGTTGGTTCTCAACAATCTCGCGAGCCTCCTCCGTCTTGGTCGCCCAACCTTGTGAAGTCCAGTAGGCGAAAGGAGGCAGATAGAACCCCTGTGCTTGGATGAAAGCGTTTGCGTCACGCATGATGGCATTAATCTGTGACCGTTTCATACCTGTCCTCGTGATTCATTATGGACCAGAAACCAGATCATTCTGCCGTGACAACGCCATCCGGTGAAACGTGACTCACTCGTTGCACGTTCTGATAGGCAATGGCACGTAGCGTCGCGCTTCGACTTTTTCCGGCTTGCAACTCCGCTGCCGTGCCGTTTTCAATCGCTGTCAACAATCCCGCCGAGGGATAGCTTGACCAGAGTTCAAGCGCCATCGTGTACGCTCGCCCGTACCAGGGATACCCGGCGCTGACATTGAACTGCCGCCACACCCACAGATACGGAAACTCGTCTAACGGCCATGTCATCGCAAAGCCCACTCCCCGCTCTTGATTTGTGATGGCATACCAACCTTCGGGGAGATTGACGACATAGCCGATGTCTTCGTGTCCGGTGCCCATCGGATCAGGGCGGCTAAAGTCAACCAAGACACCGGAGTCTCTTGCGATGGGCCAGTGATGCGTACCGCCGGTTCGCAAACGAGTCCCGGCGGCTCCTGCGAATGTCTCCAAAACCAGGTCGCCCTTGGGCAGATCAACCCGACACGCCTCGCTCAGAAACGGAGCGCCAAACGCCGGGTGATGCCCCCACATCAAATCCATCGCCTCACCCCCCTCGTTCGTGAGCGTCTCGTCAATCGTCAGCACAGCTTGCCCTGAATGAAGCGTCAATCGCTTCGTCAGATGAAACGGTGTTCGGAAAGGGCGCACTTCCAGAGTCACCTGGAGTTCAGCGGGGCTGTCAACGTCAATGCTGTATTGCCACGGGATGGTCGAGATTTCGCCGTGCAATCCGAATTCGATCCCTTTGTAGGTGCAGGCCGGGCCGCCATTGGGCAAGATCTCTTGCCAGCCCCCCTCGTAATAATCCAAAAACGATCCCCAGGATGAAGCCGCGCTCTGCACAGCAGGGGCACGCATGCCCTGCGGCATGTGCAGCATGAATTCGGTATCGGACGGTTTGTGGAGGAACTCGACAATGTCCGCGCCCTTGTCTACCAATACCCCAATGCGCAGCAATTCATTTTCAAGAAACAGCAGGCGTTGTCCCTGAAAAGCGTATTCTCGTATCCGGCAGTTGTGGTTGCGATAGGAAGGTATCACAGCAATTCTCGGCGTTCTATGCGCAAATACCAGGAAACAGAGCGGCTTGCCAATCATGCGGCATGCGGATGTGCCCCATCTCAGGGTGCACCAGCCCATGTATGGGCTGGCCATTGAATATTCCTCTACTCCGATGCCAGTCCCGATGGTCAGGTAGATCAGGTAGATGATGGGGTCCAGATTCTGGGCTGCACCCCAGCGATGCTCACCGGGCACAGTGGCGAATGGCTTGCGCCGCTCTGATCATCGCCACGTAGCCTTCCACCGGCACATACTCAGGGATGGAATTGCCTGACCCCAGGGCATAGCCCTTCGCCAGCCTCCTGAACCTCGCTCCCTGTTCGAGGACGCGCGCATATATGGCATCGGGATCTTGGCGACAGAGGATGTCCACGTCTATGCCTCCCAGTAGCCCGATGCGGTCACCATATAGCCTGATCCATTCCTCAAACGGCGCGATGGTGTCCTCGTTGGAGTGTTTGGCGTTGATGCCCAGGGCGATCACATCATCCATGATCGCAAAGATTTTGCCACAGGAATGCCAGAGGAAGGGCCGATTGGCCTGATGCACCAGGTCAATCACCCGACGATATTGCGGGATCACGTGCCTGCGGATGGTCGCTGGCGAAACCAGGGTACTCGTTTTGAACCCCAGGTCGTCGCCAAAGCGGCAAATGGCAAAGGCGTCAGCATGTCTTTGCAGAAAGACCTGCCAGATCTGGACCATCAGGTCGCCAATTCTCTGGTACAGATCAGCAAAAAGCTGCGGTTCATCGGCCTGCATGTAGGCCAGGTACTCGAACCCGACCAGGTCCTCGCTGATCTCAAACACGCCATTGCCGACTCCGCCTACTGCCTTCATACCTTCTGGGAGGCATCGTTTGAGCGCTTCGAACCTTTTCTCGGCCAGGTTCCAGTAGCGCTGGGGCAGCTCAGCCCAGGGATAGCGCTCGAAATCCTGCCGGCTTTGAATGGGCCCCTTGCCACCCATGATCGCGCCATGCCCTGGCAGAATCTCGGTGATGCACACTTCGTAGGAGACGGTGTCGTAAGTCATCTCCTTGAAAAAGCGGCAAAAGTGGGTAAAGAACTTGTCCAGGTCAGCCCCATCCCCGGTCTCCAGTTCAGCAAACGGGATGCCCAGGATCTGCTCCATGATCTTGGGGCTGATGATGTGTTCGTAGACCGGCAGGCACGCGGGACGTTCGTTGCGCATCACCGCCAGCATGTGGGTGTAGTCAGGCTGGAAGGACACGCAGCTTATTTCCTGATCGGCTTTTGCCAGACACTGGTCAGCACGGCGAACAACACGATCAGACCGCGGGCTACCTCTTGCCAGTATGGGTGCACGCCCATCAAGGTCATACCGTTGGCCAGCAGTCCGATGAACAACACACCCAGGAAGGTGCCGGCCATGGAGCCGGCACCGCCCGCCAGGCTAGTGCCGCCGATGATGACCGCGGCGATCACTTCAAATTCCAGGCCTTCGCCCACGTTGTAGGCGCCGGCCATGATCCGCGAAGTGATGACGATGCCGCCCAAAGCCGCCAGCAGGCCGCTGAGGGCAAAGATCAGGATGCGTGTCCGTCCCACCGGGATGCCAGACAGCCGCGCCGCTTCTTCGTTGCCGCCCACACTGTAGACCGAGCGCCCAAACACAGTCCGGGTGCTGAGGAAGTAAAAGATGGCAATCGTGACCACCATGATGACGGCGGGCACCGGGATGATCTTGGCGACATAGCCCTGCCCCCAGAAGCTGAACGAGTCCGGAAACGGGGTGATGGGGTAGGCGTTGGTGATGACTTTGGCTGCACCCTTCAGGCTCATGAACAGAGTCAGACTGACTACAAAGGCTGGGACGCTCCACTTGACCCGGATCCAGCCGGCGAGGGAGTGCAGCACGACGCCTTGCAGCAGAACAAAGGCCACGGCCGCCGCCATTGGCCAGTGCTGCTTGATCGCCAGTATGCCCAGCAGCGACGAAGACCACGCCACCGCCGAGCCGACGCTCACATCAATGTCCCCAGAGATGATGACAAAGGTCATCGCACAGGCGATGATGCCGTTGATCGCCACCGCCCGCAGCACGTTGAAGAGGTTGCGCGACGTCAAGAAGTTCGGGGCGAACCGCGTCATCAAGAGAAACAGGATGGTCAATGCGACCAGCAGACCGGAGCGGGACAGGAATTCGCGCACCCGGCTCAACCAGGCGCGACGCGGTGCGGCTTCAGCGGTTCTGATCATTGCTTGGTTCCTCCATCACCAGTGTCATCAGTTCCTCCAGGCCAATCGCACCCGGCGTCACTTCACCAGTAATGCACCCCCGGTTCATGATCAGGATGCGATCGGATACGTCGAGCACCTCTTCGACTTCGGAGGAGATGAACAGCACAGCCAGACCTCGCGCCGCCAGATCGCGCACCAGGCGGAAGACTTGCTCCTTGGCCTGGATGTCAATGCCGCGCGTTGGCTCATCCATCAACAAGACGTCCGGCTCGGTGTTCAGCCAGTTGCCAATAACGACCTTCTGCTGGTTACCGCCGCTCAGAGTGACGGTAGGCATACTCAGACTGTGAGCCTTGATGTCCAACGACTCCACCATGGCTTGGGCAAGGGAGCGCTCACGCACCCTTTGCAGCACCCCCTGGATGCTGACGCGATTGAGGCTGGCCAGCGTGAGGTTATCCTGCAGAATGAACGGCAAGACCAATCCTTGTCGCTTGCGATCTTCAGGAGTAAAGCCCAAGCCGAGCGTTTTCATGGTCGGCGGGCTCGGGTTAGTGACCAGGGTGCCGTTTACCCGAATCTCGCCCCCATCAATGGGATCACGGCCGAAAATGGCACGCACTAGCTCGGTGCGCCCCGATCCCAACAGGCCGGCAATGCCAAGGACCTCTCCGGCCCGCAAGTCGAACGAGATGTCGTGCAGGATGCCTTTGCGATTGAGGTTGCGCACCGATAGCTTAACCTCGCCAACCTGGGCGCTCTTACCCCATTCGGTTCGTTGCCAGTCTGCGCCGATCATCATGTTGGCAATGCGCGCTGGCGTGGCTTCGGCCACTGGGATGGTGCCGATGTGCTTGCCGTCCCGCAGCACGGTCACACTGTCTGCCACGTAGGGAATCTCTTGAAGCCGGTGGGTAACGTAGATGATGGCGTGACCTTGCTTCGCCAGCCGGCGGACCACTCCATGCAGGACGTCCACCTCACTGGCCGGCAAGGCGCTAGTCGGTTCGTCCAGCACCAGCACCCGTGGGTTGAACGAGATCGCTTTCGCGATCTCGACCAACTGTTGCTGGGCCACGTTGAGCCGCAAGACCAACTCGTCGAGGTTGAGCTTGACTTCCAGTTGATCCAGAGCAGCTTGGGCAATCTTGCGAATCTGGGCACGGTCAATCACAGAGACACCCAGTCTCCGTTGACGCGGCCACCTTCCCAGCAGGACGTTCTCGGCCACGGTTAGACCGGGCACCAGGCTCATTTCCTGGTAGACAGTGCAAATTCCCTTCCGAAAGGCGGAGGCCGGGTCATCGATCGTGACGGACTTGCCGTCTATGTGAATGGCTCCGCTGTCTGGGCGCACAGCACCACTCAGGATCTTGACAAGGGTGGATTTGCCGGCCCCGTTCTTGCCCACCAGCGCTCGTACCTCGCCTTCCTCGAGCGCAAAATCCACGTGGTTCAGAGCGGTCACGCCGGGGTATTGCTTGGTGACTTGTTCCAGTGACAGAATTGGCGCCATGGGGAGGACCTCTCAACAGGATGGGGCAGAAACCCGCTTCCCTTCCCCATTGCGCTTGGTCTCGCGGGCCTTTGCGGGAAGACGGGTTTCTGCTTGGTAGATTATACTGCTACTGAGGGCTTGCTAGAAAACCGCCTTGCCCTCGGTGTCCATGAACTTCTTGATCATCACGTCGTCACCACGGCCAAAGTAGATGGTCGGGGTGTTGGTCAGGGCCGCAACCTGCTTGCCAGCCAGCACGTC
>Ga0315288_10005849_pt1 | contig 15601 bp, 16 predicted proteins | sample YL17G11_20_MG_FD_203454 | JGI IMG/M metagenome (GOLD analysis project Ga0315288, IMG submission 203454) | Sediment microbial communities from Yellowstone Lake, YNP, Wyoming, USA - YL17G11_20 | ecosystem: Environmental > Aquatic > Freshwater > Lake > Sediment | place: USA: Wyoming | collected...
CGGGTCCTGCCGGTGCCCGTTGGGGAGGAACCCCCCTAAAGGGTTCCGCCTCAAGAGTGACCCGAGGCGCCGAGAAGGAGCGGCGAGGGCTGGGTCATTCGGAAACGCCCTTTGGACTTCGACCTAATTGGTACTCACCCCCCCTTCCCCCCCTCTGAAAAGGGTGGGCCCCGAAAGATGACGGCGTTTCCGGAACGTCGGAGTGAAGGCCGAATACGAATGCCGACGTTGGCCTGTTAAGACTTACGCAAAACGGATGAGAGCCGGAAATTATGTTTCTTGGGCCCGCCGGCGGAACATGATCGGGATCGATTTGTCCGTCGGGGCCCCGATCTGGACGAGCTGCCAGTTCCGGTCATACTCGCGGATCACCCTTCTCAGGACCTCGACTTTGTCCTCGCCCTCCTGGGCTTTCTCATCCCAGGACACGATCTCGACGCGATAGCGGAGACAGCGGCGTTTTCCGTTGATCCGGACCTCGATGTCGATGTTTTGTTCGGACTCGAGGGTCGGGATCAGGAGACTGATCTCTTTCATGAGAACCTCCTCGCTCCGATCGAATTTTAGATCTTGAAGCCGGCCTGGATATTCTCCGAAACGATGTTCCCGTCGAAGAGGTGGATGATCCGCTGGGCGTATTCCGAATACGTCGGGGAGTGGGTGACCATGACGATGGCCGTGCCGTTCTCGTGGAGCTCGCCCAGGAGCTTCATCACTTCCTCGCCGTGGACGGAGTCGAGGTTTCCCGTGGGCTCGTCGGCGAGGATGAGCTTGGGCCGGGCGACCACCGCCCGGGCCACGGCCACGCGCTGCTGCTGGCCGCCCGAGAGCTGCTGGGGGAAATGGTTCTTGCGGGCCATGAGGGCCATGTGCTCCAAGACCTCGGAGACGCGCTTCTTGCGCTCCGACGCCGAATAGCCGAGGTAGAGGAGCGGTAGTTCGACGTTCTCATAGACGGTCAGCTCGTCGATGAGGTTGAAGCTCTGGAAGACGAAGCCGATGTTGTTTTTGCGGAGACCGGCCCGCTTCCGCTCGGAAAACTTGGAGATCTCCTGGCCGAGAAAAAAATACTCGCCGCTCGTCGGCTGGTCGATCATCCCCAAGACGTTCAGGAGCGTCGACTTGCCGCAGCCCGAGGGCCCCATGATGGCCACATACTCGCCCTCTTTTACTTCCACGGTGATGTTGTTGAGGGCGGTCGTCTCGACTTCCTCGGTCGTGTAGATCTTCTTCAGGTTCACGGTCTTGATCATGCCTTCCTCCTTGTCATGGACCGCGGGGATTATTTAAAGACCAAACGGTCGATATTGCCGAAGCTTTCGTAAGACGAGGTGATGACCCTCTCGCCCGGATCGAGGCCTTCGAGGACTTCATACTCCTGGGTGTTCTGGCGGCCGAGTTTGATATCGCGCTTGAAAGCGTACTTTCCCGACTTGTCGACGATATACGCCCAGTTGCCGCCGGTCGAGGGGTAGAATCCGCCCTTGGACAGGAGGACGGCCTCGGTAATGTCGCTCAGGTTGAGGTTGATGTGGAAGGTCTGGCCCCGGGTGATGCCGGGCGGTTTGGTCCCCTCGAAATCCAGATCGATCTCGAATTGCCCCTCGGTGACCTGCGGGAAAACCTTGCTGACGACGAGCGAGCCCTTCAACCCGGCCAGCTCGAAGTTCCCCTTTTTTCCCGTCTCGATCCGGGGCAGGTAGTGCTCGTCGATCCGGGCCCGGACCTTGAAATCTTCGAGGACGTCGATCTGGCCCAGACGCGCTCCCGAAGCCTTGATCTGGCCGATTTCCGCGTCCAGGGCCGTGAGATATCCGTTGATGGGAGCCCGGACGACCAGGTTCTCGAGCTTTTTTTTCAATGTATCCAGGCTTTCCTGAAGGCGCCCGACCGATCCCTCGAGGGCTTGAAGTTGGGTTTCGCGGAATTCGAGATCTTTCTTTTGGCTCTCGATCGTAATGTCTTTTTTCCGGACGAGGTATTCGTACTGGTCCTTCTCGACCTCGAATTCATGCTGGGAGAGGAGGTCGTTCTTGAACATCTCCGCATAGCGGTCGAACTTTCGCTTCTCCTGCTGAAGGAGGTTTTCGACATCGTTCAACTCCTTGCGGAGGCTCATTTTGTATTGTTCCATGGCGAGCCGGGTCGAGCGGAGGTTGTTCGAGGCCTGGAAGAAGTCGGCCTCCCGCCACATGATGTCCAAATTGGTGTTGGTATTGCTGAGCCGGAGGATCGGGTCGCCTTTTTTGACCATCGTCCCGGCTTCGATGTAGAGCTGCTCCACGCTTCCGCCCTCGAGGGCGCTCAGAAAGTACTGGTAGCGGGGTACGACGTTCCCCATGACGGCGGTGAATTCCTGGAAGGGGCCTTTCGTCACGGTCGAGATCGTCAAGCGGTCCGTTTCGACGTTGAGGGAGGAGGTCCGGAACTTGAAGGCAAAGACATAGACGGCGAAAGCGATGAAGGCCACGGCGCAGACGAGGGCCGCGATCTTGCGGGGCGGCCATTTTTTCTTCTTGATCTGCTTGTCCATGCCCATGGGGTCCTCCGTGACGGCCCGATAATATGCACGGAACATGCCAAAGCAGCTATCCGGCCGGCTTCGGCCCTCCCTTTTTTTCCCTTCTGCCGGGATCGGGCCTGAAAATGATCGTCCGCCCCGTTTCGCCGGTCGTTCCTTGGATTCGGGCTTATCGGCCGGTGTCCGGGGTCAAGACATTCACTGTCCGATATCGGACACCCTCCGGCCGTTTTTCGGGATCGGCCGTCGAGTCGTTCCCAGGCACGAAATTTGCAGGAGGACTGAGGTTGACCGTCGGACACTTTCTGTTCGAGCGAGAAAAAGCTTATGGCCGAGCCATCCGGCGCTGATGTCCAGCCTGATGAACTGGGCGACGGTCAGGGACTAAGAGCCTTGAAATTTTGCTATAATGGAGATGTCCATGGGGAACGAGGCGCGGAAGGGCGATTTCATGGAAAAGAAAAAAGGAAAAATCCTGCTGGTCGACGATGACGAGGATATCCTCCAGGCGGCCCGTCTGTTTTTAAAACAACACCTGACGGTCGTCCAGACCGAGCGGAATCCGGAGGCTCTTCCCGCCATCCTCAAGAATGAATCCTTCGACGTGATCTTTCTCGACATGAACTTCGCCCGGGGCGCGACGGACGGCCGGGAGGGATTCCAGTGGCTGAACCGGATTCTGGAAATCGATCCCTCGGCCATCGTCATCCTGATCACGGCCTACGGCGATATCGAGCTCGCCGTCCGCGGGATCAAGGAGGGCGCGACCGACTTCGTCCTCAAGCCTTGGCAGAACGAGAAACTCTTGGCCACTCTGTCCTCGGCGATGAAGCTCCGGCGGACCAGCCTCGCAGCCGAAACGTTCCGGTCCCGGCAGGAGCGGTTGGGCGCCGACTTGGACCGGCCTTTCCAAGATTTCGTCGGCCACAGCCCGGCCATGCAGGGGGTTTACGCGGCCATCGAGAAGCTCGCCTCCACGGACGCCAACGTCCTCATCCTGGGCGAGAACGGGACGGGCAAGGAGCTCGTCGCCCGCGAGCTTCACCGCCAGTCGCCGCGGGGACAGGACGTCTTCATCTCGGTGGACATGGGGTCCTTGAGCGAAACGCTCTTTGAAAGCGAACTCTTCGGCCACGTCAAGGGCGCCTTCACCGACGCCAAGGAGAGCCGTCCCGGCCGATTCGAAGTCGCCTCGGGCGGGAGCCTTTTCCTCGACGAGATCGCCAACTTGTCCTTCGCCCTCCAATCCAAGCTCCTCCGGGTCATCGAGACGCGGACGGTCACCCGCCTGGGTTCGAACACCACCCTCGACGTGGACGTCCGGCTGATCTGCGCGACTAATCTGCCGATTTACGAGATGGTCGCCGAGAAGAAATTCCGCCAGGACCTCCTTTACCGGATCAACACCGTCGAGATCCGCATCCCGCCCCTTCGGGAGCGGGTCGAGGACATCCCCCTTCTGGCCGAGCATTTCCTGGTCCAATACAGCCGCAAATACCAAAAATCGGGCAAAAGGCTCGGCCCGACCACGCTCCGAAAACTCGAGAAGTACCATTGGCCCGGCAACGTCCGGGAGCTCCAGCACGCCATCGAACGGGCCGTGATCCTGAGCGAGGAGGCCGTCTTCCAGCCCTCGGACTTCTTTTTCGTCGACCCGGAGAAATCCGAGGCCGGCCTGGTCCTCGACAACTTCAACCTGGAGGAGGCCGAGAAGATCCTCATCCGCAAGACCTTGAGCAAGTTCGGGGGAAACATCAGCCACGCCGCGAAGGAGCTGGGCTTGTCCCGCAGCGCCCTCTACCGGCGGCTGGAGAAGCATGGTCTTTAGGCGTTTCCGCCTCGTCTGCGCCGTCCGGGTCGTCATCCTTGTTCTGACGATCATCGCCGCCGTTTTTTTGGCGCCCCGTCATGCGCCGGCGGCCGCCCTCTGCGCTGCGGCGGCCGTCTACGAGACGATCGTCCTGGTCCGATACGTCGAGCGGGTCAACCGCGACCTCTCCCGTTTTTTCCTCTCGATCACCTACGGCGATTTCGGCCAAAGCTTCCGGGACGTCGGGCTCGGCCCGTCCTTCCGCGAGCTCCGGACGGTCATGGCCGGAGTCATGGAGACCTTGCGGAAAGTCCGGTCCGAGCGCGAGGAACGGACCCATTATCTTCAGACCGTCGTCCAGCACGTCGGGATCGGCCTGATTGTTTTCCAGCCGAACGGCGACGTGGACCTCATCAACAACGCCGCCAAGCATATCCTCCGGGTGCCCTGGCTCAAGAACGTCGAGGATCTTCGGACGGTGAGCCCGGAGCTCGTCGAGACGCTCCATCGCCTGCCTTCGAAGGAGAGAGGATTCGTCAAAGTCGAGACAGAGAAGGAGACCTTGACCCTGGCCCTTTACGCCACGGAGTTCAGGCTCCAGGGCCGGGACTACAAACTGGTCTCGCTCCAGAACATCCAGCGCGAGCTCGAAGAGAAGGAAATGGAGGCCTGGCAGAAGCTCATCCGGGTCATCACTCATGAGATCATGAACTCGGTGACCCCGATCTCGACGCTGGCCTCGACGATCGGCGGCCTTGTCGTCCGGGACGTCCCGCCGTGTCCGGGAAGCGAAGCCGACGAGGAAGTCCGGAACGACATCCGCGAGGCCGCCCGGGCCATCGAAAAGAGGAGCCAAGGGCTGCTTCATTTCGTTGAAGCTTTCCGGTCGCTGACGCTTCTCCCCAAGCCTAAAATTCAGTCGGTCCCGGTCGGGGAGCTCTTCGACCGGGCAGGCCGGCTGATGGCCGCCCACATGGCCGGAAAGGCCGTCCGGTTCACTTCTTCCCTCGCCCCCGAAACGCTCCAGCTTCAAGCCGATCCCGAGCTCATCGAGCAGGTCCTCATCAACCTCCTTCTCAACGCCCTCCAGGCCGTCGAAGGGCGGGCGGGGGCCGAAGTCTCACTCCGGGCCTTCCTCAACGAGCGGAGCCGGATCGTCATCCAAGTGGCCGACAACGGCCCGGGAATCCCCCCCGAAAATCTGGAAAAAATCTTCATCCCTTTCTATTCGACGAAGCCGGGAGGGTCGGGGATCGGCCTCAGTCTCTCGCGGCAGATCATGCGCCTCCACCGCGGGACGCTCCACGTCCATTCCGAAGCGGGCGCTCAGACCGTTTTCACCCTCTCCTTCTAAGACAGGGGATACTTCCGGAACCGGATTCCGAATCGTTTGACTTTTTCGTTGAGCGTCGTGGGCTTGAGGCCCAGAAGCCGGGCGGCCGCTTTTTGGTTCCCGTGGACGTTGGTCAGAACCCCGAAAATGATCCCCCGCTCGATATCGCCGATGAGGTCTTTGAGGTCGAGCGGTTGTTTCAGGGCGCTGAGGCGCAGGACGAGATCGGCCGGGTCGAGGGTGATGGTCCGGTCGAGCGTTTCTTCCGGGGAGAGTTCTTCGAACCGCGTCTCGGCGGTCACGGCGGCGCGGCCGTTATCGGGATTCATGATCGTCCTCCTCGCTCATCGTCGAACTTGACCTTCCGCTTCACTTCCTCGGCGATCATGGGCAGGCCGTCTTGGATCTTGAGCCGGTCCACTTCTCCGAAGCGGAGGTCCTGACAGTAGCGGATGAAGGCGCACCAGGCGGGGTGCAGCCGGACGGTGCGATCGAGGTCTTCGGCCTCGGCAAGTCGGATAATTCCGTTGGCCATGGGTTTCGCTCCTTACAAAAGGAAATACGCACCGGGGCGGGGATTTGTTATCAGAAAAACGTTCCAATCCAATAAATAGGACGAAATTCCCAGCCGGGTCCGCCGAAACCGCTTGTCCGATACCGGACAGAATTTGGGAGGATGTCCGGCTTCCGACCTTGTTCGGCGAGGTCCGTTATTCTCCGGCCCCCTCGACTTTCCCGGTTGAAACGAGGAAGCAGGCCGCGAGCCCGAGGACGGCCCCCGTCCAGCCGAGGATGTTGATGATCAGGTTCCGGGGCATAAGGCCGTCATTATATCATTGGCCCGAAAAAGATTTTTATCATGCGGAGAACCGAAAACGGCTCGCTAAACCGGCGAGGGTCATATTTTCCGTGATCGCATTATGTGGAATTTTTTCTATTTTTCGATCAATATACGGGTCTCCCGTTTCGGCCGATTTTCTTTTAGATCCAGATATTTTCAAGTTTTTCTGGCCTGGTGTTGACTTTTCCTGGTTTATGACCTATTAATATATTGAATGTGAACCACGGCTTTTCCGTGCAGTAGGATTCCCCCGGGGACCGCAAGGTCCCTTTTTTTATAGCCAGACAATCCCATGAGGATCTTTAGAAGAAGCATGTTTACATAAAATTGGTTCTAAACGTAGAAAATAGTTTTTTCCTCCTTGCCTACGCATGTATTTGGCCGGATCGATATGCTGTTTCAGAAAAAACGCAACGGTATCGACCGCCTGGATAAAATAGGAGTCGGCGGAATTCCGGGTGTTCGGATCCTCAATAATGGTTTTTATCGGAATATCCCTATATTCGGGAATCGCATCGAACCGACTCGGGACGGGATTGAAGCGACGCATTCGTCTGATCAGAAGACGAAGTTTCTTATCATCGGTGCGGTCCGGGAAAAGAATTCCGCGATCATCGGGATTCGCAGGACCCGGAAAATTTTTGTGGATTATCGTATTTTCGAATCTTTGAAGCATCGCTTTCCAAGCCATTGAAAAAATATCATAGTCGGCCGGCTTGTTTTGTTTATCAACTACGACATTTAGAATATTGACTTCTCTCATGGTGGCGATTTCATCTATAAAATGCCGAAGAACCGCTAAACGGTCATTCCGGCGTATCTTTTTCATGTATTTGCTTCGGCGACTTATCATTTCGGCCGCATGAATTTCTTCTCTTAGGGGAATATTAAACTTCGCTCTCATTCGTTTCCTGAAATCAATACATTTTTCTAAAATCTCTTTCCAGCGTAATTCATGAAGAACCATTCCCGATAAGATATAAAATTTAGTCGGGGATCCCGCGGAAAGAAAACCGCAATCTCCTGATTCGTCGACGTACATTAGAAACATTGTCTCTCTCTCAGTATTTTAGGCAATCCTCCAGATGCCACTCTTCTCGTAAGTGGGAGGGCTTACTGTGGCCTCGACAATCATGGCCTCGATCCGCGATCATGAGGTACGGCGCGGGCGAACGTTTTCGGCTTTTCCCGATTCGGACTTCGGCACATCCATTCCGGTTTCCAATCGGCTATCCGTTCGGCCGCCTCCTCGTGGAAGGTGGGCCGGCGTTCCGTCTTGTGGAGGATCTCCGCTTTGTATCGATTCCACCGGTCGGTGTCGTTGAGGACGTCCAGCATGACACCCCGGATCATTCCTAGCGCGTTCGCGATGCGGGCGTATTCTTTCCGAGGCAGGGGATGGCGAAGAGAACCCACGCCGGATAGATAGAATTTGAGGATCTTCTCTGGCTGGGTTTTCTCAAGCCGTTTGGCGTGGGACAGAAATTCGAATCCCGAGTAACGCTCAAGCCGTTGGCGGGAAATGATCTCGGCGGCCAATGCGTCTTCACCGCGCAGAAGGCGAATCTTCACTTGTTCGGAAGCCCAAGCCTTTGGGAGCTTCTCCATTAACTTCGGCTCATAACGTGTCCATTCCTCGTCGTTGCAGAGACCTCGAAATCGGCGATATCCTTCGGACGTTAATCCGTCGACCGTCTCTTGAAACTGGAGATCGAGGAATCCTCGGCGATCGCCGGCCGCTTTGGCCCGATCGGCCAGGAATCGGCGCAATTCGGTCAGGCTATCTTGTCCTTTGGCCAGACCATCGCGGGCCGTTTCTAAAGCCTTCTCCCTTTCTCCCTGTTTCCAGTAGAAATCCGCCAGGTCGTAATAATCGTTCCCATAATTGAGGTCACGAAGTCGAAGATCGAGATATTTTTCCCGGTCGTTAAGCTCGCGGTAGATGCGCATGGCATTCACTAATGCCCAGTGGCTACCGACGTCCTCAAGTCGGCGGGCAAAGTGCCTATGGTCTTCCGCGTCCCGGCAAGCGGCATAAGCCAGGGCATACAGTTGGTCGTCCATGCCGGCGTTTCCGCCCTGGATATAGGGCAAAGCTTTTTCGAGAAACAAGCGGCGATCGTCGCGAGGGATTTTCGCTTTTTTCAGCTTCTCGGCCAGGTCGAAAAGGAGTTCGTCGACATGATCCACCGTGTCGTCGTCTCCTCCTCCCAAATCGTTAATCTCCTCAAGATCGCCTTCCAACTCATCCCACAAAGCCATCAGGCTGTCGACTTCGGCCGCCGCGGAATCCTCGGCCGTCAGCTTTATGGCGTTACGAAGATAATCCAAGCTTCGGCGGTAGAGCGAAGAATCCCCGCTAGCTATATCCAAAACCAAGTTCTCGAGCGTTGATTTCTCGGCCAGGCGGAACAGTTTGTCGAGAGGATTTTCCGCCGTCCGTCCGGAGGTTTTCCGTGGATTCAGATTCGAGGAAGGGCGGATGGCTTTCTTGGCCATGAATTCTCCTGTTCTTTGTTGTCGAATATTCTAACACGGGGCGCCTTCTATTTCAGCCCGACGAGGGAGCATTTTTTGATGACGATGAGGTCGTCGTCCGTCGTATCGGAGAAATAGACGAACCCGCCGGCGAAAGTGAATGTCTTGAAAGTCCGGTCCGGGTCGATGTCCTTGTCCGAGTATTTCAGGTAGAAGCAATCGACGTACCGGCCTTCGGCATCGAAAACGTCGAAGAGAATCCCTTTCTTGGCGCTCGCGGTTGAAGTCTGGACCCAGATCCGGCCGTCCACCTCATGAAGGAATAAAATATCGTTCTGGTGTTCAGGAGGATCCGGGGCGGCGAATGAAGAACCCCCAATCCTCGCCGATCCGCCGCCGGAGGCTTTCCGCTTGACCCTTCTGTATTCTCGGCGGAAATGCCTCGTGATCTTTCCGCTTCCCGCGTCGATCAACTTGACGGCATGCTCCGGCGTCTCGTTGACGGCGAACGCGGCCGGACCGAAGGGGATGGCCGTCAGACTCTTGAAGCTCATATGGCTTATTAAAACCTTTCCCCCCGAAGTCTGGAGGAAGGCGGAGATGAAGAAGGTCGCGAGGACTTTCGGCTCTTGGTCTTTGTCCGAATAGATGAGGATTTCCTGCGGGATGTCTTTCCATCCGGACCCTTGATTCGGGTCGGGCCGGCCGCTCCGGTGGAAAAACATCGTGTCCCCGGTCGCGGCGAAGAGCCGGACGAGCCCCGGGCCGAGCGTCTGAAGTCCCGTTTCCCGGATCAGGCCCCCGTCCCGGTTGAAGGCCAGGATTTTGGGCGGCATTCCCTGGATGAGAACCCGGTCGGCCAGCGGGAGGATTTCATTGACCTGGGTCAATTCTCCCGGGCCCTGCCCTTTTTTCAGGAGATTCCGGAGGAATTTCCCTTCCGGGCTGAACTGGAGAACCTGTTCCTGTCCGTCGCGGACGAAGATCGTCCCATCCGGGCCGACCTTGACCATCGGCATTTTGAGATAGAATCCGTCCCCAGTATCCTCGATTCGCATCTCTTCCTTGAGAGTGACGACCCGTCCCGCGCTCAGGTTCGGCGGTTTGGCGGGATTGTCGACGACCTGAGGGGCAGCGACGGCGCTGAAGGCCAGCCAGACAACGACCGCGTCGAATTTCATTTCTTTCCCTTTCGTCCGGCCAACCGCATCCGCGCTTTTTTGAGGGCCATTTCGAAATAGCCGAGAACATCGTGCTCGTCGATGAGCGGGGCAAAGTCGCCGAGCCATTTCCGGATGTATTTGACATCAAGCTTCATCCGTCGATGGATGAGGATATTTTCGACGTCTTCAAGGTCTCGGGCTCGTCCGGCGACGCATTTATGGACGATCAGATCTTCGGCGCCGATGAGGTTGATGATGAGTCCTTTCCGCGGCGCCAGCGATCAACGGCCTCCTTATCCATTCCTCGCCTCCTTCGTTGTCCCTGGATATTTTAGCACGGGGAATTGCTTATTTCAGCCCACCCAGGGATCACTGCTTGATGACGACGAGGTCGTCGTCGGTCGTCTCAGCGCTTCAAAACGAAGATATCGAAGACGGGGTTGACTTCGTGCCATTCCCGGCCGGGCTGGGCGTCGTAGCGGGCCACCCCATAGACGCGCACCCGGCTGCCCTCCCGCGGCCGTTTTTTCGCCGATGGATTCATGACTTCGCAGACGACGAACGGTTCCGTTTTCTGGGGGATTTCCGTCAGTTTGAAATGAAGGATTTTTTCTTCCTCATCGATCCGAACGTCGCTCACATACCCCTCGGTGGCGATCCGCGGCCGGGTGTTCGCTTGAATTTCCGGGATGCGGATCGGATGAAAATCGCGGAGATCGAACGCCCGGGATCCCCCGGCGAAGCGCGCGGGCGTCCCGAAGAGGACGTTTCGGTTCGAGACGACGAGGAGAACGGCCAAGACCACGACCATCCCCGCGAGGATCCGGATCATCCGCGGTGTCGCCGAAACGGCGAGCCGGTTCTCCCAGGCCAGGGCCCATCGCCTCCGTATCGAAAGGCGGATGCCGATCCCGTCCCGGATCGAATCATACGCCGGCGAACCTTGAGCCTCCTCTCCGCGCTCGTCCCGGAGGTGACGGGCGGCTAGATGTCCGTCCCGAAGCCGGATGAACAGGCTCCGGCATTTTTCGCAGCCGGCGAGATGGCTCTCCACCCGCTCGGTCTCGCCCGGCGAAAGGGCGCCCTCCAGATAAGGCACGAATTTCCTTCGCAGTCTGAAACGCCGGCATCTCATCGCCGTAACTCCTTGCCCTCCGACGTTTTCATAAGAATCGTCGGAAGGGCCGCAATAGTTCTTCCAGTTCCGTCAGGGCCCGGTTCAACCGGGAAGCGACCGTTCCGGGCGCGCACCCGAGCATTCGACTCATTTCTTCGTAGGACAATCCTTCCAGGTATTTGAGGACCACGACTTCCCGCATTTTGAACGGCAGTTGCATGACCGCATTTTTCAGGATGACGCCGCGCGCTTCGCCGCCATTCGAGGGGGGGGTTGGGTCGATTTCGGCGCCGCGGCCGAGAATCTCCTCTAAAGGCACGGGCCGACCGTTGCTTTGCCGAAGATAATTCCGGCATTCGTTCCGGGCGATCCGGTAAATCCAGGTGAATAAGCCGGATTGATTCTTGAAATGCGGCAAACCCCGGAAGGCCTTTAAAAAAACGGTTTGAACGACGTCTTGGGCATGGAGGGAGTCTCCGATCCAATAAACGACCAGCCTCCGGATCCGCTCTCCGTAGGCTTCATAGAGTTCCTGAAACGCGTCGGCATCCCCGTTCTGCGCGGCCCGGGTGAGATTCCGTTCCCGCTCGCCGTCATCAATCCCCCTCGTCTCCGTCAGATCGAGGCCGGCCGCCGCCGATAGGGCGAGCGAGTTCAGGGAATTTCCTTTTTTAGGCAACATCGTCAACCATCCCGAAATATATTCTCGACCGACGCAACGTGTCAAGGATATGGCCGAAATGATCTTTTGGGAGAACGGGAAGAAAAGCGTTCCCTCTCGTGTCTAACTTAAATGAGGAGGCTTGCGCATGAAAAAATTCCGCTCCGGACTCCTATTTTTCCCCTCTGCTATCTTCTTTTTATTATTTGGATTAACCGGTCCCCCCTTCGTCTCGTCCTCGGATCATAAAGACCCCATCCCGCCGGGCTCGATCGCCGGACTGGTCGAGGTCAAAGGCCGGGTCGTGTCGCTCGACGGGCGGCCGGTCGTGGGGGCGGTCGTTTCGACCCGTTCAGCCGAAGGCTCGACCAAATCGGACGCGGATGGCGGCTTCGTCTTGACTGTTCCGGACGGAGACCGGATCCGCTTGACCGTCGAACACCCGGATTACTTCGCCGAAACGCTTACCCTATCGGCCAAAGAAGCCTCCGCGTCCGTACTCGTTCGTCTCGCCCCGCTCATCCGCCAGACGGCCGAGGTCTCCGTGACGGCCCTCCGCTATCCGGAACCGTCGGTGAAAATCCCGGCGGCGCAGACGGTCATTACGACCGAGCTGCTGGAAGAGCGCTTGGCGCCCAATATCACGGAAGCCCTCGCCCAAACCCCGGGCGTCACGCCTTTGGGGTCCGGGGGCTTTTCGCTCGTGCCCTCGATCCGCGGCCTTGCCCGGCGAAGAATCCTCGTCCTCGTCGACAACGCCCGTATCACGAGCGACCGGAGAACCGGGCCTAACGCATCCTTCGTCAATCCCGAGGACCTGGAGCGCATCGAGGTTCTGCGCAGCCCCTCCTCGATGTTCTATGGATCGGACGCCATCGGCGGCGTCGTCAATTTATTCACCAAAAACCCCCCTTCCGAGGATGGAATGGCCGGGCGCCTCCATGTCGGATACGGGACCAACAACGCCGAGAAAGCCTACGGCTTGAGCCTGCGCGGACGGAAAGGATCCTTGGGATTCTATCTCTCCTATCATGGCCTCGATGCGGATAATTACCATTCGCCCCAGGCGGAAGTCCTCCAGTCGCAATACGCCCAGTCCGGCGTCCTTGGGAAGGTCGTCTATGAGACCGACGCCCGGCGGGTGAGCCTGAGTCTTCTCGGATCGCGCGGTGAAGATATCGGCAAACCCAACCGGAACAGCGCCGCCAAGCCGACCTGGTATCCGCGCGAGAACAACAACTTGGCCCAGCTGACGTGGACGGAGAATTCCGTCGCCGGCGGCGAATTGGCCGTCCAGGCCTATGCAAACCCGAACTTTTTGGAAACGACGACAAGGACTTTGTCGGGAACGGCCGTGACCAAAGATTCGTTCAGCCGGGCCGAAAGCACGGAATATGGCGTCCAGGTCTCTTTCTCCCGGCCGTTGGGACCGGCTTTCCGGCTAACGGCGGGTGGCGACCTCTACGGACGGGCGGGCGTCCAGGCGACGCTTCACGAGGATTCGTTCGATGCCTCCGGGAATGTCACGAAAACATACGACGAGACGGCGTACGACCGCGGCCGGAGCGCGGACGCCGGCGTCTTTGTCAGCGGCGACTTCTCCGGGGTACGCAACTTCGACCTCGTCGGCGGCCTGCGCTGGGATGCGTTGTCGCAATCGGCCCATCCCGGCGGCGGGGCGGAGGCGATGAATAAACGGGACGACGCCGTCACCGGCTTTGTGGCGGCTTCCTACCGATTCACGCCTTCGCTCATGGCCTTCGCCAACGCCGCCCGCGCTTACCGAACGCCCGGCTTAGGGGAGCGGTTCTACTCGGGGATCACCGGGCGCGGGTTCATTATCGCTCAGCCGAACCTGGCCAACGAGCGCAGCCTGAATTGGGACGCCGGCCTGAAGTGGATCTCTTCCCGCTTGTATGCCGCGGTCTACGGGTTCGTTTACACCGTCGACGGGCTCATCGATCGTTACCAGGTCGGCCCGTCGATCTACACCTACGGCAACGTGGACAAAGGCCGGATCAAGGGCGTCGAGCTAGAAGCGGAGGTCTATCCGCTCTCCGGCTGGAAGCTGTTCGGCACGTTTGCCTCGCTGGAGGGCGAAAGCGCGTCCACGGGGGCGCCGATCAACGACATCCCCGCCTTGCGCGCAGTCGTCGGAACGCGGCTCTGGCTGGGAAAATTTTCGGCCGAGCTGAGCGGCGTCCTCCAAACGGCCAAGGACGATCCCGGTCCCGCCGAGATCTCCATTCCGGCCTGCCGGGTCTTTCAGCTCAGGGCCAACTACTTCCTTTATCCGGTAAATCTCTATCTTGTTCTCGGAAATATCTTCGATGCCGACTACCTCGGCCGTCCCGATCCGGAGGCCATGGAAGAGCCCGGCCGCGGGATGATGATCGGCCTCAGCTATTCGTTCCGATAAGCGCGGACGCCCGCCCCGGCGGCGATTACTTCCGCAGCGAGGCCTTGGTGAACAGCGCCTCGGGAATGGCGGCGTCGAACTCGATCGACAGGATTTTGAACTCCGTCCCCCGGCCTTGCTTCAGGGCATCCTTGAAGACGGCGGAGGTCGCCACCCAGCGGTCCTTGAACCGGGCGACGCTCTTGACCTCGAGGGTTTTAAGGAGCTTGCCGCTCTTGGCGTACCGCTCTTCCTTGAGGACCATAAAACGTTCCTTGTCCACCCAGATTTTCCGGGATGAGTAGGCGACGTCGTCTCGCTTGGCCGTGAGGACGAGGACCCAGCACGGCCGCTCGATCGCCGGTTCCTCGCCGGCGACCGCGGCCTCGTAGGCGTCCCGGAGCTTGTGGTCTTCCATCATGTCCTCGTAGGAGAGGTCCGAGCCCATGACCGACTGCCGGAGCATGTGGCCCGAGATGGCGATCGTCCGGTCCGCGTCCGGGGCATACGTCCAGAGCTGGTCGCCCCGCTTGAGCATTTTGATCCCCTTTTCCCGGGCGGGCTCCAGGTACTCGGTGAAGGCCTTGTCCTCTCCCTCGATCCAGGACTTGGACTTGATCGACCGGCTGTCCCGGCGGCTGTGGATGGTCATCTCGCTCACCAGAACCCTGTTGCCGGCGACGGAGTTTTGGTCGACGCGGTCGAGGATGACCGCCGCCGCGGGAGCTTGGGCCGGAGCTTGGGCCGTCGGCAATAGCGCGGCGAAAAAAAGGGCGAATACGATCGTGGTCATTGTTCCAGTTCCTTGAACAGTTGCGCGGTTTGGCGTTTGTAGATCGCCCGCCCCGCGATGGCCGCCCCGATCAAGGTCGCCGGCAGGCCGGGGACGAACCCGATGACGAAACTCAGGGGCGTAATCCGGGAGCGCAAGACCGTGGGCATGAGAATGGCTATGTTTTTCATCATCGAGCTGATATCGATCCCTTTCACCTGAAGATAATAAGACACTCCCAGGCCGAGGAGAGTCCCGGCGATCGAACCCAGGACGCCGATCATCAAGGACTCCGCGATCATCGTCCGGTAGACGTGGCCCTTGTCTTCGCCGATGGCCAGTCGCACGCCGAATTCCCCGTGCCGCTTCAAAGTTCCGAGGAGCCCCGCGTTCCACAGGACAAGGGACATCGGCACGAGAAAGATGAGGGTGACGGCGAACGTGATCAAGGCCATTTTGCCCAGCATCAGGTCCATTCCCGGCTGGTCCTGGAGGGTCTGCATGACC
>Ga0315288_10005850_pt1 | contig 15601 bp, 13 predicted proteins | sample YL17G11_20_MG_FD_203454 | JGI IMG/M metagenome (GOLD analysis project Ga0315288, IMG submission 203454) | Sediment microbial communities from Yellowstone Lake, YNP, Wyoming, USA - YL17G11_20 | ecosystem: Environmental > Aquatic > Freshwater > Lake > Sediment | place: USA: Wyoming | collected...
TTTTTCTGTGAGCCATTCAGCAAGCAGGGGTTCATCTTCGACAACCAGAGGGAGGAGGATTTCCTGGGGGATGTACCGGTCTTGGGCGTAATACTGGCGGACGAAAGCGGAAAGCGCTTCTTCGTCAGGAAGGTTAAAGCGGGAGAAGTGGAAAGATTTATTTCCTACCAGGAGGCCGCGGCGCAAGAAGAGAACCTGGAATTCCCAGGCGTTTCCCCGGCGGTAAAAGGCGAATACATCCTGGTCCGTCAACTCCTGAGAAACAGCTTTTTGTTTCTCCAGGGTTTGTTCCACAGCCTGGAACTGGTCACGGATGCGGGCCGCTTCCTCGAAATGCAGGGCTTCGGAGGCAGCCAGCATTCTTTCGCGCAGGAGTTTGATCAGCTGGGAATTCTTCCCTTCGAGGAAGAGAAGGACTTCCTGGACCAGTTCGGCATATTTTTCTGCTGAGATGAGCTGGCAACACGGGGCGAGGCATCTTCTAATCTGAAAGTTCAGGCAGGGACGGGAACGGTTCCTGAAGTTGGCCGGACTGCAGGTGCGCAGGGGGAAAATCCCCTGCAGGAGCTTGAGGGTTTCTTTGACCGCGGCGCTGGAGGCGTAGGGGCCGAAATAACGGGCCCCATCCCTTCTCACCTTGCGCACTAAGGAGAGCTTGGGAAATTCTTCGTTGACGCTGAGTTTGAGGCTGAAATAAGTCTTATCGTCCTTAAAATCGATATTATGTCGGGGTTTGAACTTCTTAATCAGGGTGTTCTCTAAGATGAGGGCTTCTTTTTCCGTGTCCGTAATCAGGGTTTCCACTTGGTGAACTTTGGGCATCAGAAAGCGCAGGGAGTACCGAGTGTCCCCCGATTTACCGAAATAGGTCCGCACGCGGTTGCGCAGGTTCTTGGCCTTGCCTACGTAAAGGACGGCTCCTTCCTGATCCTTCATCAAGTACACGCCAGGACTCGTAGGGAGGTTCTGAATTTGCTCTTCTAGAGAATGTGTGGATGTTTCCATATAACCTTAAGTTCAAATGTCAAAGTTCAAAATCTAAATATAAAAAGAAACAAAATAAGACTCCTTTCTAACAATTTTGAAATTTGAACTTTGAAATTTGATGGAGTCGTAGAGAGTCAAAAATACCCCCCCTCCCTTGAGAGACTGTGTCGTAATCCTGATTTGTCATTGCGAGCGACCGAAGGGAGCGCGGCAATCTAATTATTTTCAATAATTTATGAGATTGCTTCAGTCGTTTCACTCCTTCGCAATGACATTGCGACACAGCCTCTGACGGGAGAGGGTTGGGGTGAGGGTGAAGAATCAAGAATTTTCGCCAAGTTATTTATCCCCCTCCCCTTTATCCCCTCCCGCGGGGGGAGGGGAAATTTTATTTTTTGCGAGATCATCAAATTTGAATTTTGGAATTTAGGTTTTTTATTATCGGTATTCCAGGTCTGTCTCTTCCAGAGATTTAATCCGGTCCCGTATTTCTGCCGCTTTCTCAAAGTCCAGTTTCGAAGCAGCCTCGCGCATCTCCTTTTTCAATCGGGTTAGCAGCTTGGGAATGTCAAAGATGGAAAGGTAATCCTCGGGCTTCTCGGCCACCGTGGGGACGGTAACATAATCCGCTTCATAGATAGAAGCTAAGAGGTCCGGAATGGCTTTTTTGATCGTCTCGGGCGTGATCCCGTTCTCGCGGTTGTAAACTTCCTGGATTTTCCGCCTCCGGGTAGTTTCTGCGGTGGCTTTCTTCATCGATTCCGTGACCCGGTCGGCATAAAGCACCACCCGTCCGCCGATGTTGCGGGCGGTCCGTCCGAAAGTCTGGATGAGCGAGGTCGCGGAGCGCAGAAAGCCCTCCTTATCCGCGTCCAGGATCGCCACCAGGGAGACCTCCGGCAAGTCCAGTCCCTCGCGCAGAAGGTTGATGCCGATGAGGACGTCAAACTTTCCCAGACGCAGGTCGCGGATAATCTCCATCCGCTCCAGAGTCTGAATGTCCGAGTGCAAGTATTTGACCTTCAGGCCAAGGTCGGCGTAGTAAGCGGTGAGGTCTTCGGCCATCCGCTTCGTCAAGGTGGTAACCAGGACACGCTCTTTCCTGGCCACCCGGGACTGGATCTCGCCCAGCAGGTCATCGACCTGGTAGCGGGCAGGTTTGACTTCGACCTCCGGATCAATCAGGCCCGTGGGACGGATGATCTGCTCGACGATGCGGCCTTTCCCCTTCTTTCTCTCGAAGTCAGCCGGCGTGGCCGAAACATAGATTACCTGCGGCACCCGGGCCTCGAACTCCTCGAATGAAAGGGGACGATTGTCCAGGGCCGACGGCAGCCGGAAGCCATACTCCGCCAGGGTCTCTTTGCGCGTGCGGTCCCCCCAGTACATTCCGTTGAGCTGAGGGATTGTAATGTGGCTCTCGTCGATAAAGAACAAGGCATCTTTAGGAAAGTAGTCGAGCAGGGTGTACGGAGGCTCTCCTGGCTGCCGGCCATCCAGGTGCCGGGAATAATTTTCGATGCCCGTACAGTACCCCATCTCCTGCAGCATTTCGACGTCAAAGTGGGTCCGTTGTTCTAACCGCTGCGCCTCCAGGAGCTTTCGTTGGGAATGTAACTCGGCCAAACGTTCAGTCAGCTCCTGTTGGATGGACCGGATGGCCATGCGGAGCCGGTCCTGGGGGGTGACGTAGTGACTTCCGGGGAAGATGTTTACGTGACGCAGCTTGCGCAGGATTTTTCCTCGAAGGGGGTCAATCTCGGTGATGGACTCCACCAGGTCGCCGAAAAACTCGACGCGGATGGCCTTGTTCTCCTCGTAGGCCGGAAAGATCTCCAGCACGTCACCGCGCACGCGGAAGGTTCCGCGGTGAAAGTCATAGTCGTTCCGCTGGTACTGGATTTCCACCAGCCGGGCCAGGACATCATCCCGGGATACTTCCTTTTGATCCTCGACCAGGACGATCATTCCCCGGTAGGTCTCGGGGGAGCCCAAGCCGTAAATGCAGGAGACCGAAGCCACCACCACCACGTCCCGCCGGGTAAGGACGGAGTGGGTCGCTGAATGGCGCATCTTGTCAATCAGGTCGTTGATGGAAGCATCCTTCTCGATGTACGTGTCCGTCGTCGGGAGGTAGGCCTCCGGCTGGTAGTAATCGTAGTAGCTGACGAAATATTCGGCCGCATTCTCGGGAAAAAGGGCGCGAAACTCCTGAAATAGCTGACCGGCCAGGGTCTTGTTGGGGGCGATGACCAGCGTGGGCTTCTGCACGCGCTCCATCACGTTGGCCATGGTAAAAGTCTTCCCGGAGCCGGTGACGCCGAGGAGGACCTGATGGGTTAGTCCCTGGCTCACACCTTGCACAAGCTTCTTGATAGCCTGCGGCTGGTCGCCTTTGGGTTCGAATTCAGAGATAATCTTGAAATCCGGCATGGGTTAAAATTCACGGGCCACGCAAAGAATTGGGAAGACCTTCCCCCTTTTTAATAATCTATCAAAAAATTCGGCAGGAATAAAATGATTTGGGGCAGGGGAGACGCCCATTCCCTTTCCTAAATGGCCTCACCCAGGTTCTCTCGACATCCGCTAAACTTGATTTAGAACCCGGCCGTATCGCTGCAGGCGAAAAAGGACTTTGGCGGCGCGTTCCACAGTGGGGAAAACCGGGATCCGATGTTGCCGTAACTTTTGGATCAGAGCCTGGCGTCTGGCGATAAAGTCCAGGTTTTCTTGCTCCAGAAGAGGGATGACGGTTACGAAGGGCTTGGAGATCTCCTGCCGGATTTGGGCCATTCCAGAGGAGATGGCCTCCACCCAATCGAATTCCGCGTTGAACTGGGCGAAGTACTCGGTGATTTGATAAAGCATCAGGGTATCGATATTCGGGTCCTGCGCGGTTTGCCGGATCGCTTGTCCGTAGACTTTCGGGAAGAACCCGAAAAATCCCAAATCAACTGGATTTTTAAGGCTGGTGTTAGCTTCCGGGACCAGCGGGGCGATCTTCCGTTGAGTTTCTTCCTGCAGAAGGGGAATTTCCAGGCCCGCGCGAGCACAGACGTCGGTCATCTCCACGGAACTTCCGCCCCCAGCCACGACAATGCCCACCCGCGGCCCTTTGGGCGGCACCATGGAAAGGCAGGCAAAAGTGGCGTCTCCCATCTCTTCGAGACCATCGACCGAGATGACCCCGAGGTGGCTGATGCTCTTCTGCCAGACCGCTGAGTAAGAGGCCATCCCCCCGGTATGGCTAAAGGCGGCTCGAGCCCCGAGTTCGGTTGAGCCCCCCTTCCAGATGATCAAGGGTTTCTGGCGAGCCACCTCGCGGAGGGTTTGAGAAAACTCTTCCCCTTTTTTCGCTTGTTCCACGTACGCGCAGATGACTTTGATCTTTGGGTCTGCGGCATAGTAGCGGAGAACTTCCTGAACGGTAAGGCCGCACTGGTTTCCGATGGAGAGAATTTTGTTAAAATGGATTCCCCGAGACCTGGCCAGAGTTTTGTAGGTGATGCTGTGGCCGCCAGACTGGGAAACGTAGCCCACGTTCCCCGGATCCTTCGGCCTTTCTTCCAGGGCGAAGGTGAGGCCGCTTTCCGCGCAATAAGGGCCGATGCAGTTGGGGCCGATCAAGCGGGTGGGCCCTTTGCCGGCCAAGTCGATCACCTCATCTTCCAGTTCCTTGTGGCCCGATTCGCTGAAGCCCGATGAAAAGATAACGGCAAACTTCACCCCTTTTTGCACGCAGTCCGAAATGATCGGCGGGACGTTCTCCGCTTTTAGCGTGATGATGGCCAAATCGATGAACCCGGGGACCTGAAGAAGATTGGGAAAGGCCCTGTGGCCCGAGATCTCGGCGTATTTAGGGTTGACCGGATAAAGCTTTCCCGGGTACCCGGATTTCAAGAGGGCCTGGAAGAAGGGAAATCGGTCGCCCATTACTTCCGGGGATGCCCCCACGATGGCTACGCTTTCGGGATAGAAAAGTCTTTGCAGGTCAGGATTTCGGCGATCCGGCAGAGGCGAAGTTTGAACCATTTTTATTATTTGGGGGAAGAGGTCAATTCCTGGGCCCGCTGGTGGAACTTTCCGGCTTCTTCGGGCTTTCCCAGAGCCTCATAAAGGGAGGCAATTTTGGATAGGTCCAGGAGGATTCGTTCCTTCAGGCCGAGGTATTCGTTCACCTTCCAGGCGCGCAGGTAGTGGTCCAGAGCCTTCTCCTTCTCCCCCAGGTGCTCATACAGCCTTCCCAGGTTGGCCAGGTCCGTGGCGATGCCCGCGGAATTCTCAATTTTCTTGTCCATTGCCAGAGCGCCCTGAAAGGCCTCCAGGGCCTGGGGCCAGTCTTTCTGGGATTCGTAGAGGGCTCCGAGGTTATTCAGGTTGTCTGCGACTCCGGGGAAATGATCGATCTTCTCGTTGAGTTTTTTCGCCTCGCGGTAATATTCCGAAGCCCGATCATTCTGTCCTAAAGCGCGGTAGGCCAACCCGATGTTGTTCCGGCGAATGGCTTGCGCTTTGACATTTCCTTTTTTTTCCTCGATGGCCAGAGACTTCTGGAAAAATTCGAGGGCGGCCTGAGGTTTTCCGAGGGACAGAGTGACGCTTCCGATGTTATTCAAATTCAGCGACTGGCCTTCTTCGTTCCCGATCTCAGAGTGAATGGCCAGGGAACGCTGGTAGAATTCGAGGGCCCGGACGTACCCGCCAGTCGCTTGGTACACCGTACCCAGGTTATTCAAGCTGAGGGCGACTCCCTCCCGGTTATCAATGGACTCATTCACCTGGAGGGCTTTCTGGAAAAAACCATGGGCCTTCTCGTATTGGGCCCGGTGGAAGGACTCCGCTCCTTTGCGGTCCAGATCGATGGCCCGCGCCCTCTGCTTGGGGATCGGCTGCCGGCCGGCGCACCCGTTCATCGAAGCCAGGAGAGATGTGATAAAAAGTGCAGCCAGGAAAATGAAGCCGATTCTTCTAAAAACGATTCCCATCCCTTCCAGTCCTTAAAAATTACCGTTCAAACAATGCCAGTTTACCAAGGAGGGAAAAAATTATCAAGAGGAAGAAAGCCTGCCCCTCTTCACTTTTTATTTTCGTTCATGAGTTCGCAACGATTCAGCAAAACCAGGCGGGGGGACGCTGAGCCTCGCCGGTGGCGGGACAAATGGCCGGGATGAACCTTTCTTCTATTTCCTCACTTTTTCTCCGCGAACGGAAGAGGCAGAAGGCCTATGGGCCTGCTGAATCGGGAGAAGTCATTCCTCGCCGCTTCAGTCCGCTTCAAGCGGGATTCCCCGCCCTTCCACCCAGACCGCCATAAAAACCGAATTCAAAAGCGAAGGGTGGCAAGGTGCGGAAAGCGATTGACTTTTTGGAAAAAGGTGATAATAAATTTATAGAAAACCGGAAAGGAGCGAAATTCTGAGCATGAAAGTGGAAGTCAAACTCTTTGCCAATTTTCGGGAATACCTCCCACCGGGAAGCCAAAACTATTCCTGTACGCTGGAGGTTGAAGAGGGGGCTACCGTCGACCGGGTGTTGGAAAGACTGAAGATTCCCAGGTCTGTGCCGATGATCCCCCTAGTGAATGGGATTCACCGGAAGCCAGAAGATGCCATGCAACCCGGCGATGTGCTAAGCGTATTCCCTCCAGTGGCCGGCGGCTGAATGGCTTCCTGCGGGCTTTCTGAAGAGGGATCACCGGACAGGGGTCACCGAACGGAGTTGACGGGGGGCTCATTTTTTTATATATTAAGAAAAGGATTTTTTCGGTTCTGAAAGGGGGGGATGGTTGAGCACGATTATTCTTTGGAGTATGGGGCAGCTTTTTCCATCAAGCATGGGGGGCGGGTTTCGCGGCAGCGTCATAGATCTGGTTCTCTACTCAGGCCCGGTCGTTAAGATTGTACTCTTAATTTTGCTCTTCTTTTCTATCCTCTCCTGGGCGATCATCTTCGCCAAGCTCCGACTGATCAGACGGGCAGACAGGGAATCGAGAGCGTTTTTGCACATCTTCTGGGAAGGCAAACAACTCTCAGCCATCTTTGCGGATTCGAAAAAACTTCGCTCCAGCCCGACCGCCGAAGTCTTCCGTGCCGGATACGTGGAGCTGAACAAGCTCAGCCAGGCGGCGTCCAACCCGGATAGCCCCCGGAAAATTAGCGATCCCACGGCATTGAATATCGAATTGAGCGGAGTGGATAACATCAGTCGGTCCATGCGCCAAGCCACGACTTCGGAGTTGACGAAGTTGGAGCGGTCTTTAGGGTTCCTGGCCACGACGGGTTCCACGACACCTTTCATCGGCCTTTTCGGCACGGTCTGGGGAATCATGGACGCCTTCCGGGGAATCGGGATGCGGGGTTCGGCCACCTTAGCCGTGGTCGCCCCGGGTATCTCGGAAGCCCTGATCGCCACCGCCGCAGGGTTGGCGGCGGCCATCCCGGCAGTGGTAGCTTATAACTATTACATCAACCGGATCAAGGTACTAAGCGCGGAGATGGAGAACTTCTCTGCGGAATTGTTAAACATCGTGAAGCGGCATTTTTTAAAAGCATAAGCGATGATTCCGTAAAAAGTCATCGAGATGGATGGCCAAGTAAAAAGCTCCAGATGCAAGGCGCGCAATCCCGCAAAGCGCGGGACAGATGGACTTTTTACGAAGCCGTCATAAAGGCCACTTCTGGATTTGCCATAGGTAGGTTTTATGCAGGGGTCAAGAAGCGAAAACCGAGCCATGTCCGATATCAATGTCACTCCGCTGGTGGACGTGATCCTGGTCTTGCTGATCATCTTCATGGTCACGGCCCCGATGATGCAGCAAGGCATCGACGTGGACCTGCCCCAGACCACTTCCCAGCCCATAGAGGGCCAGGAGGAGCGCTTGGTCATTACCATCAACGCCAATCGGGAGGTTTTCGTCAATCAGGAGAAAGTGGATCCCCTCTTGCTCCGCAGGCGTTTGGAGCGGACAGCGGCCGCCAAACTCAACAAAGAAGTGCTCCTCCGGGCGGACCGCTCCGTCCCCTACGGGTTTGTAGTCCAGACCATGGCGGAGATCAAGAATGCAGGAATCGAGAAGCTCGGCATGGTCACGGAGCCCTTTGAAGTACGGAGATGAAGACTTCCCCGAGTATCGATGTTCTGCGCAGCCTCTCCCGGAATCCGGGAGTCGGGGGGATGGTTTTTCTCTCCATGGGCGTGCACGTGATTGTGATCTCAGCCATGTTCTTACTCCCCAACTTGTCCTCGACCAGGACCTTTTATTCTCCGATATATTCCGTTCGTTTGGTCAATGTTCAGCCGAGCTTCGGCCCAGTCAATAAAGAGCTGCCCCAGGGTCCTTCCGAAGCTCTGCCTTCCGAGCCTCCTCCCGCTGTGGAACGGCCAAAACCAAAAGAGAAAGGAAAACCGATCTCCCTTGCTCCTTCTAAAACCGAGGATCCGGAGAAGAAAATCGCTGAGGCCATCGACCGCCTCCGCCAGCGCCAAGAGAGTAAGCGGATCGATACCGCCATCGAGCGGATCCGCAGCGAGAAAGAAGCCCGCCAGGTGAGCTCGGCCATCGAAGGCATCCGCAAGCGGGTGACCATCGGAAGTTCTGGGGCTGTAGAGACCGGCGAGGCCGGAACGGGCGGGGCCTCCTCCGGTGTGATGTCCATCAAGTTCAAAATCTACTACAACCTGCTCTGGCAGCGCATTCGCAGCGTCTGGGTCCTTCCGGAAGAAGCTCTCGGAGGGAAGAAGAATTTGGAGACCATCATCGCCATCCGGATTGCCAAAGACGGGCAGATTGAAGAAATGCAGTTCGAGAAGAGATCCGGGAATCCTTACCTGGACGAATCTGCCCTCCGGGCGATCAAGAAGGCGAACCCCCTTCCGCCGTTGCCCCCGGGAATCGAAGGGGATAAATTTGATGTGGGCGTTCGCTTTACGCCCTCGGACCTCTGAGGTAGAAATATGAAAAAAAGCTTTTCCATCTTCGCGGCCTTCTTTCTTCTGACCCTCCTCTGGGGGGAACATTCATGGGCCAAGGTTTACATCGACATTCGCTCTCCCTCCTTCCGCAAGTTTCCCATTGCCATTTCTCCCTTCAAAGCACCGATTTCCCCCAGCCAGGACATAAAGCTCGGGGAGCGGGCCACCGAGATTCTGAGCAACGATCTGAGCATTTCCGGGTTCTTTGCGTTGCTCGACCCCAAAACCTTCAGGGAGAACGCCGTTCGAGCGGGTGCGGGGGGGTCCGCTTCCGGAACGGGGCCAGGCCTGGCGACAACGGGCTCTGAGCCGATGGACTTTCGCAGCTGGGCAAATGTGGGGGCCGAGGCCCTGGTGTTGGGAGAGGTGATCTACAAAGACCGCTCCCTAACCCTGGAGGCGCGTCTTTACGATGTGGTGAAGAAGGAACTGATCATCGGCAAACGGTACATCGGAGAGATCACGGACTTATCCCGCATGGTCCATCGTTTCGCCGACGAGATTGTCTTTGCGCTCACCGGGGAGCTGGGGATTTTCCAGACGAAGATCGTTTATGCTTCCAAGGCTGCGGGGAACAAAGAGCTCTTCCTTATGGATTTCGACGGGCGAAACGTAAACCAGATTACTCGCCACCAGTCCATCTGCCTTTCCCCCCGCTTTTCACCCGATGGGAAAAAGATCGCCTTCACCTCTTACAAAGCGGGCAATCCCGATCTTTACCTCAAGGATCTGCGCACCGGGGAGGAACGCCGGGTTTCTCAACATCCTGGGCTGAATATATCTCCGGCCTGGTCGCCCGACGGGCAGCGTCTGGCTCTCACCCTGAGCCAGGATGGGAACCCGGATATTTATGCCATGAATCCCGATGGCGGAGGCTTGGTCCGGCTGACCAACCATCCGGCCATCGACGTTTCCCCCACCTGGTCGCCAGACGGCAGGAAGATCGCCTTCACCTCCAATCGCGGGGGCAACCCCCAGATCTACATCATGGATTCCAACGGGGAGAACGTTCAGCGGCTGACCTTCGAAGGAAATTACAATACCCATCCGGCCTGGTCTCCCCGGGGGGACCGCATCGCCTTTGACGGCTTAATCGGCGGGAATCAAAACATCAGTACGATCCGCCCGGATGGCTCGGATTTCAGGATATTAACAGCCAACCTGGATCGGTGCGAAGCGCCATCCTGGTCGCCGGATGGGCGGCATCTCGTCTTTAGCTCAACCCGGGACGGAGGGCCATACATTTATTTAATGGATGCGGAGGGAACCGGAATAAAAAGGTTGACATTTCAGAAGGGGGGTGATACATATCCTAATTGGTCCCCACGATTTAAGGAATAAAGGGAAAAAAGAAGAAATCGATCCATGATTTCATCTTTTGAAAAAATATCAAAAAAAAGGAGGAGAAAGGAATGTTGAAAAAATCGTCGATCTGGTTGGTCGTTCTGATCTCCGTCGTCGCCATTGCTTTCATCGCCACCGGTTGTGCGAAGAAACAGGTGGTCAAGGAGGAGGCGGCAGCGAAGCCAGTAGTCGAAGTAAAGAAAGAAGAACCCGCGCCCGAGCCGCCCAAAGTGGCGGAGGCGCCCAAGGAAGAACCGAAGCCTGAACCAGTGAAAGAAGCAGCGGCCCCGGAGCCTAAAAAAGAGGAAGCCCCACCCCCACCCCCGGCACCGGCTAAAGTCGAACCCTTGGCCCTTGTAGCCATGCGCATCCAGTTTGCTTTTGACGATTACAACCTTTCCACCAAGGCCAAGGAGAACTTGGAGAAGGTCGCTTCCTGGATGTCCAAGGATCCCGCGGTCAAGATTCAGGTCGAGGGGCACACCTGCGAAGTCGGGACGAATGAATACAACTTAGCCCTGGGCGAGCGGCGAGCCAATAGCGCCAAGAAGTATCTAGAGGGAATGGGAGTGAACCCCGCCAGACTCTCCACCATCAGTTATGGAGAAGAAAGGCCCTTAGATCCCGGCCACACCGAAGACGCCCGCTCCAAGAATCGGCGGGATGAATTTGTTCAGACCAAATAAGCCCTGATCAATCAGGCGGAGCTCTCCTCCCAAAAGGGGGAGAGCTCTCTTTCTATCCAGGCGATTCCATGAACCTAAAATTTCGGGCGTTTCTATTCTACCTTATCATCCTCGCTCTTGTGGTCTGCTGCGGGTGCGCCACTCAAGGCGACCTGGAAACCCTCCAGCGCGACTCGAATAACGTGTCCAAAGAACAGCTGGCCCTGCAACGAAACCTTTACGACCTGAACACCGAGATCAAGAATCTCTCCGGCAAGCTGGACGCCTCGGGGAAGAAAACTGAGGACTTGCAGCAACAGCTGAGCGCGCTTAGCGCAGAGACCAAGGCCAAGGTCGGGTTCTTTGAGAAGGAGATGGAAACGACCAGCCAGCCTATGCGCCGCTACCAGGCAGACCTGGGGGCCCGGCTGGATAAGATTCAGATGGACGTACAAAACCTCATGGGCCGGTTTGAAGAGAGTAAGTACTTCGCTCAGAAGACTTTCGGGGAAACCAAAACCCTCAAGGAGAGCTACCAGGGGAAACTCGACGAGTTGGACAAGAAGATTACGGCCTTGAACAAGGCCGTGGAGGATTTGGAAAAGAAATTGGCGGCCCAGGAGAGGGAGACCAAAGTGGCCAAGGCTGGGGAGGAGAACGGAGAAGAAAAAGCCCCGCTCCCCCAGGGCAAAGTAGAGCCTTCGAAAGGGCAGCCCCCGTCCAAAAAAGCGGAGAAGACCGAGAAAAAGCCAGTGGCCGGTCCCGACGAAGCTTACAAGAAAGCCTATGACCTATTCACCAAGGGGAATGTCGAAGGAGCGAAGGGGGAATTTAAAAAGTTCCTGGAGGCCTATCCCAAGTCGAAATACGCTGAGAACTCCCATTTCTGGCTGGGAGAATGCTATTTTGCGGATAAGAAGTATGATGAAGCCATCCTGGAGTTCGACGAGGTGATTAAGAATTTTCCCAAAGGGAATAAGGTCCCTGATGCTCTGCTTCGCCAGGGGATGGCCTTCTTGGAGATGAAGGACACGACGAACGCCAAACTGATTTTAAAAGAAGTTGTCAAGCGCTTTCCCAAATCTGATCAAGCCAAGAAAGCCCAGAAGAAACTCAAAGAAATCTAAAGACCCTCCTTTTTTTCATTTCCAAGGAACAACCGTCGCTCCCCGGGGTATAGGAAGTTGGAAATCCTTTCTATTCCAGTCAGGGTTTAATTCCACCTCCTGGTACTCCACGGAGATCTGGGCTTTCGGCTCCAGAGAAGTGAGCTGAATCCGCATGGGGAAAAGGAGACCCTGGATTGGGCGATAGTCGGCAAAAGTCAGGCGGCGAGATGATCTTCGGTGGTGGAATTCGGCGCGGAGAATGTGGAAAGACTGAGGATGAACCCAAAAGATCTGGCGCTCTTCCCGGGAGGTAGAAAGGAGCTCCAAAATCCAGAGACCCTCTTTCCGGTCCCCGCGAACGGAGGAAATTTCGTAATTGATTAAGGGAAGGCCTCCTAATAGAAGGGCGACAACCTCCTCGGGCTCCAGGGCGACGGGCAGGGCCGAAGAAAGATGGTTGGCCGTGGCCGGGCCGCGGTAATATCGGTTTTCTCCGGGGTTATAGAGGCTCAGCTCGCGGCCATCGGTTGCCAAATAGAGTTGCGGCGTACCCAGGGGTCCCAAACTTTCCACCCGCAGGAACCCAGGCCGTTGAACGAAAAGGACTTCCTGGGCACTAAAGGTTCTTTCCGGTGAAGAGACTTTCACCTGGGCCAGGCCTTTTAGTCCCTGCAGGGCCTGCAGGCGTGCGACTACCTGCTCCAGAAGGTCTTCGGGCGAGGGAGGCTGCGGGGCAAGAACTGGAAGCGTGGCACAAGAGCTAAAATAAAGGCAGGCCGCCAGGAGGAAGAAAAACCACTTCCTCATCGGGGCTTTTTCTCTCTTTGCAACTTTTTAATCTTTTCTCTCAATTCCGTTTTTTTGGGGTCTAATTTGATGGCCAGCTCATACATCCGGATGGCCTTTTCAGATAGGTTGCTTTTGGCATAGACATCCCCCAGATGCTCGGCGATAACCGGGTCATCCGGGGTCAGACGGTGGGCTTTTTCCAGCTCGGCCACAGCCTTCTCCGTCTCCCCTTTTTTGAAATAGACCCAGCCCAGACTGTCGGTAATGTACCCATCGTCCGGCTTCAATTCTAAAGCCCGCTTGATGAGGTTCTCGGCTTCGTCCAGGTTGATCCCTTTCTCGGCGTAGGTATAGCCGATGTAGTTGAGGGCTTGAGCATGGTCGGGGTTGATCTGAAGGACTTTGCGCATCTGGCCGATACATTCCTGCCAGTCCCCGGCCTTGTCATAAAGAACCCCCAGGTTGAAATAAATTTTATCGTCCTTTGGGGCAAATTCCAGGGCCGTCTTGAGCACCCGGATCCCCTCTGCGAACTGATTGAGTTTTTCATAAAGGGAGGCTAATAAACGGTACAGATCGGCGTTGTCGGGTTTGGCCTTGATAGCCTCCTTTAGGGCCAGGATGGCTTGGTCGACCTGGTTCTGTTTTTCGTAGATGTACGCCAGGTGAATCTGGGAGTCCACATAGAGAGAGGAAGTTAACGGGATCCGCCTGAATTCTTCCAGGGCGCGCCCAAACTCCTTTTTTTCCTCGTAGGCCGTGGCCAGATAATAGCGCACCCGATCATTCTCCGGCTGGGACGAGAGGACAAGGGCGAATTGGGCGATGGAGTCGTCGAGCCGGCCCTGCTCGAAATAGATGAGGCCGATCTTTGTGCGCACCTCGGAATTATTAATGGTCAGCTTTTCCACGGTCTGGAACTCGTTCAGCGCTTCGCCGAGCTTTTTCTGGCGGATGTAGACTTGACCCAGACGTTCGTGGGCCTCCGCGTTGGAGGGATTCAACGTTAAGATATCCTTATAAATCTGGATCGCCTTCTCATTCTCTTGCTGGATCTCATGGATCAGGGCCAGATCCAGGAGGGCGGGTTCGAAGTGAGGTTTGATCGACAGGGCTAACTGGTATTGGCTCTTCGCTTCCTCAAAGCGCTTCATCTCGGCATAGACTCGAGCCAGATAGTAGTGACCCATCAATGAACGAGAATCGATGTCCACCAGGGCCTGGAGATGGAAGATGGCTTTATCATAATCTTTGGCCTCGGCGTAGAGGGTTCCCAGGAAGAGATGGGCCTCCTGGCTTTTGGGCTCTATTTTGACCGCTGTCTGATAGGCCTGGATGGCCTTTTCACGCTGGTTGAGGGAAACATAGAGACCCCCCAGGAGCAGAAGAGCTGGAAGGCTTTTGGGGTCAGACCGAATCGCCTCCTCTGCCTCTTGCAATGCCTTGTCCGGAAGACCTTTCTTCAGGTAAAGAGCAGCTAGATGAGTATGCAGATATGCAGAGGTTTTGTCTTTCTCCAGGGCTTGGCGGTATTCGCTGGCTGCCTGGTCGGTACTGCCCGATTGCAGGTAGAGTTGGCCAAGAAGGAAATGATAGTAAGCGCCCGCCATTGGCCCCGCCGGCAAATAATCCTTTCCCACTCCCACTGTGGGCGGCGGGGACACGGGTTTCACGGTAGCGCAGGCGGGGGCGAACGCGGAAATGAGCAGAAGATAAAAAAAAGCCCTTCTGGTGAAGGACATGATCAGGCCCTCTTTACGATCCTAACCCATAATGAATACTGATTTAATGTACCATTCTGCCCACCCCTTGTCAATTTTTCTTTTGATCTTTTTCTTTTGATCCGGGCCCAGGCGACCACCAGCCTGAGCCCGGGAATCATTTGAAATGCAACCAGCGACGGTTATCCCCACCTTACCTCGGCGTTATGCGTCTCATCCAGGAGTGGTAAGACAGTGCGCATTTTCTAAGCAAAAACAGTTTTAAAAAAAAAGCCACGACGAGTCCATGCCAAAGATACCGCAAAATGTGACCAGTCGTACAAATAGGATGATAACGGCTTAGTCCTTTGAAAAATTCGCTAAACTTTCCTGCCTCAGCGGGACAAAATGCAAAGTTTAACCTGCAAATTTCAAAAGGACGGGCATTTCCCCCTGAAATTAACCCAATAGTTGCAAAAAATTGGTTACAAAGTTTGTGAATTCCGAAGCCTTGTATATCCGAAAATGATTTTTTGTTTAGCGCTATGGGATTTCACCGCTAGTGAAATCTTCCCCCCCACCCTAACCCTCCCCCTCCGAGGGGGGAGGGAGGGGTGGGGGTGATGTTTTTGAAAAAATTTATGCAACGTTTAGGTTAACATTTTTCATTTTGCAGTTTTCCTTTTTCAATGAAATTTAGCGATTCCCTTCAAGAAGCTAAATGGATACAAAGGATGCTACTTCCAAAATCATTTGGCTTCCTATCTTAAAAAGTGTAAACTTCCTGGATGTTTAAAAAACTAAGACTCAATACATGCGGCGCCTCTACTCAGTAGTTGCAAAAAGATTCTCCGAAATTTCGTTTTCGCCCCTGCATGTAAAGGGCAATAACGGTTTTTTTGATGGTCACAGGACTTCACCCCTGGTGTCCTTTGCCCCCCCACCCTAACCCTCCCCCTCGGAGGGGGGAGGGGAGGGTGGGGGTGATGTTTTTAATGTCTTTTTTGCAATGGTTAGGTCTATTCTAATGACCCGC
>Ga0315288_10005851_pt1 | contig 15601 bp, 16 predicted proteins | sample YL17G11_20_MG_FD_203454 | JGI IMG/M metagenome (GOLD analysis project Ga0315288, IMG submission 203454) | Sediment microbial communities from Yellowstone Lake, YNP, Wyoming, USA - YL17G11_20 | ecosystem: Environmental > Aquatic > Freshwater > Lake > Sediment | place: USA: Wyoming | collected...
TTTTTAATGATATTTTATCACAGGATCTTTTCATTCCTTGTTTAGGATGACATTCTTTACACGAAGATTTCCATTTCTTGTGTGGACATAATCCAGTTCCACAATCTTTGCATCGATTTTTCTGTCTCTCATGTTCACAAATACCGGTTCCACATTCTTTACAAGCATATTTTCTACGCTTATGTTCGCAATATCCAGTTCCGCATTCTTTACATCGATATTTCCTACGCTTATGTTCACATAATCCAGTTCCACATTCGTTACAAAAAATTTTCTGGCGGTTGTGTTCACAATGGCCAGTTCCACATTCTTTGCATGAATATTTCTGTCTCCCATGTTCACATTGACCAGTTCCACAATCTTTACATCTATGTTTCAGTCGATTATGTTCACAGTAATAGGTTCCACATTCTTTACAAACATCTTTTCTGTTTGCATGTTCACAATGACCAGTTCCACATTCTTTGCATCTATCTTTTCTTTTATCATGTTCACATTTATTTGGTGTAATTATAATTGCATCATACACCGATTCTTCCTCCATTAGTAACAAATAACTATTATAAATCTACTGCTAATATATTATTATTCATTTTATTATTATATTTATTATTATATTCCTATTACTAGGCATATAAGAGGGTTTAAATTATATTTTATCAAAAGATCTTTTCATTCCTTGTTTGGGATGACATTCTTTACACGAAGATTTCCATTTCTTGTGTAGACATAATCCGGTTCCACATTCTTTACACGTATGTTTCCATTTATTATGTTCACATTGCCCAGTTCCGCAATCTGAACACATATATTTCCGTTTATTATGAATACATATCCCATTTCCACAATCGCTGCATTGATCCACTCGTCGATTATGTTGACAATAACCCGTTCTGCAATCTTTACATCTATTCTTGTCACGATCATGTTGACAATATCCTACTCCGCAATCTCTGCATCTGTTCTTATCCCGATCATGTTCACAATATCCTACTCCACACTCTCGACATCGATATTTTGAATTTCCATGCGGACATTTATTTTTCCCATGTATAACAGTAGCCATCCTAAAAGACTATTCCTAATTTATTTAGTATTATTATTTAATCACTTATTTTATTTTAAGTAATTAAATACCTTATTTAAGGCATTACATTTTAATTTTGTTCCTTTGAGAATATTAATTGCATCATTGATACTTTGTCCTTTATTCTCAAGCATATAATTACGAATACGTTTCATAACTTCAATACTATCATCAAACCATATAGGATCCCAGAATATTTTGCGAAGAGTTTCCGAAGAAAAGAAACTATAATAATATGCGGGATTCGTTAATAGTGATACTAATACGGTATAGTAATCAAACGATCGATAAAAAGGAATACCCATATGTCGAGAACGAGTATATATTTGCGCATTAAATATATTTCCAATAGTATAATACCGTTCCGTATTAATTTGATTAATATCAAGTTCAAAGGGATGAATATTTAGATAAATATTTGCTAGATGACTTTCATTATAAAATCGAAGAGCCGTATTATGTGCTCGCGATAACATACAGGAACTTTTGCCGTAATCCGCTATTTTACACGTGAAGGGTGCCGTAAGTTGAACCCCTGGTATTTAATATTTATTGGATCTGATTTAACAAATACATTTCCTGCTTTGAGATCACCACTAACAAATCCCACATACTGTTGTAGCATATGTAATCCACAAACAACTTGAATTAATATCTGTGTTAATGTAGTCTCGCTAATTAACGAAGCGGTAAGGATATTTCCATAATCTTCTACTTGATAGGTACTTACAAATTTGGAATTAGTAGATAATTTATCAAGAGGGCCAAGATCACAATTCTCCATAATATTTAATCCATATATTTGTTGGATAACGAACTAGAACAAATAGCTCCTTGATAATGACGAACAAATAGGAAAGGTAATGATTTCTGTTTCGCAATATAATTTAGTGCATATGCAATTAAGGTTTCATTGGTAAATTCATCCGAAGCAATATAGTGAATATTTTCTAGTTTGGTATTTGTTAAACATGATGCAACATCTTTAGGATCAAGATTATATATCGAACTTGGCGGCTCAGTAAGATAGGTACTTGATAGTGTATCAAGAGGGGTTAGTTTAACGATTTTATCATCGATAATATATGGAATTCCTACTTTTCCTTTTGGTCCTAATGGTTTCACAGTAATATTATCACAGACTGTAGAATTTGTTTCAATTCCATCTAAAATACAGCAAAAATCTGGCTGATTGTATGGAATAAAAGGGGCATCGGGAATAGATGCCCCTATAAATTGGATATCCTCAGAGCCTCTATAATTTATATATGGTACTAATAGTGAAGGAGCATATAATAATGCTTGAATTATTTGATATTGCTTATTAATCATAACATTAATGGAGTCCATGTTTATTTATTCGTTATTATTTTATAAAATAATAACATTATCTATAATAACACAACGGAAATAATAGTGATAACCGTTAAGATTAGAGCGTAAATAAATAGAGTATATGAAGTATCAGCCGTTTCTGATTCTTTAGTGATCATTTGATTTATAGCCAATTTTAATAGTTCGGCCCAGGCAACCACCGAAATAAATACTAATGCTCCCACAATTAACCATTCCACCTTAAATACTTTGATATTTACTGGAGCCATAATATTAGGTGCAGATTCCTCTTGACCTAGAGGATATTCTGGAATTTCTAATTCATTTTCCAATTGCATATCCATATCTATGAATACTTATCTTTTAACTACCCCAGAAGAATAAATAATATAATAAGAATAATTAGAAATAATAATATTTATAGTTATGCGTAACTATAAATTAAATAATAAGAAATAATAATATAATAAGAATAATAAGGAATAAATAAAGATAATAAGGAATAAATAAAGATAATTAGGAATAAATAAAGATAATTAGGAATAAATAAAGATAATTAGGAATATTTATAGTTATGCATAACTATAAATTAATTAGGAATAATATATATGTTCTTCGATAGACTTACTACAATAACATTCGGTAGCTCCTTTTTCTATCATTAATTCGATGATTTCTATATGGCCTCCTTTACATGCACGGGAAAGACCCCAATTCCAATGCGTAGCTCCTTTCTTTATCATTAAATGAACAATATTCATATGACCTCCACGACAGGCACCATAAAGACCTAAATTCCAATCCTTAGCTCTCTTTTCTATCATGAATTGAACTATATTCATATGGCCTCTGTAACATGCACCAAAAAGACCCCTATTCCAATCATTAGCTCCCTTACTTATCATTAAACGAACTATTTCCATATGGCCTCCTCGACATGCTCCCCGAAGACCCCAATTCCAATTAGTAGCTCCCTTACTCATCATATATTGAACTATTTCCAAAGAAGCATGCGCTTCTCCAGTTTCTCGATTTGCCAAAGAATGCGGAGCATTCCTGCTTCCTCGACAGGAAGCAAAAAGACCATTATTATTATTATCATACGAAAGAGAACAATTCATAAGACTTAAGATATTTCCTTTTTCTGCTGCCTTTTGATATTCTTTTTCATCAGTAATACTTGTTCGCCTTTGATAGGCTAATTTCTTGAATAGATGACATACTCTGGATACTCGAAACAGATCAATCAATGGAACACAACAAATAATTTCATTAATTATTTCTTCGGGCAAAATATTATTAATATCTTGCATTCGTGTAATAATATACTACTAAAGAATATTATTACTAGTAATAATATTCATTTTTTTATTGATATCCAGCATTCCAAGGGATAATTCCCTTTATACTGGATAAAGAGCGGTTATTAGTTAAATCTTCTGATTCTTTCTTAACATATTTTTTCTTGGCCCATTCACGGGCCATCTTGAATGTCCTTGCTTCAATATTTTGTTGTCGGTTTTCAACAGGAAATTCGATAATGACAGGAACAGTACCAGTAACGGGAGTCCCAAGGATGGTAGTCGTATTCGTATTATTATTAGTATTAGTATTAGTAGTATTATTAGTATTATTAGTATTATTATTTGGAATAGTATTATTATTTGGAATAGTAGTATTATTTGGAATATTATTTGGTTTCAAGGGATCTAGTGTAGGGGTTCCCATTTCAAAATCTCCGAACATAAATACGCCATCATCAACTTCAGGTTCGACAACAATTGATTCTGCCATTAAATCATCAATGGATGTTGCAAGATAGCCTAAAAATAATTTCTTCACATTATCATCGGAACGACGGCAATCCCAATAAACTTTTCCATAGATAATGTATATATAAGGATTTTCGTTTTCATGGGGAGTAGTCTTTTGACAAATAGGACACAGAGATGGTGCATGGCGTTTGAGTAATATTAAATGACCTTGAACAGATAAGACACTAAAAGGACAAAAGTGCATCTTAGCTTTTAGCATAGACATACATTGTTCCACAATGGTACCATCAAGATCAGGAAGTTCACCTAAATTATTTTGACTAAAGGGTTTCGGTACCACCCATGTTGGTAAGAAGGAACATCCTGAAGTAAAACTTACAAGGGACTCATAAATAATAGTCAGCTTTTTCATGTTTAGGATACTAACATCATCACTATATTTATGAGTATACAAGGTGCCGTTATATTGAAACTGTTCATAAAAGATCTTAGGACGATTGGAATTAGATTTCTGACTTCCCACTAAACGAAATTGTTGTCGCGGCGAATAAACACTTTTATCAATATACCCATCATATTGATTATTGGTGTAAATAAAAACTTTAATCATCACCGCTTTATAAAAGGCATATGCCTCTTCATTGCCATCGTGACATTTATTATTTACAATAATATGATAACTTCTCTTACCGTCTCCATGACTGCTATAAATAAGAATATCTCGTTCAATATCAATAACAACATCCTTTTCAGCTAAAACTACAATACATGCCCGAATAAGGCTTTCACGTAATGTTTCAGCGATAACATCAATATCTTGTCCGGGATATTCTAGAGTAATCTTTGATAATTCAATATCAATATCAAAATGAGGTTTTTGAGGTAATTCTCCGAAAACTATTTCAAAGAAATTTCTCTCGTGTGGTTGGAATTTTTGCATATATTCAAAATATTCTAAATATGAATCAAAATAGGCAAAGATGTGCCCCGGCTTCCCATCTTTAGTAAGAAATTTCTGTTTCTGTCCAGGAAGATATTCTGGTGTATAACATATCACTAAATGCTGAGTAATCTGGTTTAATGTGAAATCTTGCATCAATGCTCTAGATGGCCTAACTTCATATGATTTAGGTAATACTAATCGAAAATACCATCTTTTATCATGAATAGTTAATGGCCCGAATTTCTTTCCTATTGAAACAGATTGAAATGTTTTTGAAGGGATATTGTTGTGTGTTATCCGATTGCCTCCAACATTGGCATATATTATATTATTATCTGGTTCCACATGTTCGGGTTCTGGCGTAAATTCATTGAGGATATTCGGAAACATATTATGTGACTATACTTTCTACAAGATATAATTTATTCACTTTTAATAAAAAATATTTAAATTTTTCTTCCAATGATATAGGAAAAATTTAGAATATAAATAATAAAGATGATTAAAAATATACCACTAATAGTGATATTAGTAATCATATAAATTACTATGGCACGACGACCAGACCCGCCACAAATAATTCCCTATCATTCCTCGCCCGCAAGAAATGCTAATAATCAGGGACCCCGAGTAAATATTCCAAATATTATTGCATTGCCTCCAAATATAAAACTTTTACCACAAGAAATTAAACCTTTACCACAAGAAATTAAACCTTTACCACAAGAAGTTAAACCATTAGTGCTAAAAATCATGAATCCTTATTTGGGATTACATCGGGATGTAATCGATCAGATCATGAGAGAGCGAGATGTAGGCGTTAGTGGTAATGAACGAGAAAAAGCAATTCAACTACATGAATTAGATCAGATTCTTCCAGAATGGATTCAATCCATTTCTAGTAAAAATGTGAATAATTTTCAAATATTGACTGGGGTCAAATTAATTATATTCGCAAGAATTAATAATGTTCCCATAGACGACATAGCAAATCTAAATAATAGAGATTTAATCCAATACATTCGCATTGTCATTATTATGAAAGATCCCTTGTGTCATCTTAAACCAATGTTATCAGGGCTGGTTGCCAATGCTCCGATAACTGTTTTGCGTATCATTGTCTGCCAATTGGGGATTTTAATTGATGAGCTACAATTTATTCCGCTTCAGGATTTACCGAAGATAATTATTGCGGGGGATCGAGATGTATTAGATACGAAAAAATTGGAAGCAGTTACCGCTCGGTTTCGATTACTTCATACTCATAAATATAATACACTTATTAAACAATTATATCACGAGGATATGACATGGATAGAAATTGCACAATTGCCATCAACTAAGATGGAACAAATCATTCTGAATTTAGATTCATATACTCAGGATGTTTTGGCTAAGACTTTTGGTATATGTATTCCCATTGCATTTACTAATAATACCTTGGAATACATCCATAACAATATTATTCATTATCTACCACTATTAGATCGAAAGAATCAAAATATCATTCCATTGGATATAATGATATTTATGGATTTTAGAGATATTGTTAGTTATATTTCAAATCTGACAGACTTTGAAATCTTTGAATGTTTTGGTATATATGTTCCATATGCCTCTCGTGCAGAACTAATCGAAAGTGTAGCGGCAGCTATTACCACTCCCAGATTTATGTATCCATCTGCGATAAATCCTTCAAGAGCAAAGAATACTATGACTATTATGGGCAACGAAATCACTGATCCTAATATATTTAAGATTTGTTATGGTACAATCTTTAAATACACTGTATATGAATTAGAAGAATTAATTGGCGCTTTTCATCAAGATGATACAGGTATAATGGATTTCAGAAAACCAGAAAACCTGAAACAGTATTTCTCTATATCTGATATTGAATCATTAGTAGCCTTAATTAAATCGTTCCCGGAAACACCTACAATTAACGCGTTACTCACTCGGATTAATCAAGGATTAATCGATGCTAATGATCGCATTGACCATGATAATACTGCTAAGAATCAGTTACGTGTGTTCTCCATAGAGAATAAGAATAATATTAAGACATTCCTTAAGCATATATTCCACGTTGGGATGTATATGCGCCGATGGAAGGGCCCAGGTGATCCTTTCCCATTAAAAGAAGCAGATACTAGGAATAAACCGGAGCCGGATGAAATTGTTTCCCTTGAATTAGGAAAGGGTATCGAACAACTAAAAATGATGACCCCTGAAATCAGAAACTTTTGTATGCAATTATATACCTGTGAGTACAATAATAATGGTACCATTACCCAAGGCCGTAAACGATTCACCGAAGATTGGAATAATGTCATTGCTGGAGAATTATGTATTCGTATGGCCAGTGTTAGATTTATAGGAGTTGGATATCATTACCTGCGCTCATTATTTACTGAAACGATTCTAGGATTCGATGTCAAACAGATTGATAAAATTACTTAAAAAACATTATTATTAATAATAATAATAAAAAACTTAATGCTTTTTTTTATTTGGTCTATAAATAAAATGTCATCTAGTACATTTGCATCCAAGAGTAAAAAGGCGGCTCCGGCTGTTTGTGCTCCTTTTATTGCTGAAGCCCTGGGTTCTAGCCCTGCGTATCAGACAAAAATCGTAAATGAATTCAGACTTACCACGGATAATGCAACTGCTGCTTGGGTATTCAAAGATCTTGCGGCATTGAAGAATAATGCTAGCACATCCAAATCTGTTAATATTAGGGCTTATGATCAACGTTCTGATAATGGGAATACTTCAGTATTCCTTGTCCCTGGTGATTCATTTGGACTTCCTTTCGATAAGTCCACTCAAACAAATAATGATTTGTTGAATACACGTAAAGCATTACGTGATAATTGTGTTACTTTTACGGAAACTGCGGCGTTATTTGTTAGTGCTGCTTCTGTCCCGGGACAATTGGCGCGTGTTCAGGCGCTTTTTAATAGCGCCGACATCAATGTAACATCTAGTTATATTGATGAATCTACGTTTTCGATTTATGGCGTTGATAATATTGGAGCAGCTCAAGCGATTCTTGGATTATCTCTTGACCAACAGGATACTATTATTGCGTCATATTTGGCTCAAAATCCCCAGCGTAAATGTTAAATATTAAAATAATATTATTATTAATAATAATATTAGTATTAGTAAATGCTGCGATTACTAACATTTAATATATTAAGTCCTAATTTTAGTGATCCTCAATACTATCCAATATCGTGTCATCCATATTTAGATCAACATTTGCGACGCGAAGCGACAACTAGATTTATTCAGTCTATGATGGATATTTGTGATATTTTTGCATTTCAAGAAGTTACTGCGGATACTATTTTTTATGATAACCCTCAACCATATATTAAACTTGGAGAATTTAATTATTTAAACCAATTATTAGGAGACAAATACTATGGTATGTTCTTTCCTCATGATGTAAATTATTGGAAAGAACATATTGGAGATGATTTTGAATATTCATATATTCAAAATGGTAACGCATTATTTTATCGCAAAGATATTTTTACAGTGCCCATATGGCATAAAATATCATCATTAACTGGTAATACATCAATAAGAGGAGATGTTATACATATTGCCTCTCAAAAATTAATACGGTGTATTAATGTCCATCTTGATAGCGATTATTCGGATAATCGCATTATCGAATTATCTGGAACCATAAGTACTTTTAATTTGACTAATCATTGTTTTGATATTATTATGGGAGATTTTAATACTCTTATGACTAACCCTCAAATAAAGGAAATATTAGTTAAAAATAATTTTACTGATGCCTTAGGGACTAATACGAATCCCTCATATCCTATTATAAATGATATTACCGATTGTGGAGCGATAGATAATATTATCTATCGTGGGGCTTGTATTCCTATTCTTTCACAATCTAAAGTTATTGATAATGATTTATGGAACATGTATCCTAAATTTTGTGCTTCGGATGATATTCGTGGGCCTGAACGATTAAAATTATGTTTACAATTATATGGCTCAGATCACTTTCCCGTAATAGCTACGTTTAAATTATAAAATAATATGTTGAATAACATATTATTATTTTACTTACATGGGAGGGAACACAACCTTAGGAGGAGTCAACAAACGACCAGGAGTGGGGACACGTACCGTTCTTCCAGGAGTAAGAACACGGACTGGTGAAGGAACCTTAGGAACCGTAGTCATAGTAACTGCGGGAATGAAAAGATTCGTTCCGGCAATAGGAAGAGGAGCCAATTGACCAACAGCTACTCTAGGCGATGGCACTCGAGGAATTCCAATTGGAATCGGCTGGCCTAATCTAGCGGCTTCTCTAGCCGCTGGCATATGAGCAAACGCCCCCGTATTATATAGCATAGGTGCAGGTTGTACCATGGGAGACGCACGAACTGGGACTTGGACCATAGGAACAAGACGAACAGGAGCTTGGACCATAGGAGACGCACGAACAGGAGCAGCAACCGCAGGATAGCCAGGAACAGGAATCATACCGGGTTGCACTACCTTAGGACTTTTAGCAGCAGTCTTAGTAACAGGCTTAAGTTGCTCAAGTCTCACAGGAGCCGGCATGTTTGCCGTAATAGGAAAATGAGTCATAACAGGACCAAGTCTAGCAGGAGATTTGGGAGCAACAACAGCAACTTGTTTAACTGCAACCTGGGGGACAATGCGATCAGCTCCATGCATCGCAAAATAAGCATCAGCATAAGGTTTAAAATCAGGACCCAAAGTTTGCATAGCAAAAGCAAAAGTAGCATAATTATTACTAACAATGGGTAGTCCCTCTACCCATTTCTTAGTTCCCTTCCCCGTTTTGGGGACATTAACGGAACGAGAACCAGTTCCATCAGTTTTTAGCTCTGAAACATCAAGAACTTTGCCACTGTTAACAGCGTTAGTGTAAGAAGTTACTAATTTCGTGTAAGTAGTATTCATTTGGATAAGATATTTTTTTTTTTCGTAATATATTATTTATAATTATTTTATTTTTATTTCTTAAGAAATAAAAATATTATGACCCATCGACAAATATATTTTCTGCTTCTAATCTTTCCCGAATTGTTTCAGGCAATAAGGACATAATATGTTTGGGAATATCATTATGTTGAATTGTATGTGGGACAGTGATAAGATATACACCAAGTTGATCACATAATTCTAATTTAAGTCTATCTCTACGAGTTTGATCTATAAATTCATCCTGAGATTGATTGGTAAAATTTGGCCACTCGTAATGTTGTATCCCATTATACTCCACTGCTATCTTAAGTTCATCATTATAACAATCCAATTCTAAAGGCTTTCCTGTTTCAGGATTAGTTAACCAAGTTGGTCTTACCGTAGTAAATTTCACTCCATAAATTTTTTCCATAGTTTCGCAACAGATTTTCTCTCCACGTGACACCATTCGCCCAGGTTTCTTAGCTTTCGGAACTGATCCCATTCGATTAGGAATATTATTAACTAATACATTATTAGGAACATTATGAATTACTGCGTTATTAGGATTATTATGAATTACTGCGTAATTAGGATTATTATGAATTACTGCGTAATTAGGATTATTATGAATTACCGCGTTATTAGGAATATTAATAGGAACGTTAATCAAAACATTATCCGGAACATTATGAATTAATACGTTATTAGGATTAGGGACGTCAATCAAAACAGTATCCGGAATAGTAGTAGTATTATTATTAGGAATGGGGGTATCCTGTAAACAAATATTAGTATCTACGAGAGGTGCGATATTTTGAATACAAGCAATATCTTGGGGAATACAGGGATGGCCTTCAATAGGATCATATCCAATAGCAGGAGTAATATTACCCCAATTATATATCGAACCTGTATATGAACCACAAGTATTAGGATCTAAAGGAGCTAATCCGACAAAATCATAAGTTTTACCACCCCAAAATGCCCATAAAACAAAAAGGATAGCTAACACTACACCCATACAGATATACGGACCATATGTCATATATTCAAACATCTTTACATAACTAAATTATTTATTTTTTGTAATATATTGTATATATTACAATATATTTATTAAAGTTTTTTAAATATATGCTAATACCTGTCGTCCTTTCAATATATTAATAATTTCCATTTTGCCAGAATCATAAGCTTTATTCATAGAATTAATATCTGGGTAAATATTAATATCCAAACATTTACTAAGAATATTAGTGTATCCCATTACCGTTGCATAATTAACTCCAATTACATTAGGAAAAAAGTTATTATCATAAAGCCAATTAAAATTTCTCGTTCTGTGATGAACGATACACTCATTTACTCCGTTAGCGGTAGGAAATATACCATGTTTGATTAACCATTTCAATATATTTAGATTTGAACTTGCTACAATATCAGCTCCATCCGAATCAGGGAAAATATTATACTGTGCTAAAGTATTTAATATGATAAAAACGGCATTGGCATCACTTCCTGAGTCTAAGATTGAATTCAAGGCAGGTGTGGTAGGGAAAATAGAATTAGCCAAAAACCACTGTAAAATTTTATTATTTGTATTTTTCACAGCTAGATTAGCATCTTCGGATGTGGGAATAATTCCATTAGTATATACTCTTAAAAGAAGATCTAGATTATTAGTACTAATAATATCATCAATATGTTCGCGTCCAAGAACAATATTATGAGAATGTAATTTATTTATCATAGAAATATCTTTAGCTTGAATGACTGTATTAAGAGTGGGATAAATATTATGATTATTCAAAAAGCGTATAATCTTATCGTATTTCAAAATATAGGCATTATTAGCTCCCTCACTATTAGGATAAATACTATACATATCCATCCATTCTAACATTGTAATATTATGACTACATATTGCGTAATTAGCATCATCAGTGGACGGATAACATCCATAATCTGCAAATAGCTCCAATGTAGTTATATCATTATCGATAACAACATTTCTGATAATCGTTTCAGTCGGAAATATATTATGATCAAGCAACCATTTTACTCTCGATAAACTATCTTGACCAATAAGTATTTCCATACATCGATGATCTGGATAAATTCTCTGACTCATCAACCATTCTGATACGTCAGAATTATAACAAAACGCATAATTCGCACCATCAACATCAGGAAAGATATTATGTGAAGATAATTCAATAAGACACGACAAATTATTACCTTGGATTAAATAGTTTGCCCCCATAACTGTCGGATATATTCCCTTAAACTTTAACCATTGATAAATTGTAAAGGATTGCTGCGCGATAGCAAAATTAGCACAGTCACTATCTAGAATTACTCCCTCAGAAATGATCCATTGTAACAATTCTAGATTATTATAATGAATAGCCTCTTCGGCATCACGTAAACACGGATAAATTCCTTTACTTTTCATTATTTCCAATATAGGAAGTTGTTCTTGGAAAGGTTTATTTATTAGATAAATAGGAGGACTAATATTATTATCTAATAACCATCGAGTAATATTAGGACGTTCGATAGAATCTTTCACTGAATTCTCATCGTAAATAATATTACCATCTTTATGGTTATTAAATGCATGAATAATTAAATCTAATCGTCCTGCGGCATATGGGATATTCTTTAAATTTGCTTGTAAGGAATAATATTGGCGTCGTATGGATAAATTATCTGGCTTATATTGAATAAGATTTTCTAATCCTTTTATTATCATCCTACGCCTCCAAAAATTTACATTATAAATAAATTTGAACACTTTACGATTAACACAAAGGAAACTCCTCAGAGTTTTATCATTAAGCCATAACATAATCTCAAAATCATTATCATGAGAACCTGAAATAGAATCCGACCATATTGTTATATCTTTCGATGAATAAATATTATTATTTTTATCATGAAAATTGCAACGATTTTTCTTTACATCGATACGAGTACTTCTGCTATAATATTTATTAGCGACAACATCCGTGATTACAAATGTTGCCCCGCTAATATTTTCCGTTATTTTATCTCCTGGCACGAGATTTCGATGCATCATGATATTGCGAAATTAGAATAATAATATATTATTAGAACATTTTTATTGTAATATTTTTTATTAGTGGGCTATAAAGAGAATATTATTACTAGTACTAGTAATAATTATTTATTTTAGATCATTTCAACTCGTCTCGGAACCAAATAATTAGAAATATCTGATTCATGAATTGTAGTAACCACGGTACCTTTAACATTTCTGGCCACAATAATATGAGAATATCCTGTTGCAGAACTAAGTGCTCTTAATTTTGCATCCAAACTATCATCACCTTTAGGGATATCTTGAGCAACATCTCGTTTCGTAACCGATTGATGTTTCTTAATTCTCATAGGATCTCCATGATTTAATGGAAATCCGGTCACAGCACATTTATTCTTATGATTCTCATAAAGAACCGTAATGATTTGGGGATCAACTCGTGACAATGTATATTGTCGTTTTGAATCAATTGCTTGAGTTATACGGTTAAACCATAATTTTTCACCATTATACTCAAGAAGACCATTCTCAGGACCATCAAAGTCATCATTTACCCATAGAATAGTTGCTGCCATATTATTTATTATTATAGATTACCTGCTTAAGTGTCTAATAATAAGTATCTAATAATAAGTAATAAATAATAAATAATAAATATGAATAATAATAATAATTTAATAGTAATTACAGCAATATGTCCCTGTTATTCCGTTTATATCTAAAAGGAGCAGGCACGGGCTTTGCCCTAACTGCTGCGTCAAATATTTTCATGTCGAATTTGATTAGTAATCCACCTATTGATATGCATAAAGAACCCAGAAAGTTTACGGAATTCTTGTTAATCAAAAGTTTTGCATATGGACTTTGTTGGCCTTTAATACCGATTGAAATGTTTAGAGATTCAGAAGGGTTCTGTTTTGTAGGGAAGGGATTCCATATTAATTAATAAATAATAATAATAATAGTTATAAATGAATATCTATCTAAAGATAAATATTATTAATTCAAAGTAACAATGAGCCGCCAAGATGTTTTTTCGATTTCATTTGTTGTCCCTCCCGAGGTCATTAATGCATATTTTGATGGCGTAGCAAAAGTAGAAGCCGCCAAAAACAAATCTTCAGTAGATTGGAGTCAAGTAGCTGCACTAACTCCTTTGCTTGCACCATTCCTCTCAGAATATATTAAATCATCATCGGATTCTGATGTTAAACCTTCTGGTATGCAATCTGCTTGTTGTGATACCAATGGCGATTTGGTATGTTCCGCTGCTAATGGGTTTGCAGTTAATAAAGAAATGATGGAACAAGCGGCGAATATTGCCGGTGGTCTTATGAAAGATTTTGTTGACGCTGATAATCAACAGCAACAATGTTGTGATAATGATAATGAAGATGTTGTTTATGATAAGGATTGCTGGAGTGATAGCGATGATGACGATGAACAAGTTCAAGTAAAAGAAGAAAAGAAAGCGGCTGCGGATAAAGTTCGTGCGGAACAGAGAGAAAAGAATGCTGCTTTGAGAGCCGAAAAAGCTAAACTTAAAGAAGAAAAGTTGAGATTGAAAGCGGAAGCACTGAAACAGCAAAACGAGGCCTTGAAACAAGAAAATGCTAAATTGGCTGATGAGTTAAAGGTAGAAGAAAAGAAGAGTGAAGAAAAACTCGAAACTAAGGAGGAAGCTCTGAAAAAGCAGAATGAAACTAAGAAGACTGAAGTTAAAGCAGTGAAGACTGAAGTTAAGGCAGTGGACACTAAGAAGGCTGACGACAAGAAACTGAGAAGAAAGAAACCAGCGTATCAAGAACCTGTTGTCGACAATACTCAAAACTTGTTTAATGGCCTGCAACAACAGATGGGAGCGAATGGTATGGGTGATATGATGAAACTCCTTGGTCCCATGATGCAAGGATTTATGGGAAATTTGAATCCTCAAGCAACTCCTGGAGCTGCTGCAGATGGCCCGATCCCGGATGTTAGTGCCGATCTAGCTGCCAAGATTGCTTCCGCTTCGGCCGAAGAAGATAAAGCCGATTAAAATATAAAAATATTATTACTAATATTAGTAATAATAAATATTTTCCAGTAATATTATTACTCATACAGTAATAATAAATATTTCACATGTTCTAATTATTATTATTACTCACACAGTAATAATAAATATTATTACTCACACAGTAATAATAAATATTATTACTCACACAGTAATAATAAATATTTTACATTATTATTCTTCAGTATAGTTATTTTATTATTCTCCAGTATAGTTATTATTATTCTCCAGTATAGTTATTATTATTCTCCAGTATAGTTATTATTATTCTCCAGTATAGTTATTATTATTCTCCAGTATAGTTATTATTATTCTCCAGTATAGTTATTATTATTCTTGTAGTAATAATATGGACATA
>Ga0315288_10005858_pt1 | contig 15591 bp, 13 predicted proteins | sample YL17G11_20_MG_FD_203454 | JGI IMG/M metagenome (GOLD analysis project Ga0315288, IMG submission 203454) | Sediment microbial communities from Yellowstone Lake, YNP, Wyoming, USA - YL17G11_20 | ecosystem: Environmental > Aquatic > Freshwater > Lake > Sediment | place: USA: Wyoming | collected...
GGCGTGAGGTGTCTTCGGCTTGGTGATGGCGGCGGTGGTCTTTAGCAACCTGCACGGCCTGAAAATGATCGAAGCCACTCAACCCAAGCTGGCGGCGGAAAGCCAGGCGCGACAGCTCTTCACGCGCCTCTCGGAAGAGATCACGACGAACAAGCTGGTGCGTGTGGGCGAGGGCGATGCGAGCACGTTCACTCCCGTGGACCCGGCGACGGATGCCCCCAGACAAGGGGGCGCGCTCCAACTCCACCCGACCACCGACACAAACATTTTCACCCGCTATTTCTGGGATGCGGGAGACCAGACCCTGAAACGATGCAGCAGCGACTCGCCCGACGTTCTTGCTGTGGCCCGTTGGGTCACGAACAACCTGGTATTCGCCGCAGTGGACTACCGGGGCTTTCCCGACGGCGTGCTCACGAACGATCAGCGGAACCTGGCCATCAGTGTGTTGCTTCAGTTCTCGGAGATTGAAGGGACGAGCACCCCGGTCGGGCCAGACCGGTACTTCAAATCGCATCAATTTGAGACTCAAATCGCCCGACGTTCCAACTGAGCTATGAAGAACCTGAAAGCCCAACGGCCAACCGCCGGCTTCTCCTTGGTGCTGGTGTTGATAACCGTGGGCATTTGTTTCCTTCTGTTGGCGGGGGTGCTTTTGTGGAGCTCGAACTCCGGCCAGATCAGCCTCCGGCAGAGTGAGCACTGCGCCTGCCTCGCGGCCGCCGAGGCGGCCACGGAGAAGGTCGTCGCTCAACTCTCGAGCGACTTTCGCAGCGGCGGGCGCGACAGCGTGGATGCCAAGCTGGGGACTTATCAAACCCTTGTGCCGAGCGCGTTGGAGAACGCGGCCTGGTGGGGCAGCTACGACTTCCTCGATTCCGCCGGCACCCCCGGCCGCCTCGAGGTGGGCCGGCTCAGTGATTGGCAATATGGTCCGCTGAATTGGGGGGATGGGACGTTGAGCGGCAATTCCGCCACCTACGGCGTCCTCGCCACCGTCCGAAATCGCGCCTCCGGCAACAACGTCCGTGCTGCCGTGCGGCAGGAAGTGCAAATCGCTGCGATCCCGCTCTCGGCGTTCTTCCTGTTCTCCCAACTGGACCTGGAGCTGAGTCCGGGCAGTGGCGATTGGTTGGTCAATGGCCCGGTGCATGGGAATGCCAACATCTACTGTTCTCCCGGCGTGGCGGTGACATTCCAGAACTTTGTCACGGCGGCCGGTGAAATTCTCCACCAGCGCGCTCCTGGAGATCCCCTCCCGCCTGGAGGAGGCTCGGTCACCTACGCGCGAAAAGAAGCCAAAGCGGGCTCAGTCAGAGTGCCGTTCGCGGGGTTGCCGTCGAATCCCACGAATCTCTGGGCCTACTGTATCAGTCAAGCCGACCTGAGAATCGAGGTGCTGACCCTGACCAACCTGGTGGCCTACAACGCGAGCAACTTTGCGGTGCCCGATACCAATGTCTGGGCATTCGTTCGAACCACGAACTTCCCCCCGCCCCATGCCCCGATCGGTTTCAGGGATAAGCGTGAGCACGACGATGGCGAGACAACCTTCGCGACGGAGTTTGACGTGGCGAAGTTCACGAGTCGGTTGAACGATCTGAAGGCTTATATGGTCGGCGGCAAAGAGCCAGCCACCGTATACATAGCGGACCGTCGGATACCGGACGCGTCTGCCACTTACATGTACATGTCCATCAAGTTGGTGCACGGGAGTGTCCTGCCCCCAGGCGGTCTGACCCTCGCCACCCCGAATCCCTTGTACGTGCAGGGAAACTTCAACGCCCCCACTCTGGGCACTACGAATGGCGCGCGACGCGCCTGCTTGATCGCAGATGCTGTGACGGTTCTATCTGATCTTTGGGACGACGATAAGAGTGGTCAGGGGTTGAACATTCGTCCTGCGGTTGACACCACCGTCAACGCCTCAGTGGTCACCGGGATCGTCCCGACCGGCGCAGGCAACTACAGTGGTGGCATGGAGAATAGTCTGCGGCTGCTGGAAAAATGGAGCGGCCATCAACTCTGCTTCAACGGATCCCTGGCGGTCTTGTTCGTGAGCCAGTTCGCCGTCGGCGAATGGGGCCGACCGGACGTTTACGCCCCCCCCAACCGCGTTTTTCGGTTCGCTCCCTGTGTGGGAGGAAGCCCTCTGCTGACGTCGCCGGAAGCAAGGCAACTCCAGACCCTGTTTCGCTCGGGATGGCGCGCTGCTCAACCCGGAAGCGCCCTGTGAAGTGGCCCAATTGGTGCAGCGTCGCAATCCTCGGGACGCTTCTGGCAGTTCCGTCCGTGACTCACGCGGCTCCTGCCGCCGGCGGATTCCAGCTCTACACCGAGCGCGAGGAGATCCCGGAGCGGGGTGAGGTCACCGCCTGTGTTCTGCTCACACAGCCTTGCCGGTTTCGCTTTCTTCCGCCGATCAACTGGAGCGTCAAGAGCGATGCGACAAACCTCACGGTGGTGTTGACGCCGGCGGACTTGAGTGCCGGCATTGTCTTGGTTCTGCACCCCGGCACCAACACTGCCACTCCCGCGCTTGACGCCGGCCAACTTCGCCAGCGGGTCCTGGAGCGCTACCCCAAAGCGAAGTTGGTGCGGGAGTACACCTGCAATGTCTCGGGCGCGGTGGGCCCGGCGTTCGATCTCGTGAACGACGTGCCGGGCGACGGGCAGGCCGCGCTCAGATTCGTCTTTGTCCCGTACCCGGGCGGCATGGCCAGCTTCGAAGCACGGACGACCCGGGATCGTGCCGCTGCCACGAAGCGACACCTGAGCTGGGTCCTGAGTTCGCTCCGCATCGAGCCGGTGACCACAAAGCCCACGCCGCGTCGGTGATCGGCAGCGGAAGGCCTGCGCGCCCAACCCGGCCGACGGACCGTCTCGCATCACCCGAGGAGTGACGACGTGATCATGGCCGTCGCGTTCGGTGCCCCGCATTCCGAATTCCACGCTGGTATTGGGTCACGACGCCGCAGCCGCGCCGTCAGCCAGTCCACGGCCGTTGAGTTCGGAAGAATCCCCGTGAGCTTGCGCGGCGCTCCACGCGCGGGGTATGGTTCGCGCCATGTTGATGCGAGCACGCCGGGGAGAAACGGCAATGCCGACGCTTCCTGAGTCGAGCAGAGGGTGCCGATGAACCGCTTCGTGCGACACGATTGGCGCCTTGACGAACTGCGGGCGATCTACCACACGCCCTTGCTGGAACTGGTTTTCCGCGCGGCGGCGCTGCACCGGCGGTCCCAGGACCCGACCGAGCTGCAGGTCTGCCGGCTGATCTCGATCAAGACCGGCGGCTGCCCGGAAGACTGTTCCTATTGCTCCCAGGCCGCGCGCTACAGTACGGGCATCGAGTCCGAGCCGCTGATGAACCCAGCCACGGTGCTGGCGATTGCGCGCGAGGCCAGGAAACGCGGCGTCAGCCGGGTCTGCATGGGAGCGGCGTGGCGCGAGGCGCGTGACAATGCCCAGTTCGATCAGGTGCTCGAGATGGTCCGCGGCGTCACGGCCCTCGGCCTCGAGGTTTGCTGCACCTTGGGCTTGTTGACGGAGGGCCAGGCGAAGAAGCTGGCCGCTGCCGGCCTCTACGCCTACAACCACAACCTCGACACCTCCGAGCGCTTCTACGAATACATCATCTCGACGCGTAAGTATCAGGATCGCCTGGATACGCTGAAGGCGGTTCGCAAGACGGACGTGACCCTGTGCGCCGGCGGCATCCTCGGTCTGGGCGAGAGGATCGACGACCGCCTGATGCTGCTCCGGACCCTGGCCAACCTGCCGCGCCACCCGGAGTCGGTGCCCATCAATATCCTCACCAAGATCGACGGCACCCCGCTCGCGAAGCAGCCGGACGTGCCGTTCGATGAAGTCCTCCGGATGATCGCCACGGCGCGCATCCTCATGCCCAAGTCCGTGGTGCGCCTCTCGGCGGGCCGGGACCGGCTCAGCACTTCGGAACAAGCGCTTTGTTTCCTGGCCGGCGCCAATTCCATCTTCTCCAGCGACGAGCGCAAGATGCTCACGAAGAAAGCGCCCTCGCCGGACTACGACGCCGATGAAGCCATGCTGAAGTTACTCGGCCTGAAACCACGCCGTCCGTTCAAAGACGGAAAACCCAAGGCGACCGTGCCTCACCGGAAGCTGGCCCCGACTCGCCAGCGGACCCAGGCGAAGCCAGGGGCCTCCTGAGCCGGCCCGCCTCAGCCGCATCCCTCCAGGCGAGAGAACCACGAAATACACGAAACACACGAAAACAAAGGCTGAAACCTCGCTCTGAGCTCACGACAGTAAATCGCCGAAAGGTGACCAGTCGAGGTCCCGGTCCGGGCCCATTGCAGCCCGCAATTACCTTGGGTCTTCCTTTCGTGTGTTTCGAGTATTTCGTGGTTCGACCGCATTGCGCCGGCTCAGGCAACGATGGCTTTGCGTTTTTCGGCCCAGGATTCGCCCAGGGCCGTGAGCGTGTGACTCTTCAACAGCTTCTCGGCCATCGGGAAAATCACGCGCTCCTCGCGATCGAAGTGCTGGCGCGAGAAAACCACCGCGGCCAGCAACAGCCGGCGCGCCTCCTTCAGACTGCGGCTCCCGGCCACGCGTCGGAGACCGGCGTCGATCTCCTCATGCTCCTGGCGCAGGCCCTCACCCTGTCCCAACTGCTCGATGCAGTGCTCGAGCGGCTCCACGATCAGCACGTCTTCCACTTTTGAATGGACTTCGAGCATGGATTTCAGCAGTTCGGCGAGCACCTTCACTTCGGCCAACGTCTGGATGCGGGGCAGGGCGGTTTCGAGATGGTCGAACAAGGAATGAAACACGACGTGCTCGGCCAGCAGCGCCTCGGTGATCTTCATGGGCATGGCGCGCAGAGATTAACCCCGGTCCCCCGCCAACACAACCCCCGGCAGGCTCCCCCAAAGAACGCTTGTCATCTTCGAACGAAGCTGATAAGTCCCCTGTCAAGACAAGATGCCTCAGGTTCGTGCCGGAGATGAAGTGTGTTGCCAGATGGGGGTCCTCCATGGCTGCCGGATCTCAGTCGGCGGCGGGAACCGGGTATCCTAAAGAACATACCGCTATGACGAGACACTCAAAGAACTGGTTCAAGATCGTAGTAGGCATCCCGCTGCTGGTGGGTGCCTGCCTGTTCCCGCTGGCGTCGCTCTTCGCGCAATCGCCGGCATGGCTTCAAGACGAACCCGGCGGCCCCGTTTACATGGGCGGGGAACTTCTGGTGAAGTTCAAGCCGAACGCCACGGATGCAGAGCTGCTCGACGTGGTCCGAGGCGGCGCGCTGAGTCTCATCAAACACATCCATACCGACGCCATGAAGGCGACAGGTCATCCGGGCGTGTCTCACATGCGCACGGGCCGGCCGCTGCGCCAGGCCATGGAGTTTCTGAATCGCCATCCGGCCGTTGAGTATGCCGAGCCGAACTGGGTTTACACGCACCAAGCCGTCGCGAACGATCCGTATTTCACGGGCGGCCAACTGTGGGGCATGTACAGCGACGCCTCTTCACCCGTCAATGATTACGGCAGTCACGCGGCCGACGCCTGGGCCGCCGGTTACACGGGGAACAGTTCGGTCGTTGTGGGCGTGATTGACGAAGGGATCCAGTATACCCATCCGGATCTCGCAGCGAACATTTGGACGAACCCTTACGAGAGCGCCAACGGCATCGACGATGATGGCAACGGGTATGTTGATGACGTCCACGGCTGGAACTGCGTCGGTAATAACAACAACATCTATACCAGCGGCTACGATTCACACGGAACGCACGTTTCAGGCACGATTGGTGCCGTGGCTAACACCATCGGGGTCGTCGGCGTGACCTGGCACGTGAGCATCATCTCGGGGAAATTCCTCGGCCCCAGCGGGGGTTCTACAGCCGATGCGATTGAGGCGGTGGATTATTTCACTAACCTGAAGATAAAGCACCCTGAGTTGAACATTGTAGCCCTCAACAACTCTTGGGGTGGCGGCGGTTCTTCGCAAGCCTTGCTGGACGCGATTGTTCGAGCTGCCCAGCAGAACATTCTGTTCGTTGCCGCGGCCGGAAACGGTGATTGGCGCGGCAGAGCGATAAATACCGATGTCACGCCCTTCTATCCCTCCTGCTACGATACCACGGCTGGGGCCGGTTATGACTCCGTCATCTCCGTGACCGCGATTGATAGCACTGGTGCGAAGGCGAGTTGGGCCAACTATGGCGCCAAAACCGTGGATTTGGGGGCACCCGGAGTGACTATCTACTCCACGTTGCCGACCGACACCTATGGCGCTTACAGCGGCACCTCGATGGCGACGCCGCATGTGACCGGGGCCATCGCCTTGTACGCCTCCACCCATCCGGGAGCATCAGCCTCGGAGATCAGGAATGCGATCCTGGGTTCCACCACCGCTACGACTTCTCTTTCCGGCAAAACGGTCACTGGCGGCCGCCTGAACCTGAGCACGGTGATCGCGCCGTCGGGTCCGCCCACAGATCCTCCACCGGTGCCGACCGGCTTGAACGCGTCCGCGGGCGACGGCCAGGTTAGCCTAAGCTGGAATGCTTCTGCGGGCGCTACGAGCTACAACGTGAAACGCGGCACAATCAGCGGATCCTATGGCACCACGTTCAACGTAGTGGGCGCAACCAGTTACTTGGACACCTCTGCGGTTAACGGCACAACGTACTATTACGTGGTTTCGGCGGTGAACTCGGTGGGCGAAAGCGAGAACTCGACCCCGGTGTCCGCCACCCCACAAGCCTTGCCGGCGCCGCCATCCGGCCTCATTGCCACCGCCGTCTCGCGATCCCAGATCAAACTCACTTGGACGGACAACGCGGACAATGAAACTGTCTTCAAGATCGAGCGGACCAGCAACGGCGGTTCGTTCAGCCAGATCGCGACTGTGAGCGCCAATGTGACCACTTATTCAAACACCGGGTTGTCGCGCAACACGACCTATTCCTATCGGGTTCGTGCCTACAACGCAGCGGGTAACAGTGCCTACTCAAACACCGCCAGCGCGAAGACACCTCGGAACTAACGGCGCCTCGCTCTCGACCTCGGAGCCCGGATTTCTCGGCGAGGAATCCGGGCTTGGCTTTCAGCGGTAAGCCACGCTGGTTTCAGCGCCTTCATCTCAGCTATGGAAATGCTCAACGGGCTGGTGTTGGTCGTGATTGCCGTCTTTGCAGCCGGGTGCGTCAGCGATCGTGGTGGCAACTCCTTGCCTGTTCGCCGCGTGGAAAAGGGCTCCCACAGCGGCGTGATCGAGCCGCGACAAGTGGTGGTCAAAGACGAAGCAGGGTGGCGGCGGCTTTGGGGGGAGCACCAGCCACCCGGCCAACCTGCGCGTCCGCTGCCTGAGATCGATTTTACCAAGGAAATGGTGATCTTGGTGGCGATGGGCCAGCGATTCTCAGGCGGCTTCACCATCGAGATCGAGAAGGTGGAAACCTCCCGCGGACGCCTGACGATCTTCGTTCGTCCTGAAGCCCCGCCGCCCGGAGCCATGGTCACTCAGGCCTTGACCGCTCCCTTCGAGATTGTCGCCGTACCGCGGTCGGATTCGCCACCCCAGTTTGTCGAGAGCAAGGAAGTGAGATAACAGAGAACGGCGCTCGGACCATTCGTAGCGCTATCGACAGGTCCCTGTCGTTGACAAAAACGCTGTCAGATGAGGAATGGCAGGAGAGAGGCGAGTCTCCTGAACAGGGGGCGGCAAGCCAAGGGGGACTTTCCGGCGTGTCGGCAGGTTCGCCCAGCAGGCCGCCCGGCCCAACTCGCCGCACTCGCCCGACCGTCGCGTCAAGCCGAATAAGCCTCCATGCCGGCGCACGTGCAGACCGGATTACGGTCACCGAACACATTATCGATGCGCCCCACGGACGGCCAGAACTTGAACTCCCTGAGCCACGGCGCTGGGTAGGCCGCCTGCTCGCGCGAATAGGGCCGGTCCCACCGGTCCGCAGCCACCTGATCCGCGGTATGCGGCGCTTGCTTCAGGGGGTTGTTCTTCGCATCGAACTGGCCGGACTCCACCGCTTTCATCTCGGCGTGGATGGCGATCAACGCGTCGCAAAACCGATCCAGCTCCGCCTGCGACTCGCTCTCGGTCGGCTCCACCATAAGGGTCTCCGCCACCGGCCAGGAAACCGTCGGCGCATGAAAGCCAAAATCCATGATCCGCTTCGCGACGTCTTCGACCGTCACGCTCTTAAACTGGCGCAGGTCGAGAATGCACTCGTGGGCCACCAGTCCGTGACTGCCTTTGTAGAGGACGGGAAAACACGGCTCGAGCCGCCGGGCGACGTAGTTCGCGTTCAGGATGGCGACCTGTGTGGCTTCCGTCAGACCGGCGGCGCCCATCGTCGCGATGTAAACCCACGAGATCGGCAGGAGGCTCGCGCTGCCCCACGGCGCAGCCGAGACGGCCCCGATGGGCTTCGGTCCGCCGGTCGGCACGACCGGATGACCGGGGAGGAAGTCGGCCAGGTGCGGCGCCACGCAGATCGGGCCCATGCCCGGCCCGCCGCCGCCGTGCGGGATGCAGAACGTCTTGTGGAGGTTCAGGTGGCAGACATCGGCGCCGATGTCGGCCGGACGACACAAGCCCACCTGGGCGTTCATGTTGGCGCCATCCATGTAAACCTGCCCCCCGTGCTCGTGCACGATCTGGCAAATCTCCCTGATCCCCGCCTCGAACACGCCGTGCGTCGAGGGATAGGTCACCATCAACGCGCCGAGATCAGCCCGATGCGCGGCGGCCTTCGCGCGGAGATCGGCGAGGTCAACGTTCCCGTCCGGGTCGCAGGCGACGGCCACGACCTTGAAGCCGGCCATCACGGCGCTGGCGGGATTCGTGCCGTGCGCCGAGGTCGGGATCAGGCAAAGGTTGCGCTGGGTCTCGCCCCGGTTCTCGTGCCACGCGCGGATGACCAGCAGGCCGGTGTATTCGCCCTGCGAGCCGGCATTTGGCTGGAGCGACACCGCTGTGAACCCGGTGATCTCCGCCAGCCACTGCTCCAGTTGCCGAAACAGTTCACGGTAGCCCCCGGTTTGGTCCGCCGGCGCGAAGGGATGCAGCCGGGCGAACTCCGGCCAGGTGATCGGCGCCATCTCACACGCGGCGTTCAACTTCATCGTGCAGGACCCGAGCGCGATCATCGAATGCGTCAACGACAGGTCGCGCGCCTCGAGCCGTTTCAGATAACGGAGCAGCTCCGTCTCCGAGTGATAGCGGTTAAACACCGGATGCGCCAGGAAGGGACTGGTGCGGGCGAGGGATTCCGGATACTGGACGCTGGATTTCAGGGGAACCGCGAGCGCACGGGCGCTGAATGGGGCCGGGTGGTCGCCATTGAACACCTGGAACAGCTCGTCCAGGTCTGACGCGGTCACGGTTTCATCGAGGCTCACGCCGACCGTCCGGTCGTTCACCAGCCGGAGATTGATCCGGTGCTGGAGGGCGAGCTCGACGATCGGGTGGGCGCGCGGGTTGCCGAGACCCACCCAGAGAGTGTCAAAGTATGGAAGGCCTCCAGCCGGTCCGCCTTCAGCAGAAAAAGGCGGGCTGCCAACCTGCCCGACTTTGCAGCCGAGCTTCTCCAGTCCCGCCGCCAGCGTCCGCGTCAAGAGATGGACGCGCAGGGCGATACGCTGGAGTCCCGCCGGCCCGTGATATACGGCATAAGCCATCGCCACGTTTGCGAGGAGCGCCTGGGCCGTGCAGATGTTGCTGGTGGCCTTCTCGCGTCGGATGTGCTGCTCGCGGGTCTGGAGCGCGAGCCGGAAGGCGGGCTTGCCGCGCGAGTCTTTGGAGACGCCGACGAGCCGGCCCGGCAGGTGGCGCTTCAACGCATCGCGCGTGGCCAGGAACGCGGCGTGCGGGCCGCCATAGCCGAGCGGCACACCAAACCGCTGCGCGCTGCCCACCGCGATGTCGGTGCCGAACTCGCCCGGCGGCTTGAGCAGCGTGAGCGCGAGCAGATCGGCGGCAACCACCAGCAGTCCGCCGTTCGCGTGAACGAAATCGGCCAGGGGCGCGAAGTTGTGAATGGCACCGGTCGTGTCCGGATATTGCACCAGCACACCGACCAGCTTGCGGAGCACTTCCGACGGCTGGCTCGCGAGTTGATCGAGCTGGACCACGCGCACGTCCAGGCCGAGCGGCTTGGCGCGCGTCTTGACCACTTCGAGGTTCTGTGGGTGGCAGGCGGCGGAGACAAAGAACACATTGCGTCCTTCGGCGTGTTTGAGGCCGAAGGCCATGGTCATGGCCTCCGCGGCGGCGGTGGCCTCGTCGAGCAGGGAGGCGTTGGCGATCTCGAGCCCGGTGAGATCGCAGACCATCGTCTGGAAGTTGAGCAGGCCTTCGAGCCGGCCCTGGGCGATCTCGGCTTGGTAGGGGGTGTATTGGGTGTACCAGCCGGGATTCTCGAGAATGTTTCGCTGAATCACCGCTGGCGTGATGCAATCCGAGTAGCCCATCCCAAGATAGGAGCGGAAGACTTGATTCCTACTCGCGAGGGCTTTGAGGGCCTCGAGGGCGCCGGCTTCGGTCAGCGGCGGGGGCAACCGCAGCGGCTGGCGCAGCCGGATGGCCGACGGCACCGCCGCCTCGGTCAGTTCGGCGAGGCTGGGGACGCCCAGCGCCGCGAGCATCTGGCGCTGCTCCTCGGGGCTGGGGCCGATGTGCCGGCGGACAAAGGCGTCGGTCGGTTCGAGTGGATTCGTTCCCGCGAAAGACATGGGAGGGAAGTTAAGTGGCGAGTCCGCCATTGCAAGTGAGATTTGGGCACCGGGCGGAATGCGGTCAATGGGCGTTTTTGCCGTGGCGCGGCGGCGACGATCCGGTAGATTGCCGGCGTCATGAAGCCGAGGCCTCGAGCCGTTCTGATTGCCGTGCTGGTCGTCGCCGGCGTCTGGCTGATCGCCTGGGGCGGGTTCCGTCTCGCGGAGAGTTCCCGGATGACCGCGGAAAAAGTGCGCTCCTATGTAAGCTCCGTCGATCTGGGCCAGCTCTCGGGTGACGCACGGGCGCGGGCGATCCGCGGCCTGATCGACCGGCTCAACCGCTTGTCGCTGGAGGAACGCCGGCGGGTCCGGCTGGGGCGGGAGTGGGTCCTCTGGTTCGAGCAGATGACCGAAGCCGAAAAAGGCGGCTTCCTCGAGGCTACCGTGCCCACGGGTTTCAAGCAGATGCTCGCATCGTTCGAGCAGATGCCGGAACAAAATCGGAAGGTGGCGATTGAGGAGGCGGTCAAACGCCTTCGCGAGACGCGGGCGACGATGGAGCAGGACGGCGAAGTAGCCGCCGCGGCGTTGACAAACGCGCCGCCGACCTTGAGCGAGGAACTGCAGCAGAAGCTGGTGAAGCTCGGCTTGAAGACCTACTACAGCGAAAGCTCGGCACAGACCAAGGCCGAGCTGGCGCCGTTGCTTGAGGAGATCCAACGCTCGATGGAAAGCGGACGGTTCCTGCGAGGACGCCGGCCGCATGACTGACGCCAGTGATGACCATCCCGTTCGACCCGCACCAGCTCCCGGTGATGTTCGACAAGGAGGCGTTCCACCGGGCGCGCGGCGAGAAGAAGGGCGTGAACCACCTTTACGCCGACGGCCATATCAAGAACCTGCTCGTGTTGGAAGGAACCCGATGAGAATGCGGAACTCCGAATGCGGAGTGCGGTGAATTCGTGAGCCGCCATGATTGAGTTGACGAGAGTGGAGAAGCGGTTCGGCCGGCGACTGGCGGTGGAGGATTTCACCTTGCACGTTTCGGCCGGCGAGATCTTCGGTCTGTTGGGGCATAATGGCGCCGGCAAGAGCACGGCGATCGGCATGATGCTCGGCCAGGTATGGCCCACTGCGGGGGAGGTGCGGGTCTGCGGACACGAGGTAAGCCGTCATCGGCGCCAGGCCTTGCGCAAGGTGGGGGCGATTTTCGAGACGCCGGTCTTTTACGATTACCTGAGCGGGTGGCGGAACCTTGAAATCCTGAGCCACTACACCGGCCCCACGCCGCCGCAGCGAATCCGGGAAGTGATCGATTGGGTGGGGCTCACCGGTCGGGAACGCACCAAGGTGAAGACCTACTCGCATGGGATGCGGGCGCGCCTGGCCATCGCGCAGGCCTTGCTGCCCCAGCCGGAACTCCTGATCCTCGACGAACCCGGTGACGGCCTGGACCCCGAAGGCATGCACGAGATCCGGCAAACCATCCGCCGGCTCCATCGGGAACTCGGCCTCACGATCCTGCTTTCGTCCCATCTCCTCAACGAAGTCGAGCAGCTCTGCACCCGGATCTGCGTGATGAACCAGGGCCGGAAAGTCTTCGAAGGTTCGCTGGCCGACACAAAACGAGCGCACCAATGGGTCCGGCTGCGAGCGAACGACTTCAACCGCGCCGCCGGGCTGCTGCAGCGCGAGAGGCTTATCGAGGCGACGCGCGACGGTGAATTGATCGCCCTGGCGCCCGACGTGGGCACGGAGGCCATCGTGCGGCGGTTGGTCGAGGAGGGCATCGCCGTCTATGAGATTGCCCGGCCGGAGCAGACGCTCGAGACCTTCTACCTCGAGCTGATGAAACGAGAGGGAGGCGCGGATTGACCCTGTTTCTCCTCCAACTCCGTAACGAGCTCTGGAAGCTGTTCGCCAAGAAACGGACCTACATCGGTTTCGCGATGTTCCTGCTGGCGCAGAACGTCATCGTGCTGATGTTCCGGTTCACGCACGGGCCCCGCGTCCAGATGGAACGGGTCTTGGAGGGGAATGGTTACCTGGCGGGTCAGTTCATTTCCACGCTCAGTGTCGCCACGTTCATGCTCCTGCCCATCGCCTACATGCTGCTTCCGCTTTACGCGTCGCTGGTGGGCGGCGATCTGGTCGCCAAGGAGGCGGAGGACGGCACGCTGCGGATGATTCTGTCGCGCCCGATTTCCCGCCTGCGGCTGCTCGCTCTCAAATGGCTGGCCGGCGCCCTGTTCTCGTTCGTCCTGGTGATGGCGCTCGGCGTGTTCGGGTTGGCGTTCGCGTCGCTCTGGTTCCCTTGGGGCGGGCTGTTTGTGTTCATCCCCGGCGAGATGTTCAGCGTGTTCGACGCCACGGCCGGAGCGCAGCATTACGCCGTGGCGCACCTGATGATGGCGACCAAGGCGATGACGATCATGGGACTGGCGTTCATGTTCTCGTGCTTCAACGTCAAGCCGGCGGCGGCAACGATCCTCGCGCTGTCGTTCGTGTTCGTGAACTTCATCCTGATGAACATCCCCTATTTCCGCGACCTGCAGCACTGGTTCCTGACGTATCACCTGAACCTGTGGCAGCTCATGTTCGGCCAGCCGATCCCCTGGTGGCGGGTGTGGCAATCGCTCAGCCTGCTGGTCGCGTTCAACGTCACCTTCCTCGTCATCGGCCTGACCGCGTTCCACGTGCGCGACATCAAGTCGTGAGGCGGGATCGGCCTCCAGGTGTCCTGGGTGCGCTTCGGGCGGGAGTCCATCGGAAGCGCCTGCCGAAGGATCGCGGACCAACGTCGCTGACCGACCCCCCGTTACCTCCGCTTCAGCAGCGTCTCGGCGATCACGGCGGGCGTCTCGGCCACGGCGATGCCCGCGTCCTTGAGCGCCGCGATCTTCTCCGCCGCGGTCCCCTTGCCGCCACTGATGATCGCGCCGGCGTGGCCCATGCGTCGTCCGGGCGGGGCCGTGGCGCCGGCAATGAACCCCGCCACGGGCTTTCGGCAATGCTGCTTGATCCATGCCGCCGCCTCTTCTTCCGCGCTGCCGCCGATCTCGCCGATCAGGATGATGCCGTGCGTGTCGGGGTCCTCGTTGAACATGCGGATGATGTCGAGGTGCGACGTGCCGTTCACGGAATCGCCGCCGATGCCGACGCAGGTGGACTGGCCGACGCCGCGGCCGGTGAGCTGCCAGACGGCCTCGTAGGTGAGCGTGCCGCTCCGGGAGACGATGCCGATGTGTCCGCGCTTGTGGATGTAACCGGGGGCGATGCCGATCCGGCAGCCGCCATGCGAATCCGGGCCGTCGCCGGGCGTCACGATGCCCGGACAGTTCGGGCCGATCAATCGCGTTCTCCGCCCGGCCAGCGCCGCTTGGACCGTGATCATGTCGCGAACCGGAATCCCTTCGGTGATGCACACGACGAGTTCGAGCCCGGCGTCGGCGCCCTCGAGGATCGCGTCCGCTGCGAACGCCGGCGGCACAAACACAGCGGACGCGGTCGCGCCAGTGGCCTTCACGGCCTCCGCAACCGTGTCGAAGATGGGGACCCTGTTCTCGAAGAGTTGACCGCCCTTGCCGGGCGTGACGCCGGCGACGATCTGCGTGCCGTACTCGAGGCTCAACTTCGCGTGTCGCGCTCCGGAGCTGCCGGTAATGCCCTGGACGAGGACCTTGGTGTCGGGTTGGACGAGGATGGACATCGGGAGGAGTCAATTCATGCGGCAGCCGCCACGGCCTTTTGAGCGGCGTCGGCCATCGAGTCACCGCGGAGGATGCGCAGCCCGGAGGCCGCCAGGGTTTGTTGGCCCGCGCGGACGTTGTTGCCCTCGAGCCGGACCACCAGCGGGAGGCTCAGCCCGGTTTCTTTCACCGCGGCCACGATGCCGTTGGCAATGATGTCGCAGTCCATGATGCCACCGAAGATGTTCACGAGGATCGCCCGGACGTTCGGGTCCTGCAGGATGATCTTGAACGCCGCCGCCACCTGCTCGGTGCTGGCGCCGCCGCCGACATCGAGGAAGTTGGCCGGCCGGCCGCCGTAGTGTTGGATGATGTCCATGGTCGCCATCGCCAGGCCGGCGCCGTTGACCAGACAGGCGATGTTGCCGTCCAATTGGATATAGTTGAGCTGGTGTTTGCCGGCTTCAATCTCGAGCGGCGCTTCTTCGCCGAGATCGCGCAGGGCCTGAAGCTCGGGATGCCGCGCCAGGCCGTTGTCGTCCAGGTTGATCTTGGCGTCGATGGCGCAGAGCGTGGGCTGACCGTTCGGTCCCGCCAGCAAGGCCAGCGGGTTGATCTCAACGAGCGAGGCGTCGCACTCCCACCACGTTCGATAGACGCGCGGGATGAGCCGGGCGACCGCGTTGAGCAGGTCGCCGCCCAGACCGAGCGCCACGGCCAGACCGCGCGCCTGGTACGGCATGAGGCCCAGCGCCGGATCGACAGATTCCCGGAGGATCTTCTCCGGCGTGCGCGCGGCCACTTCCTCGATGTCCATGCCGCCCTCGGTGCTGGCCAGAACGACCGGCCGGGCGCTGGCGCGGTCCAGCGTCACCGCCAGGTAGAACTCCTTCTGGATTGTGCCGGCAGCCTCGATCAAGACCCGACCCACGGTGCGGCCCTCGGGGCCGGTCTGTTTCGTGACGAGCACCTGGCCCAGCATCGCCTCCGCGAGTCGCTGGACGTCAGCCTTAGATTGAGCAAGCCGCACCCCACCTTGAAACCCGCTCTTGAACGTGCCCTTGCCCCGGCCGCCGGCGTGAATCTGCGACTTCACCACGACCCTCGAATGGCCTTCGGTGAACAACCGCTCGGCGACGGCCCGGGCTTCTTCAACCGACGCAGCCAC
>Ga0315288_10005859_pt1 | contig 15590 bp, 14 predicted proteins | sample YL17G11_20_MG_FD_203454 | JGI IMG/M metagenome (GOLD analysis project Ga0315288, IMG submission 203454) | Sediment microbial communities from Yellowstone Lake, YNP, Wyoming, USA - YL17G11_20 | ecosystem: Environmental > Aquatic > Freshwater > Lake > Sediment | place: USA: Wyoming | collected...
ATAGCGGTGGCGGCGAGACACGCTTACGTGGCTGAGGGAAAATGGGGCCTGAGCATCCTGCGCTTCACGGGTGCGGCACCCACGCCAACCCGCACGCCCACGCTACCGGCCACGGCGACGCCGACTCGCACACCTACAACAACCAGTAGCCCAACGCCGCGGGCCACACCGACTCGTACTCCGACCGTCACCCCAACCCGGACGCCGGTGATGACCCCGACCGCTTTGCCGACCCCTGCCTGGTACATAGAAGCGGCGTACTACAATGCCGGCGGGGAGACCACTTCGCTGGCGCTGGATCGTGCCGGCCGCCCCTACATCAGCTTCCAGCAGGACTTTGAGTCACTCTTCAAGCTCGCCTACTGGGATGGCAGCGCCTGGCAGGTCGAGCTGGCCGATCCGTCCTACTTTCCGGGCGAGTACTCCGCGGCGCAGGTGGACGGCGCTGGCCGCGTCCACCTGGCCTACTACTCCGGTTGGGCAAGCAACTCCGGCGAGCACGACCTGCTCTACGCCAGATGGGACGGTTCCACCTGGCATTGGGAGGCAGTGGATACGGAGGGCGCCGTGGGCAAGTACGTCTCCTTGGCCCTTGACGCGGCCGGGCGCCCGCACATCAGCTTCTATAAGGAAGTGGATACAGCGCATGGAGAGGTCAAGTACGCCTACTGGGATGGAGCGGCGTGGCGCGTGCAGACCGTGGACCGCGGTGAGGAGCACTTGGGTAGAGGCACCTCGGTGGCAGTAGATGATGCTGGCCGCCCGTGCATCGCCTATACCAGCGAACGTTGGCCGCCACGCGCGCTGGGCTACGCGCGTTGGGATGGCTCGGCGTGGTATACCCAGACCGTGGGCCCCAGCCTCGGCGTCGGGGAGTACCCATCGCTTGCTTTGGACACGTCGAACCGTCCGCACATCAGCTACTACGATTCCGACAACCAGGATCTCAAGTACGCGCGTTGGGACGGCTCGGCCTGGCGCATTGAGACCGTGGACAGCGCGGGCAGGGTCGGGCTCTACACCTCGCTCGCTTTGGACGACGCAGGGCACCCCCACATTGGCTACTACAAGTCGTTGAGCGAGCGCAACGGCGAGGTGAGGCATGCGTACTGGGACGGGAGCGCCTGGCACGTGGAGACGGTCGAGTCCGGCCGTGTCTGCAAGGGGATCTCGCTGGCATTGACCTCGACTGGCCACCCCTGTATGAGCTACTTCCACGACGACGGCAAAGATGCCCTGCTCTTCGCTCGGCGGCTCGACACGCCGCCGACTCCGGTGCCTTCCACTGGCCTGACTGAGGGCCGTGCGCCCGCGTTGGCGGCGGTACCTGGTGGCGGGGTGATCGTTGCCTGGACGGATTATCGCATGGGCGCAAGCAGCGAAAATGTCTTCGCGCAACGCTTTGAATCGGACGGGTATCGCCTCTGGCCGGCCGACGCGCAGGTGAGCCGTGCCTACAACTATTGGTCGGTTGGCTCTCCTGGCCTCGCCGCGGATGCCCAGGCCAGTGCTGTCGTGGTCTGGGATGGCTGCGGCAGTGCTTATGCCCAGAAGCTGGACGCCGATGGCAGGCTCCTGTGGAGTGCCGACATGCTCCTGTATGGTTCGGTGCACAACGCTTACGAGACGAGGGTGGGCCTGGATCGGTCAGGCAATGGCTACGCCCTATGGCTCACGCGTTGGGACGCGTGCTACGGCGCGCCCTGTCCGGACATACAACTGCAAAAGTTCGGCGCAGCGCCGTGGGCCGAGGTCAAGCTCGTAAGAAAGCCAGGCCGGGAAGCCGATTTGGCCGTGGCTGCGGACGGCAGCACCCGCCTGGTCTGGCGAGAAGGGGAGACCTACGCCGACTCCAAGATCTGCGGCCTGGCCCTAGACGGCGCTGGCAACTGGCTTTCGCCCAATCCCATCCGCATCAACGCCGACGCGGCCGAGGCCCAGCGCGAACACCCTCGCGTGACGTTGAATGCCACCGGCGAAGCTTACGTCGTGTGGTCCGACAGGCCCCCAAGCGGCCCTTACGCGGTCTACGCCCAGAAGCTCGACGCCACGCTGGGACAGCGCCTGTGGACCAGCGACGTGCGCTTGAACAGCAGCACGGCCTCAGCAAGGCGAGACGCCCCCGACGTGGCTGTGGATGCGGCCGGTTACATCTACGTGGTGTGGGCCGAGAGCCGTGCGGGCGGCAGCGACATCCTGGCGCAGAAGCTCGCGCCCGACGGCGCGCGGCTCTGGCCCCAGGACGTGTGCATCAATGCCACCAGCCTGTCCGACTGGCGGACGGAGCCGGTCATTACCATAGACCCGGGCGGTGCGCTCTACATCGCGTGGGAGACCCTGTTGGGGACCCAGCATGACATCTACATGCAGAGCTATACCGCTGACGGCGTGCGCCGCTGGGCGGACGACGTAATAGTGGAAGGTTCGCCCATCACGCCAACGCCAACGCGCACGCGCCCTCCGACCAGGACTCCGACCGGCAGCCCCGCGCCCACGATGACCGCGACTGGCACCCCGACGCGCATACCCACTGCGACTGCCACACCTGGCGTCCCCTGGCTCACCTGGCGCGATGCGGGCCGCCCGCTGCTCCTGCCGCCCGGTGGTGCCACTGTGGAAGTAGTATATGGCAATATTCCTGTGCCAGCCACGCTCAGTGCCACCATAAGCGGGCCGGCCGTCTTTGGCGAGGGCGGCCAGACCCTGACGGCCGACATCTCCGTTGCCAACGGCAGTTACAGCTTCCAACTGAGGCCAGAGGCGGGAGCGCCACGCGGCACCGCCTTTACGCTGGGGGTGACCCTGGCTGGCCTGCGGCTGGAGCGCGTAGGTGCCATCGCCTGGGAAGCGTACCTGCCAGTGATCCGCAAGTGACCGCCGAGTTCGGCCATGTTCATGCCTTCAGAGGGCGAGGCACAGCGGCACAATCAGAAGACAACAGTTCAAGCCCTTGATCCAGACGAGACTTCCGAAATCTGTCAGACTTCGGAAGTTTTGTCAAGCTGATCGGCTATTCCGTCCACCACGGCTCGGCGGGGTTCTTCAAATACGCATCCATGTCCGCCGCCGAGCGCTTGCCAGCGCCCATGGCGCTGATCACGGTCGCGGCGCCAGTCACGATGTCGCCACCAGACCAGACTCTGGGCTTCTTGGTGCGGCCGTTGGCCTCGTTGGCCACCACGGTGCCGTGCTTGCTGCGCTCCAGATCCGGTGTATCGGTGAAGACCATCGGGTTGGGGCGCGTGCCCAGGGCCATGACCACCAGATCCACGACCATTTCGTACTCAGAGCCCGGGATCGGCACAGGCCGCGGGCGGCCACTAGCGTCTGGTTCGCCCAATTGCTGCTTCTGCAGGCGAATGCCACGCACCCAGCCCTTGTCCGTACCCAGGACCTCAACGGGACTGGTCAGGTAGTGGAACTGGATGCCTTCTTCCTCGGCGTTCTCCAACTCTTCGGCACGAGCCGGAGCCTCGTCCTTGGTGCGGCGGTACACAATGTGCACCTCATCCGCGCCCAGGCGCAGCGCGCAGCGTGCCGAGTCCATGGCTACGTTGCCCGCACCCACCACGGCGACGTGCTTGCCGATCATGATCGGGGTATCGTACTCGGGGAACTTGTAGGCCTTCATCAGGTTCGTACGGGTCAGGAACTCGTTGGCGCTGTAGACGCCATTGAGATTCTCGCCCGGAATGTTCATGAACATGGGTAGCCCTGCGCCCGTACCCAGGAAGATCGCATCGTAGCCCTGGGCGAAGAGCTCGTCGACGTTCGTGATCTTGCCGACGACGCAATTCAGCTTGACGTCTACACCCAGGCTCTGCACGTACTTGACTTCGGTGGCCACGATGGCCTTGGGCAGACGGAACTCGGGGATGCCGTAGATCAACACTCCGCCTGGCGCGTGCAACGCCTCAAAGATCGTGACCTGATAGCCCAGCTTGGCCAGGTCGCCCGCGCAGGTGAGGCCCGCAGGGCCAGCACCAATCACGGCCACCTTCTTGCCGTTTGGAACGGGCGGGTTGGGCTTGCGCACGCCCTGCTGGATCTCCCAGTCGGCCACGTAGCGCTCGAGGCGGCCAATAGCGACGGGCTCGTATTTCTTGCCCAACACGCACTTTTCCTCGCACTGCGTCTCCTGCGGGCAAACGCGGCCGCAGATCGCAGGCAGGTTGTTCTTGTCCTTGAGCGCCTCGACCGCATCCCACATGCGGTTCTCGCGCACGGCCAGGATGAACTCGGGAATGCGCACCTGCACGGGGCAGCCGTCGCGGCAGGCCGGCTTCTTGCACTGCAGACAGCGCTGCGCCTCTTCGAGCGCGTCGGCTTCGGGATAGCCGAGAGCCACCTGTTCAAAGTTATGCGCTCGGACCTGGGGGTCCTGGCGCGGAATGTCGTGTCGCTTGGGTTGAATGTTAGCCATGCTACTTGACCTCCCCGCTGCAGCCACCATGATGCTGGTGCTGTTCTTCGAATACCTGGAGGGCCCGCTTTTCCTGGTCCAGGTAGATGCGTTGGCGGCCCATCAGCAGGTTCCAGTCCACCTGATGCGCGTCAAACTCGGGGCCGTCCACGCACACAAAGCGGGTCTTGCCGCCCACTTCGACGCGGCAGGCGCCGCACATGCCCGTGCCGTCCACCATGATCGAGTTCAGGCTCACGATCGTCTTGACGCCAAACGGCTGTGTCGTCAGCGAGCAGAACTTCATCATGATGGCCGGCCCAATGGCCCACACCGCGCTTACCTTGCGTCCGGAGGACAGAATCTCCTTGAGCGGCTCGGTGACCAGGGCCTTGCGCGCATACGAGCCATCATCGGTCACGACGATCAGCTCATCGCTCACCGCGCGCATCTTGTCTTCCCAAAACAGTAGGTCCTTGGTGCGCGCGCCGATGATGGAAATGACGGTATTGCCCGCCTCGCGCAGTGCGCGAGCGATGGGGTAGATGGGGGCGATGCCCACGCCGCCACCCACGAGCACCACAGTGCCATAGTTCTCGATCTCGGTGGGCCTGCCGAGCGGTCCCACAAAACTGGCCAGCTCGTCGCCGACCTTGAGCGTGCCCAGCAGCTTGGTGGTCTTGCCCACTTCCTGGAACACGAGCGTCATCTCGCCGGTCTTGCGGTCATAGTCCGCGATGGTGAGCGGGACGCGCTCGCCATGCTCGTTGACCCGCACGATGACGAACTGCCCCGCTTTGGCCTTGCGAGCCACCTCTGGTGCCTCAACCTTGAGCAGCTTGGTTACCGGCGCCAGGTCCTCTCTGGCTGTAATGCGATACACCCTCTAGCCTCCTTGTGATGTGGTGTCAATGAGTTCAGGGCCACAACGGCCCACTGCACGCAAAATGGACGGCTCCCCCCGTCGGGCAGCCGTCAGTCCGAGTTCGTGCTTTTGTGCACGATTATTCCACCAAACCTCAACCTGTCAAACACAGACCACCCTTCAACGCTCGATTGGGTGAATGCCCACTAGGCCAGCCATTCCAGGACCTGGCGCACGACCGCAGCCAGGCTGCCTCCCAGGCGCACCACTTGGCCGGGCTTGATCGGTCTACGTTCACCGGCCGGCCGGGCTTGCCGACGGCGGAAGAAAACCAGCGCCAGTGCGGCTCCTGAGACCGCCCCGAGCAACGCTCCCAACACCAGCACGCGCTTCTCTGAGTCGTCGGGCATGATCGTCTACCTCCCACCGAGAATGCCAAACGCGCGACGCAGTCCCTCTCCCAAGCACCGCAGCCGGACGAAAGGCGCTCCGAGAGCCCCCATGAACCGTACGGTGAGTTTACGTGCGCGACGCGTGAAAGTGCGCACCAGCAGCAGGTAGGGGACCAGCCACGCCTGGAGCTGGCGCAGCCTGCGCCAGGCCAGGTACAGGGCAGCCCCCACTAACAGTGCCAGTATGAAGGCCTCGAGCGACAGCAGGATCACGGCTGCGTCGCGCCAGCTTGCCAGTGCCGTCATGTCGTCCCACTCCCCTGCTGAACTCGAACTGAGCGGATACGCGTAAGATTATACCATCGGAAGGGTCATTCGGCAACTCAAGCGCAGCCTCTGTGCGCCCCTCTCCGAATGCCAGGTGTGCAACGCTGCAGAGGTGCTGTGTGGCATGGTACCGGTGCAAAGTGAAGTACACCCCCATTGGGGGTTGCTTGCCCCATCGCGCGATTCCGCGTATACTAGGCTGCAGACCAGTGCAATGGTCTGCCAAACTGGCGCAGCGACGCTGCGCAGCGAGGCAGGACCGCAAAAATGGTATCCTTCCAGCACATCCTGGTCGTCGCTTCCGTCCTCCTGCTACTGAGCGTTATCACCAGCAAGGCCTCGGGCAAGCTGGGCGGCCCGACGCTGCTGCTCTTTCTGCTCATCGGCATGCTTGCCGGCGCAGAGGGCCCAGGGCGCATCCGTTTCAACGACCCCCAGACCGCACAGTCGGTGGGCGTTGTGGCCTTGGGGTTAGGCGTCTTCTCGGGTGGACTGGACACGGACTGGGTCAGCGTGCGCCCCGTGCTCGCCAAGGGTCTGGCGCTTTCGACTGTCGGCGTGTTCATCACTGCCGCACTGGTGGGCCTCTTTGTGAACGTCACACTGCACTTTACGTTGCTGGAGGGCCTGCTGCTGGGTGCCATCGTCTCGTCGACCGATGCCTCGACCGTGTTCGCCATGCTCAGGTCAGAGAAGGTCAGCCTCAAGGGGCAGTTGAAGCCGCTGCTGGAGCTGGAATCCGGCAGTAACGACCCCACGGCCGTGTTTCTGACCATGAGCCTGATCTACCTGCTCACGCACCCGGGCGCTTCGGTGGCCAGTCTCGTCCCGCAGTTTATGCTGCAAATGGTACTGGGCGCGGCCTTGGGGTTGGCCATGGGGCGGGTGGCGGTCGAACTCGTCAATCACCTGCGGCTGGAGCACGAAGGGCTCTATCCCGTCCTCACGCTCTCGTGGGTCATGCTCACGTACGGCGCCACGTCGTCGTTGGGCGGGAACGGCATTCTGGCGGTCTACCTGGCCGGGCTCCTGATGGGCAACAGCGACTTTATCCACAAGAAGAGCCTGCTGCGCTTTCACGACGGCCTGGCCTGGCTGATGCAGATCGCAGTGTTCCTGACGCTGGGGCTGCTCGTGCTGCCATCGCGGGTGATGACGATCTGGCCCATCGGGTGCCTGGTGGCCCTGTTTCTGATCCTGGTCGCCCGTCCAGCAGCCGCTTTCCTGACGCTGTCACTTGCACGGCTCGACGTGCGCGAGAACGCCGCGCTGGCCTGGGTCGGACTGCGAGGCGCAACGCCCATCATCCTGGCCACGTTTCCGTTGCTGGCGGGGCCGCACCGCCCCGCGCAGACGGGGCTGCCCAGGGCCAACCTGATCTTCGATCTGGTGTTCTTTGTTGTCGCGACATCGGTACTGCTCAAGGGCATGTCGCTGCGCCGGTTGGCGCGTCTGCTGGGTGTCGATGCGCCCATTGCGCGCAAACGTCAGTATCCGCTGGAGTTCGTGCGCAGCCACGGCACCAAGAGCGACCGGATGGAACTGCGCATTCCGACGGACTCGGCAGCCATCGGCCGGCAGATCGTGGAACTGGGCCTGCCCAAGGGCACGCTGGTGGTGCTCATCGGATGTGGCAGCGAGTTCATGATCCCCAGCGGCAGCACGGTGCTCAACCAGGGCGACAGCATGCTCGTCCTGGCCGACAAGGAGTCCCTGAAGCACACCGAGAAGATTCTGGACGTGAAGCGTGAAACGTGGCTTGTGTTGCGTAGTTCGTCTTGCGTGTTCCGAGGGCCGCGGCATGCGAGCGGCCTCGCTCAATTCGGCGTTCAGGATCGGAGGCCATCATGAAGCTGGCCCAATCGCTCATCCTAACCTTCTTTGTCCTCTTAACGCTGTGCCTCGTGTGGATGGTGCCGCCCTGGGAGCCGCCAGATGAGCCATCGCACATGCTTTATGTGAACTATGTGGCACAGAACGGCTCGCTGCCTAACCAGAACGTGCCAGAGCAGAGCGTGGTCGGTGAGGGGCATCAGCCACCGCTGTACTATCTCCTAGGCGCGCTCTTCAACCGCGTCTTTCAGCCCGGATACGTCGCGTCAGTCGCGTGTGTGCCTGGGGAACCGTGCGGCGTGATTGGCTCGGCACAGGTGCGCAAGGCCTCCATCCAGCGACCTGACTACACCATCGACCTCACGCCGGTGCACAATCCCAAGCACGTATGGAATGGAGGGCCCTCATGGGAGGTGCCCGTCTACAAGCACCTCTCCAGCGACATCTTTCGCACGGACCGAGACCGCTACAACTTTTACGCGCTGCGCCTGCTGTCGGTGATGTGGGCCGCGCTCAACGTGGCACTCATGTTCAAGCTCTTCCAACTGTTCCTGCCGGAGGGAGGCTGGGCGCTCGCCCCCGCTCTGTTCGTGGTGACCCTGCCGCAGTTCCTGTTCATCTCGGCCGCGATCGACAACGACAACCTGGCCAATCTGCTATGCACGGCCAGCCTCTACCTGTCCTTGCGCATCCTCACGTCGCCAGGCCAGCGCAGGAACTACCTGGGTTTGGGCCTTGCCCTCGGGCTGGGCTTGCTGACCAAGAAGACGCTGCTTTTCACCCTGCCAGTTATCGTGCTCATCCTGGTCTACGCGGCATGTAGACAGCGCCCGCAGCGGCAGACCGTCTTGCGCTGGGGAGCCATGCTTTTCATGATCGCTACGCTGGTCGGCGGCTTCTTCTTCCTGCGCAACTACCGCCTGTACGGCGAGTGGCTCGGGACGCAGATGGAGAAGAGGACCCTGCCGGATCTCGTGCAGGTCAAGTCGCTGCTTGCGCCCTACTTTCGCACGACGTTTCCAGTCAACCTTTACCTGTCGTACGTGGGCAAGTTCGGCTACATGAACGTCTCGCTCCCCAAGGGAGCCTATCTGGGCTACGCGTTGGTCATCGCCGGCGGCGTGGCGGGGCTGGTGCTCTATCTGCTTGAGAAGCGCCTGCGTGACGCGCGCGTGAGTTTCGCCTTGCTGTTCGTTCTATCTTGCCTAGCGGGCGTTGTGGTGTATGATCTCACCTACAGCATGCCACAGGGTCGCTTCCTCTTTCCAGTCATCTCGTTGCTGGCCGTGCTGCTGACCCTCGGCTGGCGCGCCGTGCTGGAGCGCCTGCGCCCGCGGTGGGCAAAACGTGTTGTCGCAGGCGTCATCCTGCTGGGCCTGCTGGCGCTTGACGTCGTCAGCGTCGTGGTGATCTACCAGTTCTACCACGCCGCCAGCCAGTACTGGTGACCTGGCCTGCAGGGCCGGCGCTCATCGCGACTGGCTGCCAACCCTGGAGAGGGAATCGTGACGCGCGTTCCACCACACCACTCTTGAGAACTCGATGCAAGCGCCCTCAGGCCCCCAGGTGGTCCTGGCCGGCCTGACACCGCAACCTGGGGGCAAGCGCACGGTGTTCACGCCCCGCACGCCAGTGACCGTGGGGCCGGCTGTGATCGCCACGGGCGGCGCGGTGCCAAACACCGGTCTGGCGCTGCACCGGCTGGGCGTGCCGGTGTGACTGATGGGGAAGCTGGGTGACGGCCTCTTTGGGCGCGCCATCCTGGACGTCCTGTGCGGCTACGACGCAGCCCTGGCCGCGCCGAGAGACACGCCGGCCCCTGCTGGGCTAGCGCTGGGGTGCACAATACGCGTTATGGGTCGGGCTGCGGGGCGCAACGTTGGAGGCGGGCACCTCGATCCCGGCCGAACCGTAGAGACCCTTCGGCCGACTACCAACGACTGTCAACTACCCAAGGAGGGAACCGATGAGTGAGCTATCAGTTATGCCCAGCGCACTGGCCTACCTGTATGGCGACCTGTTACAGGACGTCTTTGCCAGCAGCGTGCGCGTTTCCATGAACGAGCAACTGCCCTGCCGCCAGGTCAGCGTCAAAAAGTCCGACCTGGCGACCCTGGTACTGGCCACCGCGTTTGTGTACTGGACCGAGCAGGGTTGCCTGCAGCTATCGACGAGCACCAAGGGCCTGCTGATCAAGTCGAAGTACGTGCTGGCCAGACGCACCGCCAAGGCGGCACCCCGCCTGGAAGGCCTGGAAAGCCAGGTTCTGGCCAGTGTCACAGGCCGCGAAAAGGGGGACGGAGTGGGGTCCATCGTGGAGCGCGTACTGCACAAGGACTATGTGGACCCTTGGGGCGCAGTGATCCGTGAGGTGCAGCGCTATCTGCTGGGCCTGGGCTACTATGCCGAAGCCGAACGCCGGGGCGTGGGCAAGCTGCTCGGCAAAGAGCTTGTGCCGCGGTGCGACAGGATCACCTCGCTGCAAAGCGAGGCGGGCGGCGTTCACGATCTGCTGGCGCGCTTTCGCTCCTCTCAAGCCGATCTCTACCCCCAGCTCTGGAAAGACGTTGGCGCAGGAATCACCAGTCGTCAGGAGACCCCGGATAACGATCTTGCATAGCTCGAACCAGGAAAGGGAGACATGAGCCGTCTGACCTATGGTGTTCGCAGGGCCGTCGTGCGCGAAGACGCCGAGCACTACTTGCTGCTGACGCTGCTCAGCTTTGCCGGCTCGGTTTCGCTCACCCGGCTATTCCTTTCGTTGACCGGCTATCCACAGATTGGCGGCGGGGGCCTGCACATCGCCCATGTGCTGTGGGGCGGGCTGTTGCTCTTCGTGGCCGCGCTGGTGATGCTGTTGCTGGCCAACCGCTGGGCGCAGACTGTGGGCGCGCTCATCACAGGCATCGGGGTGGGCCTCTTCATTGACGAAGTGGGCAAGTTCATCACGCAGAGCAACGATTACTTTTACCCACTCGCTGCGCCGATTATCTATGCCTTCTTTCTGCTGATTGTGCTGCTCTACCTGCGTGTGCGCAGGACACAGCCTCGCGACGCGCGCGACCAGATGTACTATGCGCTCGAGTCGTTGGGAGAGGTGCTGGACCACGACATGGAGGCTGAGGAGCGAACCGCGCTAGAGGCCCAATTGCACTTTGTGGCGGAACAGAGCGACCGGACGGACCTAGCTCCGTTGGCCACCGCACTGCTGACGTATGTGCAGTCTGGCTCGCTGGACGTGACGCCGACGCACCTTAGCCTGTGGCAGCGCTGGAACCGCGGGCTGCAGGCGCAAGCAATCCGCTGGATCAGACCGCGCCGGCTCAAGGCGGTGCTGGTGACAGGCATGACCGTCACGGGACTCCTCACACTGACGGAGCTGGTTGCCTTCGTCGGCGCTGCCCTGCACCCGGGCTTTCGCGCTGCATTGCTCAGCGCCATGGCATCGCAGAGCCGCGCCGTGAGTGCCGGGAGTCCCGCCTGGCTTGTCGCGCGCATGGCGCTGGAGGGCCTGGTGGGCCTGCTTCTGCTGCTGGCAGCCCTGCTGCTTGCGTTTGGCAGAGAGGAGCGCGGCGTGCAACTGGGTCGCATCGGGCTGCTGTTCGCCCTCACGTTGGTCAATTTACTGCTGTTCTACTTTGACCAGTTCGCCACGATCGTCACAGCCGTCGTGCAACTCGTACTCTTGCTCGGGGTGAGCTACTACCGCAGCTCCGTGCTAGCCGAGCGCGCTGCCACTCGCCACAAGCAACTGCCAGGGAATGCATGAGCCCACCACAAGACCCCAAGGGCTTACCAGGAAACCCTTGGGGTCCGACGTGTAACTGGGGAGATTGCGGCGCGTCAGGCGGCTATCGCGACACCCTACCGACCAACCTCTACGAAGCCGGAGTTGCGGCAGGAACCGACGTGTCGACGGCGCATATCGCCCGGATGGTATAGATCTGCTGCTCCGGCTGCAGGTTCCACTCTGAGGCGGGCTTGTCCTTGTCGTACTGGGCGTCGTCCGACGGCTTCCACGTAGAGTAGAGGACACACAACTGGTTGCCCTTGCGAAAACCGGCGGCGGTGCCCATCGGTCCATCGGCCACGTAGCGCACGTCCTCGTGCCAGCCCTGCAGGATGAGCGCCTTCTTGACAGCCACTGCTGCGCTAGCCGGATCCTTAAAGTTCACGCCGCTGCCGGTCGCAATCACCTGACAGCCCTTGCCCACGCCCTCCAGGATAGGGTCTCTGAAGTCAGCCTCTGCCGCACTGGCGGGGACGCCCAGCGCCTGGGACATGGCGTCCTGCAGCGACGTGCAGGTGGCCGCGTCTGCCGCGACCCAAACGCTCTGCGCAGCCGGGGTGGACTGGGGCGGATTCGTGGGAGTCGGCAGCGCGGCTGGCGCGCTGGTCGGCCCGGTGGTGGGTGCCGGTTGCGTGGGTGCGACGGGCGTCGGTTTTTCGCGCGTGCAGGCGCTGGCCGCAACCAGCAGGAGCAAGAGCGCAACGACAGTCAGGTCGTTCATTCGTCTGTTCACAATCACTCCTCCTCTTTCTTGCCGGGCAGGCACGCAGGACCATGGGTTGGGGTCAACGGTTGCGTTTTCCCACGCTCTGCTTCAAGTATAGGCGAGCGCCTGAAGTTGTCAAACACGAGCCAGCGAGGCTGCCAGGACACCTTGTCAAAGGTCATGCCTCACTCTCACGAGATCACCGCATCGTTCTTGCCCGCCAATTGTCGCAGCAGCTCGAACTGCCCTGTGTGGTACGTTTCGTGCCAGTGCAGAGAGGCTAACGCCTCTCCGAGGGCAGCCTCCTCACCTCCCTGGGGAAGAGCGCGGGCCAGCCCATCACTTCCCGCGCTGTGCAGTGCCGCCTGGATACGCACCAGAGACTCATCCAGATCGGCCAGCAACTTTTCCAGAGGAAGTGTCTGTTCGGCGCACGTGATGGATGTTGGCCAGGTGCGCCTCTTGCAGGCGCTCCAATTCCGGCGTTTCTTCGGGTGTCCAGACCGGCCCGCGCCGGAGCAGCACCAGGTAGTACACGCACATGCCCGGCGGCAAGTCAAGGCCTTCCTCGGGCCGTACCGCTTCCTCGCGCGTCATGTCTTAGGGTCCAGCTCGCCCAGCATCCGATCCAGTGCCTCCAGCACCTCCTGCACCTGCTCCCTCTCAATGGTCAGGGGAGGCAGAAGCTGACTCACCGACGGATCGTAGTTGGCGTAGATGGTCAGCAAGCCATGGCGAAAGCCCAGCAGTGTCAACAGTGGTCCGAGCGATTCGTGAGCCAGCTTGAGCCCCATCATCAACCCGCGCTGCCGAACCTGCACCAATACTCCGGGATGCTTCCCTCGCAGCCAGGCCAGACCCTTCTGGAACACGCCAGCCATCGCACGCACGTGGTCAAGGAAGCCTGGCTCTTCCAGAATCCGCAACACCTCCAGGGCGGCGTAGCATCCGACCTCGGACCCTCCGAAGGTGGAGACGTGGATGAAGGGGTTCTGCCGCAGAAAGGCATCGAGGTGCTCGCGGTATACTGTCGCAGAGATGGGATAGATGCCACCAGATAGCCCTTTGGCGGTCACCAGGACGTCGGGCACAACGCCGAAGGTGTCAATGCCCCACACTGCACCACAGCGCCCCAACCCCGTCTGCACCTCGTCCTGGATCATTACCACGCCGTGCCGGTCGCACAGATGGCGCACGCCCGCAAAGTAGTCCTCGGGCGGGATGACGATGCCCATCGTAGCCGGGATGGTCTCCAGGATCACGGCAGCCGTGTCGTCGTCTAGGGCTGGCTCCAGCGCTTCCAGGTCGCCAAAGGGCACCTGCACGAAGCCAGGCGGCATGGGACCAAACGGTGCGCGGTACATCTCTTCACCTGCTGCCAGCGCGAGCCCGGTGTGGCCGTGGTAGCCGCCCCGCGCCGAAATCACCTTGGCACGGCGCGTGTGCGCGCGGGCCAGCTTGAGCGCCAGATCTACAGCCTCGCCGCCCCCCACGCCAAAGACGACCCTCTGCAAATCGCCCGGGCACAGCGCTGTCAGCTTCTCGGCCAAAAGTGCGCGGTGCTCGCTGACAAAGTGGTGGTTGCCGATGTCCAGCTCCTGCAGAGCCCGCTGCAGGGCCGCAATCACGCGGGGGTTGTGGTGCCCCAGGTTGAACATGCCCCCGTTGCAGTGGCAGTCGATCAGCCGCCGCTCACCGCTCACGTCCCAGACGTAGATGCCCTCGCGCCGTCCAAACACGAAATCGATGCCCACCTGCGCGAAAAAGTCCGCCTTGCCGCTCGAAACGTGACGCGCAAAACGCTCGATGATCTTCTGCTTGTCCTCTTGGCCGATGAGTGACATCGCCACCTCCTCTCCTCTCACCTCTGGATCTTCTCTGGCAGTATATACGGGTACCCTCGCCGCGCGACGCGGGTCCGCAGGAAGCGGTCCACCCTGCGCATGGCCAGGTAGAGCGACCAGATCTGGGCATCTTCGCGGTAGTAGGCGCGCACCTCAGCCTGCTCGATGGGCTTGAGCTCTAGCCCGGGCACCGAGTCGCGGAAAAAGGCGTTGGCTACGTCCAAAACCTCTGGAATCAGGTCGGCCTTTTGCTCCTTGTAGAAGTTGGCCACCAGGTCCATCACGACCAGGCGCGGGTCATAGTAGCGGTTGACGACGTCTTTGAGGTACAGAATGCGCAGCAGCCAGACCAGAAAGGAAGGAGCGCTGCGCAGAAACAACTCAGAGTCGAGCTGTTCCGCTCCTTGCACGCGAAACAGCGGCGTGCTCGTATCAACGTACCACAGCGCCGTAGCCTGTGAGACAGCGGGGTGTTCGGGGTCAAAGCCCTCGATGGACCAGTTGGAGATCTGGCCGTCAATGGCCACCTGCACGCGTGTCTGCCGCCGGTTAAAGTCCCATAGCTTGCGCAGCTCTTCGAGCACGCGGCGCACCAGCGTGCAGACTCCCTGCGCGGTTAGCATGTGCAGAGCGCGGTTGCCGATGGAGGCGTAGGGCAGCTTGCGCTGCACGATGTAGAAGACCGGATGGCCAGCATCATCCAGGAACGACGCGTAGCCGTTGGCTGGGATGCGGATGCCGATTTCCTGCTGCAGGAGACGGTCGTATTCCTCGTATACGGTCCTGTACTGCTCCATCTCCACAGCGCTGCGGAAGATGGGGAGACGCTTGAAGGCCAGGCCCTGCAGACCCTCGGCCTCGATCTCAAAGACCGTGCTGATCTCTCCATAGCCCAGCACACGCGCCGGGATCGGGCTGCGCTGTGGGTGCTGTGGATCCAGCCAACGTTCAAACTCGCGCAGCCTGCTCACGTCGATCGCCAGACCCGTCATCGGTGCACCTCCTGCCCTTCACAAACGGCCGCCCCGGCAACGATGCGCAACAGCGATGAGGGCGCGCGTTGGCTAGCTTCCGATCTTGGACGAACTTTACCATACGTGGTGCCCGGAGTGCAAACGGCCAGCAGCACGCAATAGCCGCGAAGCCAGCTTCCCAGAACAACTGCGTGGGCTTGGGGTCTTCCATGCGCTGTGCTATACTATGCCCGCGCCGCATCCAGGGAAAGGAAGACCAACGATAGTGCTTGATCGCAGCACAGCGTGCATGCCCGACCTCGTGCAAGACCTCTTGCAGCAATTCACCACCGCCTGGTGGGACAGCGACACGCACCGACCCGCATTGCCCGCTACCTTCACCGCTCAGGAACAGGCCGCGCGCGAAGCGCACCTGGACCGCTTCACCAACACCATCAGCGCCGAGATGCGCGCGCAG
>Ga0315288_10005860_pt1 | contig 15590 bp, 12 predicted proteins | sample YL17G11_20_MG_FD_203454 | JGI IMG/M metagenome (GOLD analysis project Ga0315288, IMG submission 203454) | Sediment microbial communities from Yellowstone Lake, YNP, Wyoming, USA - YL17G11_20 | ecosystem: Environmental > Aquatic > Freshwater > Lake > Sediment | place: USA: Wyoming | collected...
AGGCGAGCGAGCTGCATCGCACCCCCCCCGCGGTCTAACCTTCTCTCAACCTTGCCCCCCCCCCCCCCCCCTCAAAGGTCGCCCTCCACCGCCCTCCTCGTTGGCTTGGGCGCCGGCGCCGCGGGCGGCTTCCTTCTCTTCGGCCGCCCGGATAGCCCCGTCCGCCGCCGTCGCGCCCCCCTGGCGGGGCCCGACGGGGCGCACGCCCCAGGGGCGGCCATAGCAGCCACCCACCCGGCCTGCCAGCACGGCGTGCCCGCGGCCGACCTGGTCCGCCCCTTCCCCGCCTTCGTTGTCGGCTACGACACTCGGGCCCGGGGGCCGCGGTGGGTGGCGGAGACGCTGCCGCACAGCATTTCCAGGGGTGGGGCGGCCCGGGGTGTCGTTTTTTTTTTTTTTTTTTTTTTTTTTCTCTCTCTCCCTTCTTTCTCTCAACCCAACGTCAACCTCCACAATAACTTTTTTGTTTCTTTCTCACAGTGGCGTCGCCATCTTCCATGAAGACCCCGCCCTGGACCCCCGCTTCCGGGCGGCCAACGCCGACTTCGCCGGCTCCGGCTTCGACCGGGGGCACATGGCCCCGGCAGCGAATTTCAAGGGAGACCCGGCCGGCATGTCCGACTCGTTTGCGCTCAGCAACATCTGCCCGCAGGTGGGCGCGGGCTTCAACAGGGATTACTACGCGCGCGTGGAGCGGTTCATCAAGACGCTGGCCCGGTCGGACGGGCCGCCGGTGTTCGTCATCACGGGCCCGCTCTTCCTGCCCCGCCCCACGGCCCCCGAACAAAATGGAAAGGGACGAGAGGGCGGGTGGGAGGTGAGGCACCGCGTCCTCGGGTCGCCGCCCCGCATGGTCTCTGTGCCGACCCATTTCTACAAGGTCGTCCTCACGGGCGGCGAGGGCGGGGACCCGGGCCGCCCCTCACCCGCCAGCCCGACGCTGGTCGGCGCGTTTGCGTTCCCGAACGCGCCGGTCGACCCGGCCTTACCGCTGGCGGCCTTTGCCGTCCCGTACTCCGCCCTGGAGGAGGTCGCCGGCCTGCGCTTCTTCCCTGCCCTGGGTGGTGGGGCGGGCGGTGGGGTGGGCGGGCAGGGACCCCTTCTGTCCGACGGCGCAGCCCTGGCCCGCCTGGACGGGGACGCGCTGCGCATCCAGGCGGCCGGCCGGGCGGCGGGCGCGCGCGCGCGGGTGGGAGGAAATAGCAGCAGCGGTGGTGGCCCGGCGGCGTTGCTCCTGGCCTGGCCGCGCCGCCTGCTGCTCAGGGGTGGCGCCGGCGGCGGCGGGGGCGAGCCCCCGCCGCCCACCCTACCCAGGGGCGCCGAGCCGCCGCCGGACCTCCCGGCGGGCGCCCCCCTGCCAGACGCGCCGCGCGGACGCGGGCGGCCCCCAGGCGGCGCGCCAGCCGCCCCGGTCCCCACGGCCGGCCCGCCCGCCACCCCCTCTCCCTGGCGGGCGTGGTTGCCCTGGGGCAGGACCGCCTCCCACCCCAACGCCGACCTGCGCCACCTGTGCGATGCGGCGGCCTGCGAGCTGCCCGCCGCGGACTGGTGGAAGAGCAACCAGCAGCCGGTGCCGGTGTCGCCTGCGCACCCCTCTCCAGGCGCCGGGCGCGGTGGTGGTGGCGCGAGCAGCGACTCCAGCCAGACTCAGGGCCGCCGCCGCCGGCAGCACCGGCGGTCGCCTCTAGACTCCCAGAAAGCGCCGCAGGGTGGGTGGTGGTGGGAGAGTGACGGCGAGGGAGAGAGTGAAGGTTGATTTTTTTTCCCATATTCATCATTTCTCCATTGCCCCCCCTGCACGCGCGCCGCTCTCCCTGCCCGAATAGCCGCGCAACGCCCGCCCTACCCCTCCGCTGGGTAGGCAGGGCGTCTGGCGTATAGGTGACTGCCAGGCGTCTGGCGCATAGGGCGGCTCCATGGGCCTGTTGGCATGGCTGAAGGGGCGGGTGCGTTTTTTTTTGTCTTTTTTGGTGCGCCGGTTCTCGCTCGTCGCGCGCTCTCCTCGTCGCCTTTGCTCTCTCTCACACGCACGCTCCCTCCTCAGACCGTCGACCCTCTCCTCGATTACGCACGGGCCGGCACCTCCCCTCGCATCCTGGCCCGCTCCCTGGCCCTGGGCTTTGCCCTTGGGCTGTGCCCGATCGTTGGCGTGCCGCTGCCCCTGTGCGGGCTGGCCGTGGGCGTGTCACGCCTCATGGCCTCCAGGCGCGCGTCCTCCACGGCGGCCATGCCCCCACCCCCGCCGCCCATCCACGGGCCCGCCCTGTTCATTGGCAACTTTGCATCTGCGCCCGCGGAGGTCCTGCTGGCCATTCCCTTCATCCGCCTGGGCGAGGCGCTCACCGGCGCGCCCCCATTCCCTCTCGACCCGGCCCACCTGTCCATCCGTACGGCCGGCGTGGCCCTGGCCAGGGGCCTGCTAGCGTGGGCGCTGGCGGTGCCGTTCGTCGCGGCGGGTGGGGCGGCCGCGTTGGAGCCGCTCGTGGCGGGCCTGGTGGGCGTGGAGGCAGGCGGCCAGCCGGGCCTGTCTCCGCCGCCGACGCCGGGAGAGGTGGGAGGCGAGGGCGCGCTGCGGCCTGGGGAGGGCGACCCCGAACGGGGCGCCGCCCGGCCCGTCTCTGACCGGGCGCCGCTGCTGCCGCCCGTCCTCGCAGGCACCGCCAGCGGGCGGGTGCGGAGGGCGTCGCCGCCGGGGTCGCCCAAGGGAGACTAAGAAGTTCTTTGAGAGTTGTGTCTGTGTGTCTGTCCTGTAAATGTATTTTTTTTAAACATTTCCATCACTCACTCACTTCAGCGGCGCCAGCCCAAGCTTCGCACGCAGGGCATTGGTCTCCTCGACCGACATGTCGCCCTTTTTTGAGCCGCCACCGCCGCCGCCGCCGCCGTCGCCGCGGGCGGGAGGCGACCGCTCCCGCCGCTCCCCACCCCCTCCTCGATCCCTTGACCGCGACCGCCGCCGCGCCTGGCGCCGTTCCGGCGACGGCGTCCGCCGCCACTTCTCCCGCGGGCGACGCTCCCGAGACCGGGAGCGCGAGCGAGAGCGGCGGCGGCGCGGGCGGCGGCGTTCGTTGCCGCCGTCGTCGTCGTCGTCGCGGCGGTCCCTCCACCTCTCATCATCATCACCCCGCCCTCGGCCACCACGACCACCCAGCCGGCCACCGCCGACCTCGCCCTCCTCCTCCTCCTCGCCTCCGCCCCCCCTGCCTGAGGCCGCCGCCGCCGCCGCCTCCCTGGCCGCCGCCTCCGCCGCGTCGGCCGCCCCGTCCATCGCCGAGACCCGCGGGCCGGGCAGGGCACCCGTGTCCTCCAACGCCTTCCGGGGCGGCAGCCGGGGCAGGGCGACGTCAAAGGCGGCCGGTTCTGTCAACAGTGCGTCCACGACCGCGTCCACGCTCGTCAGCTCAAACCCGGACGCTGACGTCCCCGGCGCCGCGTGCGCACGCAGGCGGCGGTGGTCAAGCAGCAGGGGCTCCAGCGTCAGGAAGACGTCCAGGGGCCGCCACGCCAGGCGCGCGTAGAGCGCGCCCAGGACGCGCAGGTATTTCAGGTCCGCGTTGCCGATGTACTCGGCGACCACGTCCCGGGAGGGCCCCAGCTGGAGCAGTTTGAGGAGCAGGCACAGGAACGGGGTCGGGCGGCGCAGCGCGGTCGTCGTCCCGCCGACCGCCTCCAAATCCGCGGCCAGGTCGACCACGCCCGCCGCCGTCGCGCCGAAGCAGTGCTGCTTCCAGTAGGTCGTCTCCTGGATCTTGGTGCGCAGGATCTTGTCGACGAGGAACTGCGTTCATGGAATGGAGAGAGGAATGGAAAAGAGGGGAGAATGATGATTGAGAGGAGGGGTGTGGAAGGAGGTGACGTCTTCTCCGGGAGGCCAGCGCTCTGTGTTTGTCTCTCTCTCACGCCTCACTCTCCTCTCCTCTATCTCTCACGCACCTGGGGATTCGTGCCGTGCAACTGGACTGCGGCGGCGTCCGTCTGGTTGGCCATGGCGGCGTGTGATGCGCGTGTGTGTGTGTGCGGTGAAGAGAAGAGAAGAGCAGAAACAACGGCAGAAACGCCGGTCTGGCCCACACTCTGATTTCTTTTCTCGTGCGTGTCTTCCTCACACACGCGCACGGCTCCGCGCACACACTCTCACCCAAACAGCCATGCGCACCACCACCTGCCAAGCCGCGGGGCCTAGCTGCACGGGTGCCCGCGCCCCGCCCTGCACCGTCCACACCCGGGCCTCTGCGAACAAGGCGAGAGCAACGCCCGCGCCGCGCTCGCGCGTGGCCGCTGCTGCCACTCCCGCCCCAACCACCTTCTCTCCATCCGTCGGCCGCCTCCTCGGGACCCCGGTCCCGGCCCCCACCGCCACCGCGCCCGGCGTCACGGAAGGCTTCTGGCAGTGGGATGCGTGCCCGACGGGCGCGCCCCAGCGCATCCGCTACCAGCACGCGCCCGCGCCGCCGGGCAGCCCGCCCGCGCCGGGCACGACCCGCCCGCCCGCACTCCTGCTCATCCACGGCTTCGGCGGCAACGCGGACCATTGGCGGAAAAACACGCCCGCCATCGCGGCGGCCGGCTTTGACGTGTGGGCCATCGACCTGCTGGGCTACGGCTTCTCGGACAAGCCGTCGCCCAAGAAGGACAGTTCCGGCACCCCCCGCCCCCCGGCCTCGCTCTACTGTTTCGAGACCTGGGCGCGCCAGGTCCTGGATTTCAGGGCGTCCGTCATCCAGGCGCCCGTCTTCCTCATCACCAACTCGGTGGGCGGGCTGGTAGGGCTGCAGGCGGCGCTGGACGCTGAGCAGGGGCTGGTCCAGGGGGTGCAGCTCATGAACATCAGCCTGCGCGCGCTCCACGTGTCCAAGCAGGCCCCGCTGGCCCGCCCGGCCGTGGCCGCCCTGCAGTGGGCCCTGCGAGAAACCCCGCTGGGCGGCCTGTTCTTCGGCCAGGTCGCGACGCCCGAGGGCGTGGCCTCCGTCCTGAAGCAGTGCTACAAGGACACGGGCGCCGTGAGCGCTGACCTCGTCTCGGCCATCCTGTCGCCCGCGACCGCCGACCCGGCCGCCGCGACAGCCGTGTTCCTGGACTTTATCTCCTATTCCAATGGCCCCCTGCCAGAGGACCTGCTGGCCGCCGTGGGGAGGGAACGCCCGGGCCTGCCGGTTTCTGTCATCTGGGGCGCCGCCGACCCCTGGGAGAAAGTGGAGTGGGGGCGGACGCTGGGAGACTCCAAGACCTACCCCTGCGTGGAAAGTTACGTGGAGGTCGACGCCGGGCACTGCCCCATGGATGAGGCGCCGGGCGCGGTCAACCCGCTGGTGGTGGCCTTTGTGAGGAAGCACACGGCCGCGTGACACGGGCGGCGTGGGGGGGGGGATGAATGGTGAGAAGAAGACAGGAGAGAGAGTGTATTGAGCACAGCAGCGTTCGCAGTCTCTCCCCCACATCTCTCCCGCCACGCACTATGTCGTCCGATGACGACCAGGGCTCCGTCCTGTACAGCGACCCCTACACCGACTCTGACCGGGACCGGGGCGGCGGCACCCGGTCGGGCGGGCGCCGGTCCAGCGGCGGGCTGTGGGGCGGCCGCTTCAGCGGTGGTTCCGGCGCCGGCGCCGGCCACCGGGCCGGGCCCCTCCCCCCGCCCTCCACCTCCTCCGACGGCCGCTCCGTCTCCTCGGACGCCCTGACCGACCCGTTGGACGACTTCCTGGCCCGGTACACCTGCGACGTTGTGCCGGACGTGGTGGTGGGCAAGCTGAAGAAACGGTAAAGGAGGAGAAAGAGAAGGAGAGCAATCGACGCGCCGCGCAACGGCAGACACAGACAAAAACGAAAAACCTGCTTCCCTCACAACTCCCATCCCTCTCCTTTTCCAGTTGCGGCAACTTCGTGCTCGGCCTCAACCTGTCCCCCGGCGTCGCCCAGCCCATGTCGTACACGGTGAGACGAGGGACACGAAGAAAGCGCGCCCTTTTTAACATCACCCGCCCCCCCCCCACCACCACACACACACACTCACCTCACCTCGTTTTCCCACACCCTTCCATTCCCTTCCGTTCTCATCCATCAGATCAAGCCCGCCCCCGGTTCGCCCGCCCCCTGGTGGCTCCACAAGCTCACCCTCTTCCCGGGCGGCGCCGCCACGCTGGCCACGCCCAAGGCCGCCCTGGTCGGGGGGTGGCTGCACGTCCAGGCCGTCGTCGACGCGGACGCGGCCCGCCGGGCGGTGGCCGTGCGGTGGCGGGCGGCGACCCGGTGGGGAGGGCCCCACCCGGGGCGCCTCGGGCGGAAGGAGCGGTGGCCGGTGTGCGATGGGCTGGAGCTCCGCCCCCGCTGGTCTATCGACCTGTACACGCCCGAGGTGACGGGCAGCTTTGGGGCGCGGGCGCGCGGCGGCGGTGGAGGAGGCGGTGGTGGGGGAAGGAATGACGGCGGCAGCGTGAGTGCGCGCGCGTCGGCAGGCGGGGCGCTCACGCCCGCCGCCCGCCTGGGCGTCGGTGGCAGCGGGTCCTTCGCTTCCCTGGCCGACTCCGCCGTCTCTGCCCGGTCCACCCTGCCCGCCAGCGGCGCGGCGGGCGCGTCCCCCTCCCCCCTCGCCACGGCCGACAGCTCCGGCGGCGGCGGCGGGAGCGTGGTGAGCGGGGGCGGCGACAGCCGCGCATCCGGCTCGGGCCGCGGCCGGAGCGGCGGCGGCGGCGGCGGCGCCGCCGCCGCCCTGGAGCTGGGCCACTGCCACATCAAGGTCCCCCGCCTGGACCTGGTGGCGGACGCGGACGGCGTCGCCCGGTCGGTCGCCCGGCTGGTTGGGGCGGCAACCGTCGCGCCCGCCAGGGTGTTGGTGGGCGCGCCCCTGCGGGCGGCCTGGGCGGCGCCGCGGGTGGTCCGGGGCGCGGTGGGGCGGGCGTGGGGGGGCGGGGGTCACCTACTGGGGAGGAAGGGAGGAGCGCCGGCGGCGGCGGCGGCGGTGGAGGTGGCGGCGGAGGAAGGAGGCGGCAGTGGTGGTGGTGGTGGTGGTGGTGGTGCAGAAGGCGGCCTCCCCCCCTCCTGCCCCTCCCTGCCGCCGCCGCCGCCCAGCTTCGCCGTCCGGGGGTGGCCCTGGGTCGAAGTCGTGGGCTGGCCCGAAGCGGCAGCCGCGTTGGCGAGCGGGGTGGCGGACGCGGCGGCGGGCGTGGAGGGGTGGGCTCGCAGGGTTGAGCGGGCACAGAAGAAAGGGAGTGAAGGTGGTGGCGGGGTCGAGGCGGTGGGGGTCGATGCCTGAGTGGGTGAAAAATCCGCGCGAGCGCGTTTTCTCTCCTATTTTCTGTGTAGCTCCGTTGTAGCTCTGTGATTGGTTCCCGGGAAAGGCAACAAAAAAAAGCAAAGCGCGCGTGCCCTCTCCATTTCCATTTTTTCGTTCCACCCGTCCCCCCCCCCTCCCCCCCCCCCCCTCACACCCTTTTTCCATCTCTGGGCCTCCGACCCTTCTCCTCTCACCGCCGGTCATCGCGCCGCTCCCGGCTCCGGTCCCGCCCGCCACCACCACCACCATACCGGTCGCGGCTGCGCTCCCGGCGCGGCGGGGAACGGGAGCGACGGCGGGGCGGGGTGCGGGAGCGGTGGCGGGCTGGCGAGCGCGAGCGCGCGCGGCCGCCGCCGCCGCCGCCGCCTCCCCACGCCGGCCGCCGGTCGTCGTAGCCGCCGCCGTACCCGCCGCCGCCATAGCCCCGGTCGTTGTAGCCGCCGCCGCCGCCGTGGTAGTGGACGGGCGGGCCGCCAGCAAAGGGCCCGCCAGACCAGCCGCCGCCCCAGCCCCCACCGCCGCCTCTGTAGTCGCCGCGGTCGCCGCCCCACCCGCCGCCCCGGTCGCCGCCGCCGCGGCCGTCCCGCCGGTCCCGGTCGCGCGGGCGACCGGTCCGCTTCTTGCGGCGCCCGTCGGCGGAGCCGCCGCCTCCATCCCGGCGGCCGTCGCCGCCCTCTCCACCGCCGCCACCGCCGCGCTCGCGCTTCTTCTTCTCGCCCGGCGCCCGGGGCGGCTCCCGCGCGGTGGCGGCCTCCACCTCCAGGGCGACGCCGTCCAGGATGCCGCCGTGCATGCACTGCTTGGCGGCGGACGCGGCGGACGCGGTCGCGAACTGGATGTAGGCGAAACCGCGCGTGGTCTTGGCTTTCTGAGAAAACATAAAAAGGAGCGGAGAGAGTGAGATGGAGCGGGTTGAGGAGCCCGCAGGTCGCCACGCTCTCCCCCGCCGCCGCCTGCCCTCTTTCTCCCTTCCCTCTTCCTCTCTGCCCCCCCACACACCCTCTCTCTCTCACCGTGTCGACGGGGAAGACGACCTCGGTGACGTCCCCGAAGTGGCCAAAGACTTCGCGGACGTGGGCCTCAGTGACCCGGGCCGTGAATCCGGACGCGCGAATGCGGTCGTCCAGGATTGGGCGGGGTTCCGCGGGCACGGCGGCGGTTTCCATGGGAGCGGCAGGTGCAGCGCCACCCCCGCGCCCGCCGGGCGAGGCGGACCGGGACATGGAGCGGGTGGGCGAGGCGTCGGCCATTTTTTTTTGTTAAGGTATGATGCGAGGACACGCCGCCGCTCTCCTTTTGTTTTGTGATGTCCTGTGTGGGGAGGGAGGGAAAGGTGAGCGATGCGTCCGTGTGCGTGCGCGCGTGTGTGCCAATCCGAATGCAAGGATGCAAGGGGTCGGTAGCGGGCCGACGTGGAGCGGTGCGTGGGGGTTTGCTGCCGGGCCGTCGCTCCAAACACCTTCTCTGGCGCCGTCGGGTGTGGCGAGAACCCACTTCGCCCCACATTAATGGCAAGCGCCCCGCCGATCCCAGGCGCAGGCGTGTGTGTGTGAATGTGTAGGTTGCTGGACGCAGCGAACGTGCTCTCAGGCCGGCCAGACAGGCAACAACGCACCTTTTTGTTTCGGGCCGGGAAAGAGAAGTGAAGGGATAGCAGAAAGGCCCGCCTCGCCTGCGCTTCACAACAGCGACGCGCCGTGCGCTCTTCCACACGCGCGCGTGTGTCCACACGCAGCGAGCCGCATTTCCCGCGTACACGTGGGTCTCTTAGACAGGCCAACCTCGTGACGTGAAATATCATGGTGCGTTTTGCTCTCAAGCCTCGCACACCACGCTCCCTTTCAATCCCCTCTTCGCGCTCCCATCCGCGCCCGTTCGTTTTTCAACCTGTGCTTTTTCATTTCAATCATCTCTCACCAACCCGCCGCCCCGCGCCTGGTAGAGTGACATGGGGTGAGGAAATCCCGCGCACACACGCATCGCAACACATACCTCACAACCTCACGCACTCCTCTCCATCCCCGTCTCTCTGCAGGCCGCCCCGCCCGCCGCCTGCCCCCTGCCCTTCCCCCCTCGCTTCCACGTGGCGCTCGCCTTTGTGGACGCCCCCCCGCCGCCCCTCCCCTCCCCCCTGCCGCTCTCGGACGACGCCGACCTCGCCCTCCGCGCCCTGGCCCTCCAAGCCCTGGAGGGTCCCTGCACCGTCCCCCGCCCGGCGGGCCCGGGCTGGCTGGGCGGGGGCGGCGGGGCGGAGACGGCCGCCGCCCAGGAGCGGTGGGCGGCCTGGAAGGAATTGGACGGCATGCCGGGCGTCGAGGCGATGCGCCTGTACGTGCGGGTCCTGGACGAGGAGGTGCCGGGCTGGTGGACGGCGGCGGAGGCGGCGGGCATCGCGGGGGCGGTCGTCGACGGGTTCGGGGGTGGGAGCGACGTGGGGATGGTCCCCCCCACCCACACCGCCCGCCCGCTGTCGTCGTCGGCGGCAGGGGCAATCGCCGCCCGCCCGCCGCCCGCCGCCGGCGCCGGCGACGACGCAAACACCACCGCCTGGGAGGCCGTGCGCGTGGCCTCCTCGTCCGCCACCCCGCCCCCACGCTACGAGCACGCCGCCTGCCTGGTGGCCCCCTCCACCCTCCTGGTCGCGGGCGGGTGCGGCCCCGGCGGGCGCGTGTGGGGGGACGCGTGGGCGCTCAACCTGGAGGAGCTGACGTGGGCCCGGGCCTCGCCGCGCACAGGGTCACCAGGAGCCTTGCCTCCCCGCACGGGCTTGGCCCTCATTCCCTGGGGCGAGGGCGGCGCGCTGGCGGTGGGCGGGCACGCGCCGCGCGCCGAGCGGGAGGCGGGCACCGCCCCGCCCTTCCTCGACCTCTTCTCCTTCGACCCCGCGTCGGGGGGGCGGTGGTCCGCCTTGCCCACGGTCGGCCCGGGCCCGTCTGCCCGGGGCGGCCACGTTGCGGTGCGGGTGGGCCCGCGGACGATCGTGGTGTGGGGCGGCGAGCCCAGCAGCGCGCGCGGGGGTGGCGGTGGGAGGCGCAGCGCGCGCAGCGTGGCCCTGTCACCTCCCACCTCCCCCGCGCCCTCTGTGTTCTCCCTCGACGTCCCGACCCTCACCTGGACCGCGCGCACCCCGACAGGCAAGACCCCGCCGCCGCCCCTGCGTTCGGGCGCGGCGGGCGCGGCCGTGCGCGGGCGGTGGGTCGTCCTCTTCGGCGGGGCGGACGAGGGGGATGGGGGGCGCCTGTCGGCCGAGGTGGCCGTGCTGGACACGCGCGCCTGGGCCTGGGTGGCGCCCGCCGTGTCCGGCCCGACCCCGCCGCCCCGGGCGGGGCACGCCGCCGCGCTTTTGGGGCGTTCTTTGTTTGTGGTGGGCGGCGGCGACGATGGCGCCGCCGGCCGGGCGGACGCGTGGTGCCTCGACTGCTCCGGCCTCCCCGCCTCGCTCTCCTGGTCGCCCGCCGCCCCGCCCGCCCCGGCCGCCGCCCGGGCGGCCGCGTCGGAGGGGACGGCCCTCGTGGCCCTGCCGGCGGCGCGTGCGTTGTTGGCTGTGGGCGGGAATGCAGGCCGCCTCCATGCGGAGTTGGCCGTGCTCCGCCCCAGCCCCGCGGCCGCGGCTGGGTGGGGAGATGATGATGACGAGGGAGAGGAACGCGCCGCACCTGCCGTCGCGCCTCCGCCTTCCTCTTCCTCTTCTGACCCGTCCGAGCTGGTTCTGACTCGGCGCCAGCTGGCGTCCGCGCAGGCCGCGGCGGCCGACGCGGCCGGGCGGGAGGAGGCGGCGCTAGGTGAGGCTGCGGCCGAGCGGGCAGGCAGGGCGAGCGCGGAGGCAGAGGTGGAGCGCTTGAAAAGGGAGGTGGCCCGGTGGCGGGCGGTGGCGGAGGCGGCGGGGGCGGTGGAGCCGGAGGAGGAGGAGCGGGAGGCAGAGGTGGAGGCGAGGCCGGCGCGTGGTCTGTGGGCGTTTGTCTCGGGCGCTCCAAAATGATTGGAGGTTGGAAAAAAAAAGGAAAACAAAAAAACCGATTTTCTATCTCATCACACCAAGCACAACCCCCGCAGCCCCACGCGCGCGGCCACCCCAGGCCGCCGCCCCGCGCCCGCCAACGCGAGGCTCGCCAAAGCTGCCACCGCACTGGCAGCAGCCCGCGGCAGCAGTGGCCGGGGTTGGGCGGCGGCAAAGGCGCAAAGGCGGCGGGCCGCCCCACCACCCCCACCCCCGCCCACACCTCCTCCACCCCGCCGCCACGCGCCCAGCCCGCCGGGAGACGCCCCACCCCGCCTGGGCGGGGCCAGCAGGCTGGGCAGCGGGGTGGAGCCGCCGCCGCGGGGGCCCCACGCGGCTGCCGGGCCGCCACCACGGGTGGTGCTCAGGCGGCCACCAGCGCCGCCACGCAAGCCGCCGCCGCCCTTGCCGACCGCCCGGGGTGGGGGGGCGCCGCCGCCCCACCAGTCAAAGTCGCCTTCATCAGCACCGCCACCATGAACTCGCCGTTTGGCGGCGCCCGGGCGGCGGGCGGAGGCAGGGGCGGCGGCAGCGGCAGCCGCCTCCCCGCCCCCCCCCTCCTCCCCATCCAGGCACACACCCTCCACCCACCGCCGCCCCGCCCCATCCTTCAACCCCACCCACCCACCCGTGTCCAGGGCCTCATTAGACAGGGCGTCCGCGACCCCGTTGGCCGCCCGGAAGACGTGGGAGGCGGCGAACCAGGCAAAGCGCGCGCGCAGGGCCCTGCACCGGTCGCGCGCGGCGGCCAGGGTTTCCACCTTGGCCGCCCAGCTCCCTTCCAGCTGGTTGATGACTAGGGCGGAGTCGCCCAAGGCGCGCAGGCGGGTGGCGCCGCAGGCAAGGGCGGCCTGTAAAGAGGACCAGAGAGAGGCGTGTGAGGAGAGAGAGAGAGAGAGAGAGAGAGAGAGAGAGAGAGAGAGAGAGAGAGAGAGAGAGAGAGAGAGAGAGAGAGAGAGGAAGAGAAACCATCCCATCCACCCTCCATCTCTTTGTCTTCTCTTTTCTTCTCCGTCTCGCCCTCCATCCGCCTTTACCTCCATCCGCCTTACCTCCATCCCCATTTCCAGGGCCCGCCACTCCGCAACATTGTTGGTCGCCGCCCCGATCGGCACGCACAGGCGCCCGACCTCCGTCAAGGAAGCAGACGGCGCGCCCGGCGCGGGCGGCGCCCCAGGCTCGCCCTCCAGGTAGAGCACCGCCCCGCACCCGCCATCCCCGCCGCCGCCGGGCACGTGGTTGCCCCGGGACGCGCCATCGAATTCCAGGCGGTAGGTGGCGAGCGGGTGGAGGAGGGAGGTAGGGGCGGGGTGCGGCGCGCCCACCGCGCCCGCCTCCCCTCCAGCCGCAGCGGGCGCCGCCTTGGTGGAGCGTTGCCTCTTTTTCTTTGGGGGCGCCTCCTCCGTGGCCGCGGCGCCCGCCTCAGCACCTCCTCCCTCCTCACCATCGCCCGACTCCCAGGGTGGGGCGGGGCCGCGGCCCCCGGGCGCCGCCTGGGGCACGCCGGAACCGCCACCGGACGCGGTGCTCCCGCCGCCCCGGATGAAGGCGGCCGCCTCGCCGCGGCTGCCAAACCCTTTGAACACCGCCCTGGGAAAGCCGTGCACGGCCGCCCGGGCGTCGGGCCAGGAGGTGAAGATGGCGGGGCCGCCGCGGCCGATGCGGACGCCGTAGAAGCGAGGGGGCATGGGTTCGGCTCGGGTGCAGGCGTGAGGTGAGAAAAGCAAAAAGGCTGGCGCGGGGGTTGAGAAATTGATTGAGAGCAAGAGCGTTTTTTTTAAGTCTCTCCCAGCGGGCCCTGTTCCTTCTCTCTCTCTCGGGCTGGGCGCGCGAGCGTGAGGCGCGTGTGTCAGAGAGAGGAGGGTTGCGTGCGTGTGGGCCGTCACACACACACACAGGCGCGGGCTGGAGCGAAAGGAACAGCAAAAGAGGCAAGACTTTTGAGGAGAGCTAACCCCTTGTCACACTTCCCTTCCCTTTTTTTCCCCCAAACACTAAACAACCCACGCCCACACCATGCGCCCCCCCCTCCCCTCCCGCGGGGCGGCCTCCTCCCTGCGCCTGTCTCGGTCATCTACCGTCCGGTCCCCGCCCGCGGTCGCGGCGTGGCGGGCGCTGAAGAACGAAGGGTGAGCGTGTGTGTGAAAAATGTGAAGCAGCGAGCGAGAAGACTCACGGGCAAGGCGGCGCGTGGCCCACTTCTCCGCCTTTCCACCGCCGGGCGCCGGGTCGTGCCCCCCTGGGAGCGGGCCAGCCGCCCTGTCTGAGTTGTGTGCCTGCATGACTACATGCCTGCGCGTGCCGCGCGGGCTGGCTCCGCCCGCGCGCCCCTTGTCGGGGAGACGCAGGCACGGCCACGAGAATTCTCGCGCCCCCTCTTTTCCTCTCACAAGACCGCCCCCAACCCTCTCTCCCTCCCCTCCTTTGATCAGCCGGGCATCCTCCGAGTTCGGCCAGGCCGACGGAGCGACCAACCGGGGCGGGGCGGCGGGCCCCCTGCGCGCCCTGGGCGGCGGCGGACGGGCAGGGAACGGGACAGACCCGTCTTCCGCCGCCCGCACCTCGGCGCTGGCAGCGCCCGCCGCGGCGCTGGCCCTGCCGCTCGCCGCCGTGCCGCACGCCCCGGCGCCCCCGCCACCCCCGACCGCGCACGCCCCCATGGGCGTCGTCGATTCCGCCGCCATCCTGGCGCCCGTGACGGAGGACATGGAGGCGATGAACGCCAACCTGCGGGCCGTCGTTGGTGACCGCCACCCGATGCTGGTCGCCGCGGCTGAGCAGATCTTCGGGGCGGGCGGCAAGCGCCTGCGGCCGGCCCTGGTGTTCCTGGTCGCCCGGGCGACGGCGGACATGATGGGGTTAAGGTGCGAAGAGAAGAGAGAGGGAGAGAGAGGAGGAAAGAGGGCGCGCGAAATTGGCTTGGAAAAAAAGGGAGGAGAATCGGCGCCCGTCGTGGCCCGCCCGGCAGGGCCCCACCTCACCTTTTTTTCTCTCACCCCCCTTGCTCTTTATTTCTCCGCCCCCCCCTCTCCTTTCCCCCGTAGCGACATCAACGACAAGCACCGCCGCCTGGCCGAGATCACGGAGATGATCCACACCGCCTCCCTCGTGCACGACGACGTCCTGGACGACTGCGACACGCGGAGAGGTGAGAGAGAACGATGGGAGAGGGAGAGAAGAGTGCCTGGGACAGCGACCCCGCCGCATTTTTGGCTCGACCCCACCATCACTTTTTTTTTTCTCTCGATCCTCAACAGGCCAAACCACCGTCAACTCGCTCTACGGCACCCGGGTCGCCGTCCTGGCGGGCGACTTCCTGTTTGCCCAGTCCTCCTGGTTCCTGGCCAACCTGGACAACCTGGAGGTCATCAAGCTCATCTCCCAGGTGAGAGGGAGAGAGGACGGAGAGGAGGAGAGAGATGAGGAGGGGGGCAGGGGAAAATTGAGAAACGACGCGCGCACGCGTGTCCTTTTTTTTCCTGTCCTTCCTTTTTCCGCGTTCCCCTCCTTCGCCGTGCTCACACCCTCTCTTCCTCCCACCCATCAGGTCATCGCCGACTTTGCCAACGGCGAGATCGCGCAGGCGGCCGCCCTCTTCGACACGTCCACGACCCTGGAGTCGTACCTTGACCGTTCTTTCTCGAAGACCGCCACCCTCATCGCCGCCTCCCTGCGCTCCGCGGCCGTCTTCTCCGGGTGTGACGAGGCCACGAAGGACGCCATGTTTGAGTACGGGCGCCACCTGGGGCTGGCGTTCCAGGTCGTCGACGACATCCTCGACTACACGCAGACGGAGGCGCAGCTGGGGAAACCGCCGGGCCAGGACTTGGCATCGGGCAACATGACCGCGCCCGCCGTCTTCTCCCTGTCCGACCCGTCCGTGGGGCCTGAGCTGGCGGCCCTGGTGGAGGCCGAGTTCCCGGATGAGGGCGACCTGGAGCGGGCGCTGTCCCTGGTGGAGACGGCGGGCGGGCTGGACGCGGCGCGCGCGCTCGCGCGCACAGAAGCGGACGCGGCCCTGGCCGCTCTGGCCTGCCTCCCGTCCACCTCTCCGTCCGCCCGTGCCCTGGCCCGGATGGTGGAGTACGTGCTGGACCGGATCAGCTGAAAAGAGTGGGGGACGGAGAGTTCATGATTTTTGCTTGACGAAAGAGGAAGATGATTTGGGGATTATTTTATATGTGTGCGCCATTTTGTTCCATTTTTTCCATCATTGCCCCGCTCGGTAGGCGTGTGCCTTGTGAGTGGTGTGCGTGTGTGTGCGTGTGTGTGTGTGTGTGTGTGTGTGTGTGTGTGTGTGTGTGTGTGTGTGTGCGTGTG
>Ga0315288_10005861_pt1 | contig 15588 bp, 17 predicted proteins | sample YL17G11_20_MG_FD_203454 | JGI IMG/M metagenome (GOLD analysis project Ga0315288, IMG submission 203454) | Sediment microbial communities from Yellowstone Lake, YNP, Wyoming, USA - YL17G11_20 | ecosystem: Environmental > Aquatic > Freshwater > Lake > Sediment | place: USA: Wyoming | collected...
GCCGCCGCGGCCGCCGCCGCGGCCGCCGCGGCGGCGTCTGTCGGTCTGCGCCTCAAGGATGATGACGACGACGACGCGGGCTCGAGCGGCTGGAGCGACGACGGCGCGCCCGAGCCCGCCGACGCTGACGCCGCGACGCTCGCCGCGCTCGCCGACGACGACGGACCGCCGCCGCCGCCGCCGCCGCTGCCGGCGGGGGGAGGTCTGGCGACCGGCATCGGCGAAGAGCCGGGGGAGTGGCCCCGCGAGCGCGGGCGCGAGCGCGGGCGCGCGCACCAGCGTCGCTCCCGCTCCCGGGACCGCTCCCGGGACCGGGACCGCCCCCGGTCCCGCAGCCGGGACCGCCACCGCACGCGGAAGAAGAAGCGCCGCCGCCGCGACTAGGGGCGCCGCCGCGTCCGCCGCGGTTCTTCATCGTTCACAGTTTTGCTTTCGCTGCAACCCTCCTCCCTCCCCACCCCCCTCACCACGGCCTCAGCTTGGGCTGCCACCAGGACGCCGTTTTCGGTCCCTCGAGCGCCGCCGCCGCGGCCGTTGCGCGGTCGGCCGCCGCCGCGGCCGCCGCCGCCGCGGCGTCGTCGCGCCCGTCCTCCGCCGCGTGCGCCCGCCCCAGCGCGGCCGCCCGCACCAGCGGCTGCCGCAGCGTGTCCAGCAACGCGCCCGCGTCGGCGCGGTGGGGGCCGCCCTCGAGGAAGACGCGCGCCTCGCCGCCCGACCGCGTCGGCACGTCGACCATGAGCAGTTTGAACTCGATGCCGCCGCCCCGCTTGACCGCTTCCAGCGACGCCACCCCCGTCCTCTCGGCGCCCGCCAGGGGGAACGCCATGTGGACGCGGCGCGGGCGCCAAGAGGGGAGCAGGGACCCGGGGCGCGCGCGCAGGCCGCCCCCCGTCTCGACAACCGCCCGCGGCCCCCCTCCGCCGGCCAACGGTGCGCCCAGCACTTCGAGCACGCCGGGGTCGGCGTTGAAGCGGGCCATGGCCACGCGGTGTGCGGCCGCGGGCGGCAGCGCGAGCCGCCGCCGCAGCGCCAGAGCCGCGACGCCTGCGCCGCCGCCCACGCAGGCCGCGACCCGGGCGCGGCCGGCCGGCGTGTCGGTGGCCGCGCCGGCCGCGGTGGCGGCGGCGTGGGCGGCGCGGTAGAGTCCATACGCGGCGACCGCGCCGCCCGCAAACCCGAGCGCGGGCAGGTGCGCCCTCCAGAAGGCGTCGGCACGCATTCTGGCCGCCCGACCGACCGCTGTGGGCGATTTCAGGGACGTCAGCACGCGCCAGGCGCCGGGGGCAGCGCGCGTCGCCGTAAAGTGCAGCGCCGACGCTGCCCGGCGCGCGGCTTCGCGGGCGCCCGCGCGAGCGATGGCTGCGGCTTTCGACGCTGTACTGGGAGCATCGCCGGCGGCAAAGCCGCGGCGAGGGGCCGCGAGCGCCGCGCGCCCGCATCCGAATCCGCTACCCGGCCTCGCGGGCGCCAGGTGACGCCCAGCGGCGCCCGCGGCGCACCACAGCAGCATGGCGCGCGGTGGCGCCGCCGCCGCAGAGTGACGCCGCCCGAGCTGCATCGCCGGCGGGCGCACACTCTCCCTCGCCTTTCTTCCCCATGCCGCCCTAGTGCCCATGGCCAAGCGCAAGCGGTCTGTGCTGGCGCGCGACGGCGCGGCCGCGCCGCGCCCGGCCAAGCCAAGGCGCGCGCCGGCGGCGCCGCCGGCGGCGCCGCCGCCGGCCGCCACGACGAAAGACTGGCGCCCCGCGTCGCCGGTGCACCGAGCCGCGGCCGCGGCCTTGGCCCGGCTGCTGGCGGCGGCGCGCGGGTCGGCGGGCGGGGCGAGCTTGAAGTCGCTCACGCTCGGCGCGGCGGTGACGCTCTCCCCCGCCGACCGGCGCGCCGTGCACGCCGTCGCGGCCCGCACCCTGGCCGGTGGAGGGGCGCTGGCGTCCGCCCTGGTGGCGGCCGGCCTGACGGGCGCGGGCGGGGGCGGCCCGCGGCGGCTGCCGCCGGCCGCGGCGCTCGTCCTCGCGTTTGACCTCCTGTCCGGCGCCGGCCTGCGCCCCGTCGGCCCCGCCGAGCGCTCGGTGCTGGCGGTGGAGGGGGCGTTGAGGGCCGCGCACGCCAAGGCGGCGGCGGCGGAGGGGGGGGGGGGGGCGGGCGGCACGGGCTCGTCGGCCCGCGCGCGCCACCGCCGCGCGGCGCGCGTCAACACCCTGGCCACCACGCCCGCCGCCGCCCTCGCCGAGCTGGCGCCCCTGGGGGCGACCGTGGACCCCGTGCTGGGCCCCACGGTGCTGCTGCTGCCGGCGGGCGCGGATGTGCACGCGCACCCCGCCGTCCGCGCTGGCCGCGCCGTCCTCCAGTCGCGCGCGTCGTGCCTGCCCGCCCTCGCCCTGGCGCCCGAGCCCGGGTGGGCGGTCGTGGACGCGTGCGCGGCGCCCGGCAACAAGACGACGCAATTGGCAGGTGGGCCGGGTGGGGGGAGAGAGAGGGTCGGAACAGAAAATGCGCGCGCGCGCGCACCCCCCTCTTCGCGCAATGATCGACACACACACAAGTCACAACAATCCGACGCCGGGCGGCGCTTTGGTCGGTGGCCGCCCACTACAGTGTCCGCAAGGGCGCGGCTGGGGACACAGACTCTATCTTTCGGGACTGAGCGCAACGAGGAGGGCGCGCGCGAGCGCGCGCGCGTCGACGGGCGCTCGCCTCCTGCCCCAACACTCCTCCTCCTCTCTCGCCAGCCCTCGTCGGCCCGTCTGGAACCGTCACCGCGTACGACCGGGACCCCGCCCGGCTGCGCCTGCTCGAGGCGGCGGTCGCCCGCGCGCGCGCGGGCCGCGTCGTCGCGCCGGTGTGTGCGGACTTTCTGTCCGTCGACCCCGCAGCCACCCACCCCACCGTCCGCGCCGTCCTGCTCGACCCCAGCTGCTCCGGCTCGGGCACGGCGACCGCCGACGTGGACGCGGCGCTGGCGCGCATCCTGACCGCGCTCGGCGGCGCCCCGCCTGCCCCGCGCGGCGACCGCGTCGCCCGCCTCGCCGCGTTTCAACTCACCGCCCTGCGCCACGCGCTCTCGTTTCCGGGGGCGGTGCGGGTGGCGTACTCGACGTGTTCCGTGCACGAGGAGGAGAACGAAAGCGTCGTTGCGGCCGCGCTCGCGTCGCCCGAAGCGGCGGCCGGCGGCTGGCGCCTCGCCACCGCGCTGCCGGCCTGGCCCACGCGGGGCGTGACAGGTGCGCTGGACGCAGACGGCGCGGCGGCCGTGGTGCGGGCGGCGCCCGAGACGGACGAGACCGACGGCTTTTTTGTCGCCGTGTTTGAGCGAGAGAATTGAACCGCCCCCACTTGTCACACCCCACAATCACAATGCTCACGCCACCACCTGCGCCGCGCTCACCCCGCCCGACACGCGCCGCGCGGCCGCCGCCCAGCGCAGGCGCGCCGCGCGCCGCTTGCCCGCGGCGGCGACCGCGCGCTCCCGCTTCAGGCGGGCGACATCGGCCGCGATCTGCAGCGTGCGCCGCCAGTGGCGGCGAAAGGCGTTGCGGCCGGTCACGGGGCGCAAGGCGGCTTTCAGCGGGTTGGACGCGCCTGGGCGGGTGGCGGCGGCGGCGGCGTCGCCGGCCGCCGCGTCTGTCGCGGCGCCACGCAGGGAACCCCACCAACTGCTCGCGCGGCCGCTGGTGGACGGCGCGGGCGCGGATGGCACGCCGCCGCGGGCCGCGCCGGCGGCGGCCGCCGCGGGGCGCAGCCGGGCCGCCAGCGCGGCCAGGGACCGGGCCAGCATCGAGGGCGAGCGCGGGCGCGCGAGGGCGCGGGCGCGATTGGGGCCAGGGAGTGTGTTGCGCGCTGGGGTCGGCGTCTCCGCTCTCCTCTTCCGCTGCCCGCCGCTCGTCTCGTCGCACGCGGGGTTACATGTGTTTCTCCTACCCACCTCCCGCCACCCTAGGGGCGCCCAACCGCCCCCTCCTTTGTCCTTCACTCCCCTTCTTCGAGCTTCTCCAGGCGCCACCCCAGCCCCGCCCCCCGCCCCCCGTCAAAGTGCACGATGGCCGCGTGGTATTTCTTGAGCGACGGGCGGTGCGCAATCGACAGCACGGTGATGCCCGCGTCGGCGACCGCTTGATATAATTCGGCCTCTCCATCCGCGCTCACCGCGCTCGTCGCCTCGTCCAGCACGGCAAACGTGGGCGCGTGGAACAGGAGCCTCGCCATGGCCAGCCGCTGCTTCTCCCCGCCCGACAGGGTCTCCGTCCAGGGGAGGACCGCGTCGAGGCCGCCGCGCGCGCGGGCGACGAGGTAATCCAGCCCCACCGCCTCCATGCACTCGTGCAGCCGGTCGTCCACGCCCGCGGTGGGGGTGCGGCCGCGCGGGAGGCGGGCGAACGCGAGGCGGTCGGCGGGGCGCGCGTTGCGCCAGACTGAACGCGGCGGCAGGGGGTACAGGAGCTGGTCGCGTAGCGACCCCGTGACGAGGTACGGCCGTTGCGACAGGTAGAAAATGTCGTCCGGGGGAGGGGACGTCACGCCGCCGCCCGCGAGCGGCCAGAGGCCGGCCAGGACGCGGAGGAGGGACGATTTCCCGCTCCCGTTGGGTCCCATGACCATGACCGACCCCCCCGGCTTGACCGCAAACGTGAGCTCGCGCACGAGGGGCGACCCGTCGGGCGCGTCCAAGGCGACGCGGTGAAACCCGATGACGGCGCCTTCTTCGCGCGTCGCTTCCGGCAACGCTTCCGCGTCCAGCGCCAGCTTGGACGACGACACGTTGCGCAGGTACAGGTCGCGCGTGACGGCGGCCGGGTCGCCGGAGCCGAGGCGGTCGACGGATTCGAGCAACTCGGCGACGCGCGCCGTGTGGCCCGCCAGCGTCGTCACGCGCTTGTACGCCATGACCAAATCGCCCACGCCGCGCGCCGTGTTTTGGAGGAGGCGCATGGAGCGGATGTAGTCCTGGGTCACGTCGTCGCGCGATTTGCGGGCGGACGGCGCGGCGAAGTAGAGAGGGGCGGCATACACCAGGAGAGCCACGACCGACGCCCCGTACTTGACCGTGTACCCGTCCACGACGCCCTGCACAAATCGCTGAAAGGCGGAGAGCCTGCCGTGCGCGATGACGCGGTCGAGGTGCGCGTCGAGGACGAGGCGCTCTGCCGCGCCCGACGGCGGGTCGTTGAACGCGACGTCCTCCGCCGCGGCCGCGAGGCGCGAGTGGGCGGCGCGCAGGGCGCCGGCGAGGCCGGTCTCCTGGGCGGTCATGAGGGCCAACGGAGGGGAGACCGCCTTCAACGCGAGGGCCGCCGCGGCGTAGTAGGCGTACAGCGCCAGCTGCCCCTTGTACCCCATGACGCGCGCCAGCGACCGCGTGAACAGCGCGACGTCGAGCGCGGGTTTGAAGGTGTAGGAGTAGAGTTCCGACACCGACGACGAAAACTTGTCGACGTCCTCCGTGATGCGCTGGTCCGCGTGGGTCAGGCCGCCGAGGACGGATGCCGCGTAGTAGGCCCGGTTGGAGGTGTAGGCTGGGGGGTGGGGAGGGAGGGAGGGCGGTTTCGGCTTCCCGCGGCGCGCGCGCAACCGCCGCTCCTCTCTCTCCCCCTTATCTTCTCGTACCGGCGTGCAGGTGCCGCGTGAGCCGCGCCTGGCACGCGAGCGCGATCCGCTTCTGGAACAGTTTCAGGCCCGCGTTGACGCACGCGGCGGGCGCGGCAACGGCGGCGAAGGCGACGAGGCCGCGGCCGAAGAGGCCGAAGCGCTGCGCGAGCAGGTGCCGCCCCGCGCGCGCCTCGATGCGGGAGATGTGGTCGGTGAGCAGGGTGCGGGAGACGAGCAGGGCGCCCTGGACGGCGATGAGGGCGGCCTCGGGCGAGAGCACGGACGGGACGCAGCTGGGGCGAGAGCGCGAGGGGTCGGGGTGCGAGGCCGACCGCCACCCGCCCTCCACCGCCCTCTCGCTCTCCCTCGCGCTCACATCGCCAGAATGGCCTTGAGCCTCCGCGCAAAGACGGCGTCGACCGCCACTTTGGCCGCGACGCGGCGCCGTGACGACCGCGCCGAGTGCTCGGCCGCGGCGCACAGGTCGGCCTGGCGCGCGCGAGCGCGGGCCAGGGCGCGGCGCAGGTGGGCGGTGCCCAGGGAGGCGGAGGCGAGGACGGCAAACTGAAAGGGAGGAGGTGGCGCGCGCGTCGGTGCATGCGCGCGCGCGCGCCGCGCGCTGCGCCCGCCTCCGCCCACCCTCTCCCTTCCCGCACGCCACCGCACCGCCAGGGCTCTCTTCTGGGCGGGCGCCAGGGACGCAACGTCCGCGACGCCGTACTCGCGGCGGCGCAGCGGCAGCGCGCCCATTGTTGGATAGGCGCGGTGGCGCGGCGGCGGCCGGGCCGCGGTGCGGGCGCGCCGAGGGGTGCGGGGCGCGCGAGGAGTGTGCACGTAGGCTCTGCCCGTCGACGGACGCTCACACACCTCCCTCCTCCCTCTCTCGTCACCGCCCCCCGTCCATCCTCGCCCGGAAAGCGGCCCCGTACGGCGTCCCGCGCGCCAGCACAAACAGGACCGGGACGCCGGGCACGGCGCAGCCCGGGGTGGCGGCGACGTCGGCGACCGTCGCGCGCGGGTCGACCTCGACCCACGCCGCGCCGTCCCCGGGCTCGGCCGCCGCCACGCCGTCGGGCCAGGCGCCGTGCAGGGCCTCGATCAGGGCGGCGGGCGGCAGAGGGGCGACCGCGTTGGCAAGGATGTAGAGGTCCACCGTGTCTGGGCGATATTTTCGTTCCCCGTCCCACGGCAGCGGCGGCGCCCCGGGGTCGAGCACGGCGGCCAGGTGGGCGGCCATGGTGTCGGTTTCGGCCGCGTCCTCGACCGCGTCGCGCGCGCCGCCGGCTTCGGGGTAGACAAACAGCAGCGGCCAGTGCACGGTCCCTCCCCCGTCCAGCCACGGTTTCAGCGCGCCCACCGACGCCTGCGGGGGCCCGACCGCGACGCCGCGCGCCGCCAGGGCGAGCGCGAGCGCGCGCGCGGGCGCGCGCGCGGCGTGCGCGGCCGCCGCGGCGGCCGCGGCGGCGGCCTCGTCCGCGGCGCGCAGCTTGGCCACCTCGGCCTGTAGCGCTACGAGCGCGGGCTCGCCGGGGGATGCAGTGAGGCCCGCAGCGAGCGCGGACTCGGCCGCGTCCCACTCACGCAGCCGCGCCGCCGCGCGCGCGCCGCGGTGCCGCGCCTTGACATGCCCCGGGTCCATCTCCGCCGCCTTGCCGGCATCGACCAGTGCGCGCCGGTCGTTGCCCAGGGTGAGGTGGGCCTGGGCCCGGTTGGCCAGGAGGGCGACGCGGAGCGCGGTGTCGATCCCGGCCTCGGCCAGGCCTTTGTCGTACAGGGACACAGCCTCCGCGACGTAGAACCGCTTCTTGACCTGCAGGCCGCGTTTTAGAGCGTCGTTGCCCTGGGTCTGGAAGGGGGGAAGGGAGGAAAGGGGTTGGGCCGGCACCACGAGACACGCCGCGCACCACCCGCCGCCCCGCTCCACCCCACCAACACCCCTCCCTCTCTCACACCTTGTACGTTTCCGCCCGTTCATCGGGCGTGCACTCGTCCTTGAGCGCCTGGATGGCCAGGGCGTCGGGATGCTCCGACTCGGGGCCCACGTCGGCGTCCCAAAAGGCGCAGGGGAGCGTCTCATTGGGCAGGGAGGCCGCGGCGGGGGTGCGGGCGGGGGGGGCGCCGTAGTCGGTCGTCATTGAGAGTCGGCGGCGGCGGCGGCGGCTCGGCGACGGTCGCCCGACGCTCGCGCTGCGGGTGGTGGCGCCTGGACACGCCGCGAGAGCGGCCGCAGCGCGGGCGGCGCCGCCCTCCGAACGCACAGTGGCGGCGCTCTGGCCGGCCGCTTCGGACGCCGCGGCGCCCCACCCCCCCACACACACCCCCATTCGCCGCACCATCAGACGCGCCATGGGCCTCGCCGGTCTCCTGCGCCGCCACTCGCCGGCCACCGCCGTCGACGGCGGCGGCAAAGGGGCTTCGACGGTCGCGGAAGCGCCGCTCAACTCGATCGACGGCAAGGTGTGTGTGGAGGGGAGGCGGCCGTCGTCTCCTTCCCGCGCCCGGGGCGGGGCCGCGCGGGCACGGCCGCGGGCGTCGCCGGCGCGGCGCGTGCGTGACCCTCCCACCGGCGCCTCGCCGCGGCCCGCCCGCCCTCTGTGTGCGCCCCGCCCGCGCCGCCTCGGTCGGGCGAATCGGTGGCGGCCGCCGGGGGCCGCGAGGCGAGGAGCGGGGCGCCAACCGCCCCGCCGCGCCGCGCGGCGCCCACCATGCCCTCGCACCGACGCCCCCTCCTCTCCTCTCCAGGTCCTGCACCCCGACCTCATCAACGCCAACATGAAGGCCGCCCAGTACGCCGTCCGCGGCGAGCTCTATTTAAAGGGGGAGGCGTTGAGGGCGGCGGGGCGCGACATCCTCTACACCAACGTAGGCAACCCGCACTCGGTCGGCGGGACGCCGGTGACCTTTGTGCGCCAAGTCCTGGCGCTGATCACGGCGCCGTTCCTCATGGACGGGCCGGCCGCGGCCGCGTTCCCGGCGGACGCGATTGCGCGCGCGAAGCAGGTAGGGCAGCGGAGGGCGCGGACGCCGCGCCTGCCCGGCCTCGCCCCTCGCCCACACACACACACCCTCCTCCCCCCCACAGGTCCTGTCCTACTTCCCCGGCGGCGTGGGCGCCTACTCCGACTCGCGCGGCGCGCCCGGTGTGCGCGCTGAGGTCGCTGCGTTCATCGAGCGCCGCGACGGCGTCCCGTCGTCGCCCGACGCCATCTTCCTGACCGAAGGGGCCAGCCCGTCGGTCAAGTACATCCTCAACGCGCTGATCCGGGACTCGCGCGACGGCATCCTGACCCCGATCCCGCAATACCCGCTCTACTCGGCCTGCATCCAGCACTATGGCGGCACCCTCGTCCCGTACGAGCTCGACGAGGCCGCCGGGTGGGGCATGGACGTGGGCGACCTGGCCAAACGGGCGGCCGCCGCGCGCGCGGCGGGCGTCGCGGTGCGCGCGCTCGTGTTTATCAACCCCGGCAACCCGACCGGCCAGTGCCTGTCCGAGGCCAACCTGCACGACATCGTCAAATTTGCGTACAAGGAGAAGGTGGTGCTCATGGCGGACGAGGTCTACCAGGAAAACATCTACGGCGCGCGCCCGTTCGTCTCGTGCAAAAAGGTGCTCGCCTCGATGGGCGAACCCTACGCCTCGTCCGTGGAACTCGTCTCCTTCCACACCGTGTCCAAAGGTTCCACCGGCGAGTGCGGCCTGCGCGGGGGCTACATGGAGACGGTCAACATCATGCCGGAGACGATCGCTGAGATTTACAAGATCTCGTCCATCAACCTGTGCCCCAACACGCTCGGCCAAGCCACCGTCGCGCTCATGGTCACATCGCCGGCTGGGGAATCGGCCGCCGGCTACGCGGCCGAGCGGTCGGCGACGATCGCGGCGTACGCCGCGCGTGCGGCGCGCGTCGCGGCCGCGTTCAATGCTTGCTCCCGCGTGACGTGCAACGCGACGGAGGGCGCCATGTACGCCTTTCCTCGCATCCACCTGTCGGAGAAGGCGCTCGCCGCGGCCAACGAAGCCGGCAAGGCGCCGGACACGTGGTACTGCCTCAAGCTCGTCGAGGCGACCGGCATCCTCACGGTCCCCGGGTCGGGCTTTGGCCAGGCGGACGGCACGTTCCACCTGCGTACGACCATTTTGCCGGAGGACGCGCGCATCGACAAGATGACGGCCGACTTTCGGGCGTTCAACGACGCGCTGATGGCCGAGTACGAGTGATGGGTCCCATCACTCGAAGAGGGACTGTCGCGCGCGCGGCGCGTTTTTGTGGGGGTGCGGCGGCGGTCGAGAGTGGCGCGGCGTTCTTCGCAGGGGCAGTGGGCGGGCGCGCGGGCGCGCGCCGATGTAGCAACTGGCTCTGGCGGGGTCTAGAGCGAGAGCAGGCGCGCGTTGCACCGCCGCCCTTGTCCGCCTCCCTCTATTTCTTGCGCAGCGCCCGCTGCGCCCCCTCGAGCGTGTTCTGCAGCAGCATGGTGATCGTCATCGGGCCGACGCCGCCCGGCACGGGCGTGAGCGCGCCCGCGACGCGCGCGACCTCGTCAAAGGCCACGTCGCCCACGAGGCGGTAGCCGCGCTTCTTGGTCGCGTCGGGGACGGGGTTTGTGCCGACGTCGATCACCGCCGCGCCGGGCTTGACCCAGGAGCCCTTGATCATTTCGGCGGACCCCGCGGCAGCGATCACGATGTCCGCCTCCCGCACAATGGCCTCTGGATCTTTCGTGCGCGAATGAACAATCGTCACCGTCGCGTCCCGCTTCATGAGCAGGCAGGCCGCGGGCAGGCCGACGATGTTGGAGCGACCGACGACGGCGGCGCGCGCGCCCGCGATTTTGACCCCGGACCGCTCCAGCAGCTCCACGCACCCCTTGGGCGTGCAGGAAACATAGAGCGGCTCCCGCCCCCGCATGGCCAGGGCGCCGATGTTGGCGGGGTGGAAGCCGTCGACGTCTTTCTGGAGGTCGATCGCGTCGAGGACGGCGCGCTCGTCGATGCCCGCGGGGAGGGGGAGCTGGACGAGGATGCCGTGCACGCGCGGGTCGGCGTTGTAATCGGCCACGACCTGGGAAGAGGGGGAGGAGGAACGTGGGTGCGCGCGCCGGACACGCCGCGGGCGGGCGCCGCGACTGCGCGCGACCGCGCCCGCCATCGTCGCGGCCCGACGCGACAGTGCTCTCGCACCCCAGCATATTCACGCGCGCAGAGTGTGAGGCGCGACGCGTACATAGAGGGTGCTTGTCGTCGTGGCGCCATCCCCCGTCCCCTCTCCCTTTTCACCTTGAGCAGCTCCTCTTGCGTCACCGTGTCCGGCAGGTAGGACGCGTACGACTGGATGCCCACCTCTTCGCAGGCGGCGACCTTGGACCGGACGTAGGTCTCCGAATCGCCGCGCGCGCCGACGAGCACGACGGCCAGGCCCGGCACGCCCCCCGTCTCCTCTTTCAGGGCCGCCGCCGCGGCCTTGATCTCGCCGCGGATGGTGGCGGCGATGGCTTTGCCGTCGATGATGGTGGCGAGGCGGTCGGGGGCCAGGTCTTCAGCTGGAGGAGGGAGGCAGGGGTTCGGCGGCCAGCCGGCGCGGGCGCGATTGGGGCAATCCCGCGCCCCACGCGCCACCATTCCGCCCCACACAACCGTCCACCCACCGGCGGCCATGGCTGCGATCGAGCGGCGGGCCACGGCGAGCGCGGGGATGCGCGCGGCGGCGGCACGCCAACGGCGCGCGGGCGCGGGGCGCGGGCGATCGCCCGCGGTAGCGAGCGGGGAGGGGACGGGGCGCGGCGCGAGAGCCGCGGCCATGAAACGGCGGGGACGGAGGGCAGTCGCGGGTGTGAAAGCGGGCGGCCGCGCGCGAGAGAGACAGGGCACACGCTCACAGTTATCTCGGCCCACACAAATCACGGACCACCCTGCCGCCTCTCACGGGGGAGACGGGGACACCGCCCACGCGGACGGCGACCCGCCGTCGGAGCCGGCGGCGGGCGCGGCCGCGAGGGCGGCGTCCAAGCAGGGCGGCGAGGGGGCGCCATCGTCGGCGAGGGCGTCGTCGAGCCACCAGTCTGTAGAGAAAAGGGGTGAAGGGGAGAGGATTGGCGCCGAGCGGTGCCGCGACCGCGACCGACCGACTCGCTCCGCCACGCACCACCGGCCGGCGCTGCCGCCCTCTCCTCCTCCTCCTCCTCTTCGCTGTCAGGCCGGTCCATGAGGCCGTCGTCCAGCACGGCAAACGCAGGCGGCGGCCCCGGCGGGGGGAGGCCGCCGTAGCGCGCGGCGCCCGCGCGCAGCGCGGCGACCGCGGCGGCGACGGCCGTCGCCGACACTGCTTCGGCCATTACATCCTGCTCGGCCAGGGTGCGGCCGGCGGCCGCCTCGGGCGCGTCGTCGTAGCGCGCGGCGGTTGGCATGCGCGCGGCGCGCGCGGACGCGGCACGCGGAAGCCCGCCAGCGCCCGTCAGCGCAGGCCGGGGCGGCAGTGCCTTCGCCGGCGCGGGCGTGGCGCCGGCGCGGGCCACGTTGGTGAGGTCGCCGAGCGCGCGCCGCGCGGGCGTCGCGGCGCCGGCCTTGCCGGGCGCCACCGGCGGGGCGGCGGCCGCGTTTTCGGCGGCCGCGACGTCCATGGCGGAGAGCCGGGTGGGGCGCGGTTGTGAGAGTGAATGGCGCCTCTCTCTCGCCATCGCGTCGCCTTGTGTCACTCTACAGCACCCGCCGCAAGCTCAGCGGCCCCAGCGGCGCCCAGCACGGCGTCTGGGCGCAGTGCGCCGCCCACCCGGCCGCCGGTCGGGAGGCAGCGGTGCGGCGCTCGGTCATCAGAGTGACGGCAGCGAGGCAGGCGGTGTTGAGGCCCCAGCCGGCGGCCGCCCACTTTCCGCCCGCGGCGGCGGCGCTCAGCGCCGTTCCAGCCCAAAACAGAGTCTCGCCAACGTAATTCGGGTGCCGGGAGACGCGCCAGACGCCGGACCGCAGCAGCGGCGCCCTCACCCCGCGCGCCTTGGCCGCGGCCAGGTGCGCGTGCAGCTGAGTGTCGGCGGCCGCGGCCAGGGCCAGGCCTGCGAGGGAGAGGGCGACGGACGCCGAGTCGAGGGGAGTCCAGGGCGCGAGAGTGCAAGGGGGCGCCGGGGCGAAGAAGCGCGCCAGCAACCCCGCGCGCGCCTGGGGCGTTTGCGCCCACGGCAGTTCAGCCCCACACTTGCCCACATAGGCCGGCAGGGCCAGGCCGGCGAGCAGGGCGTGCTGCACCGCATAAACGGGAACGAGCGACCACCACCACCAGTGCCCCCCCCACGCCGCCCGCATCTCCTCATACCGCCAATCCTCGCGCGCGCCCAGGCGCCATTTTTCGCGGCGCAAGTAGGAATGGGTGAGGCGGGCCGACCACAGAAGGAGGAGCGCGGTCGCCGCAGCGCCGCGCGGTCCGCCGGCGCCGCACGCGGCCTGATAGTAGCGGTCGAGCAGGACGGGGATCAGGGTCCAGTACGGGTCGATGAGCTGGGGAAGAGAGGAGGAGGGTGGTGCTGGCGGCGGTGACCGCGGCCTCGACCCCTTTCCTACCCCCTTCTCTGCATACCCAGGTGCTTCCCTGCGCCACGCCCGCTACCCAGCCCAGCACCAGTGAGCCCGCGAGCAGGGTGTTCGCGGTGGCGAGAGGGTGGGCGGCCGCTGCGCCGCCGGCAAGGAGGCGGCGTGCGACGAGCGTCGCGGGCACCGGCGCCAGCAGTAGTTGGGCCCAGTTGAGGGCTTGCCGCGTCGGCGGCACTGCCGGGACGTCGTGCGATGATGGCGGCGCCATCGAAGAGTGAAAGAGAGGGGCGCGGCATGCCGAGTCGCCACACTCTCCCCCACCGCCTTTTCTCCTCGCACCCGCGCCTGACGCGACGATGTCGGACGACGTGCTTACCCCTCTGCTCGGTGGGGGCGCCCGCTACCGGGCGGGCGCGCGCGAGCGCACCGACGCGCGGTGGCGCAACACCTTTGTCGCCCTGCTCGCCGCCGCAGCCATCGTTGGCGCGGTGTCTGCTGTAAACGCGTAAGTGGGAGCGGCGGGGCCGGCGTGGGCGGGCGCGGGCGGGGGCCGCGGCGAGGGCGCGCGCTCGGAAGCCTACGCTCGGCGCCTTCCTCCCCTCCCCAGCAACCCCGACGCGCTGCGCGCGCTCATCGACCCCAAATTCGCCGACGACCCCGCCAACTGCCCGCCCGCCGGCGCGCTCGGCGCCGCGCGCAAGCCACGCCCCGCTTCCCCCGACGCGGCGCCGCTCGTCCGCGCGCTCGCCCTCGCCCTGGCCGCCACCGTGGTCGCCGGCGCGGGCGTGGGCATGGCCGGCATCAAGGCTCTCAAGGCGCACCCCCACGCCTTCATCGCGGCCGCCGTCGGGGCCCAGGTCGGCGCGCCGCTCGCCGGCGCCGCGCTCGCGGCGGCCAACGGCCTCCCCGCCGGCCTCGTCCTCGCCCTGCTCCTATCCGCCGGCCTCACCGCCGCCTGCGCGTGGGTGTGGCGCGACCAGCTGGCGCTGTGCGGGGGCCTGCTCGGCGTCGCGGCGCGCGCGACGACAGGCTCCCTGGTCGCCGCGTCGGCCACGCTCTCGGTCGCCGGCGCCGCCGCCTCCGCCCTCCTCGGCGCGGGCGCGCTCGCGGGCGTGGCCAACGGCCAGCTGGCCGCGTCGGCCGGCGGCGGCGGCCCCGCGTGCAAGTGGCAGCCCGCGCCGCTCGCCCCTGCCGCCGCCGCGCTCTGCGCGCTGGCCGCCGCCTGGGCCGCGGCCGCGGCCTTGGCTTCGCGCACGTTTGTGGCCGCGGGCGCGGCGGGGCAGTGGTATGGCGCGGAGAGCGGCGGCGCCGCCGCTGTGCGCGGCGAAACCGCGTGGACCTCCCTGCGCCACGCGGCCGGCCCCCAACTCGGCACCGTGGCCGCCGCCGGCGCCGTCACCGTCGCCGCCGACGCGCTGCGCGCCGCGGTCGACTCTGCGACGACCGACGCCGACGGGCGGCCCACGGGCTTTCTCGCCGCGCTCGCCGCCTCCCTCGCGCGGGGCGGCCTGGCGTTCATCGAGTATCTGACTCGCTTCGCGGTTGTCGCGGCGGCCATTTCTGGGGGTTCCCTCCTCGCGTCAGGCAAGTCCGCGACCCGCCTGCTCAAATCGGTCGCCCTCTCCGCCGTCGCCGTCTGGTACGTGCCCGGCCTGGTGTTGACCACGGCGGCCGGAGGCGCGGCGGTGCTGTGGGGCGCCGCCGCCGCGGTCGCTGCGCGCGGCGTCGCGTTTCCGCACGCGCAGGCCTACGTCGGCGGCGCGGCCGCGCTGTCCCTCTTCCTCATGCTCTCTTGGCTCGCCGGCGTAGTGCTTGCGGTGGTGGATGCGCTGTTCCTCTTGTTCGCCCTCGACCGCGCGGCCGGCGCGGCGCCGCAGCCCGACGTCGCGGCCGCCCTGGCCCGCGTCCCGTGCGGCGTCCTCGTCTCCCAGCCCGACGGCGGCGTCGCGTTCGGCGCTGGCAAGCGGGTCACGGTGGCTGAGTTGGATGGTGGGGCCGCGGGGGCGGTGTGAGAGGAGAGGGAGGAGAGAAAAGGGGGGGCTTGGCGGTCGGCCTCCCCGGGGCGGGTCGGGGCAGGCAGCGTGCAATAAACGGGACACGGTCACACACGCGCACTCTCGATCCGTCATTTGGCGTCACTTGGCGCCAACGACGGCCCAGACGGCGTCGACGAGCGCGGCGCGCGCGGCGCCTGGCGCGTCGGCCCCGCTCTCATCGAAATCCAGCGTCGTCAGCCCGCCCTTGGCCCCCGCGTCGTGCGTGCCCACCGCCCGGCCGGCAGGGGCGCCGTGGCGCCAGTCGACGCGGGAGATGTGGGCGAAAAGGGAGAGCACGTGCCGCAACCGCGGCTCCTCGGCCGCCGCGGCAGCCGCCGCCCGCTCCGCCGCTTCCGCCACTACGGCCGCGTCCTGGGTCGACCCGTCGGCCGCGGCCGCCAGCCGGGCGTGCTTGGCGCGCAGGGCGGCCACGTTTTTGCGCTCGGCCGC
>Ga0315288_10005863_pt1 | contig 15587 bp, 7 predicted proteins | sample YL17G11_20_MG_FD_203454 | JGI IMG/M metagenome (GOLD analysis project Ga0315288, IMG submission 203454) | Sediment microbial communities from Yellowstone Lake, YNP, Wyoming, USA - YL17G11_20 | ecosystem: Environmental > Aquatic > Freshwater > Lake > Sediment | place: USA: Wyoming | collected...
CTGAAAAATACTGGAGCAACATTAACTTAAGAAATTTTATTTCTCTTCTTTACGATTTACAAGTACGTGACTAAGATATTGTTAAATATCCTAAATATTAATGAAAAATTGTGAATTAGATGAACAGCCTAGAGATTTTATTCTGGATAAAGAACGTAAAAAAAGATTTAATTGGCTCAAAGATTCAAAAAGTTAAACAGGTTTCTAGCAATGTTTTCTGTCTTGAATTATACAAACAAAAAATCAATCAGTTTATAATAACTAGCGAAAAATTATTTATTTCTGAAAAGAGTTGTGAAGCAGGTTTTTTAACAAATTTAGGACAAATTCTAAGAAAAAATTTAACGAGTCAGATTATCCAAGATGTAAGACAGCATGAATTTGACAGGATTATTGAGATAGAGACTAGAGATTATATTCTTGTTATTGAGTTGTTCGGTAATGGTAATGTAATACTATTGAACAAGGATAGAACCATCATAATAGCATCAGAAATGAGGTCATGGAAGGATAGAACGATAAAACCTAAGGTTGAATACAAATATCCTCCTTCAAGAATTAACCCGTTCGAATTGAATCAAAATAAATTGAAAGAATTGTTCAAAGATAAAGAAGTTGTGAAAGTATTGGCAACTGATTTAGGCTTTGGAGGAGAGATAGCAGGAAAAATATGTGAAAGATTGAAAATCGATAAAACATCTAAAGAAATTGATACCTCAAAATTGTTTTCTTTTATAAAAAATATAGAGAAAGAATTCGAAGAATTGAATGATATAAATGAACGCTTGAAAAAAGAATTTGAAGAAGGTCATGAAATTAAAAAAGAAGTTAGTGGAATTAAAGAAAAATTGGAAAGAATTAGAAAAAAACAAGAAGAAGCATTGGAGAAATGGAAACAAAAAGAAGAAGAATACAGGAAAATTGGAAAATTATTGTACGAAAATTATGAAGAAGTAAAAAGAAAACTCGATTCTGATCTAAAAAAAATTGATATTCAAGGATTGAATATAGAACTTGATATTAGAAAATCTGTGCAAAAAAATGCTGAAGTTTATTTTGAAAAGGCTAAGAAAACTAAGAAAAAAGTTGAAGGCCTGTTGAAAGCAATGAAAGAGATCAAGAAAAAAGAAGTATCTGAATCGAAAAGGGTTGAATCAGTTAAAGTGGGAAAGGATTGGTATGATAAATTCAGATGGATTAAATCCTCAGATGGATTTTTATTAGTTGCAGGAAAGGATGCTCAAACGAACGAGAAGTTAATAAGAAAACATATGAAACCAACTGATTTAGTATTTCATACAGATATTACAGGTTCACCATTTGTTTTAGTAAAGAATCCTGATAAAAAAGAAATTCCTAAACAAACGCTAAAAGAAGCAGCTGAATTTTGTGGAAGTTATTCTAAAGCTTGGAAAGTTGGAATTTTTGCTGTCGATGTCTATTATATAAAACCTGATCAAGTGAAGAAAGAAGGTGGATTGCCGACTGGTTCTTTTATGATTCATGGGAAGAGGGAATGGATTAGACAGATTCCTGTTAAAGTTGCGATTGGAATAGAAAATAATAAACTTATTTTCGGTCCTGAAGATATGGTAAAGAAAGAATTTTCAAATTTTATTTTAATAGTCCCAGGGGATAAACCTGCATATGAGATTGCTGATGAAATTCTGAAAAAACTTAAAACAAAAATTCAAAAAGAAAAAATTGTCAAGATTATACCTTACGGTAAAGGTCGATTATTAGAATAGTGTTTGAATTTCAGTGAGAGCAAGTGTGAAGGACCTTGTTTTGTTTAGATAATAAGGACGAAAAGATTCTGGGGATAAATTAGTTATTTAACTTTTATTCTTTATCTATGAAATTGAGGGTGTTGAAAATCAAAAAGATAATTATAATATTTATCATACTCTTGTTTAGTCTTTCAACATTATTAGTCTCATCAACTTCTAAAGAAACGGAAGAATCGACGAAAGGTACAGACATTCTATTAAAATCAAGAAAATTTATTCCAAAGCAAGGAATTGATCCAGAAGTTTTGAAGATTCCTCTAAAAAAATTTCACGGAATAATACAACTTTCAGATATTCCTTCTGAAGTACAAAAAAAGGAGTTAAAAATTCTTGGGGTAGATTTACTTGCATACTTACCACAAAATTCTTGGTTTGCTACTTTTGAAATGGATAAGTTGAATTTAGTAGTCAATAAAAATTACATTCATTCTGTCTCACAAATACTTCCAGAAGATAAAATATCTGAACATATAAGGAACAAAAAAATTGGGAATTGGGGTTTAGACGATAAAGGAAATGTTTTCTTGATAGTGCAATTTTATGGAGATGTTTCTCTTGAAAGAGCGAAGAAAGTTATCTCCAAATATGGGATTGTTGGGTCTGAGATTTTTTTATTGAATGCTCTGTATGCTTCTGTTCCTTTGAATTCAATCTATGATTTAGCTAAAGAAGATGAAGTTCAATGGATTGAACAAATTCCTCCACCACCTGTAAATTTAATGGATCAAGCCAGGGAACGAATCAGTGCAAATCAAGTTCAAGAACCTCCTTTTAGTTTAACTGGTTGGGAATGGAATGCAATGCTTTATGAGATTGATGTTCCTTTTTACCATGATGATTTTAACGATGATGGTTCTCTGCCTACAAGATTATACAGGAATGAAACCCATTGTGATTCACCAGAATTGGATAACGATCATGCCACTCATACGGCTGGAATAATAATGGGTGATGGTACTGGAAATTTTAGTTTTAGAGGAATAGCGACTAGTGTATTGGTTACAGCCTATTGTTTGCCTAATGGTACAGGGCTTAACTTTCTTTCTAATGTTACTACAGACTTTTCTTCTGCTCGTAATTTAGATATTTGGGATGGTTCTCATTGGTTTGGACCAGTTAAGGTATCAAGCAATTCGTGGGGAAGTAATATATCAGCTAATTGTACCTGGGGTGGTAATTATATTGCAAGTTCTCAACTTTTTGATAGAATAGTACATGGGGATTTAGGAGCTCCTTTGCCAATAGTTTTTGGGGCAGGTAACTTTCGGAATGATTGTCCACAATTTTGGGGCTATAATACAACCTCACCTGAAGCTTCTGCAAAGAATGTTATTTCTGTCGGGGGAACAAACTCTGATGACGATTCAATATATGATGAGTCAAGTTTTGGGCCTACAGATGATGGAAGACTTAAACCAGATGTTGTTGCTCCTGGGTGTCAAACAGGACCTGATTTTGGAATTACAACAACAAATAACACAAATGATTATTCAGCAACTATTTGGGATGGAACAGGTACTTGGCGAGCATGTGGAACTTCATTCTCTGCTCCTCAAGTATCAGGGGGTATAATTCTAATGTTAGAAGAATATCAAAATACACATAATTATGAAGAACCTTTGCCTTCCACCTATAAAGCAATTCTTATCCATACTGCAAGAGATTTCGACAATACTGGGCCTGATTTTCAATACGGATACGGAATTATCAATTTGACATCAGCGATTGAACTGATAAGAAAAGACGAAACTAGCAAAGATACAATCGTTGAGAAACAAATCTCTAATGGACAAGTACACAATTATACTATAAACGTCACTCCTGGAATGACTGTATTAAAAGCTACTCTTGTTTGGGATGATGTAAATAGTACTCCAAATGCTGCAATAAAACTTGTTAACGATATCGACTTGTGGTTTATTGCTCCGAATGGTAGCATGATTTATCCATGGACTTTAGACCCAAATCAGCCATGGGAACTAGCAACAAGAGATAAAAGAGATAATCTGAACAATGTGGAGCAAGTTTTGGTTACCAACCCAGAAAAAGGTAATTGGGTTGTAATAGTCAACGGCACTAGAATTCCTTATGCGCCTCAAAACTATTCTTTAGCGATGACGACAATCCCGAATATAACTTCTTCAGATTATTACGGAAACGTTAAAAAAGTTTTTAACAAAGGTGATACAATTTATGCTACTGGAGCAGGTTATCTTAAAACATATTACTCATATTACTATGAATATCAAAATGTAACAATCAATGTTGTAAAATATAGTGATGCTAAGAATATTAAAAATGGAGATACTATAAAAAATATAACAACTCCTATCACTCTCTTTACTAATCAATACGGAAAGATAAGACCTGTGGCAATTTGGGTTGACTCACAGCCAGGATTGTACAATATTATAGTCGATGTAGATAAAAATGGGATATTCAATGGAACTATTGACGTTATAGATAATGTCTATCTTAACTATGGTTTTAGGGTCCATCATGTCGAGCCCACAGACCAGAATGGAAAACCTAAAAAATTGTTTAAAACTTATGAGATGCCGAAGGATGTTTATGCAAATGCTTCTGGTTTGCCGAACAATACAAAGGTGAACTTGTATATTTTCACGGATAAAAGTTGGAGCGATGGTGAGGGACTTACAGGTTTTAAAAAGAATAAACCTAGTGTTGAAACTGATGATAAAGGAAACTTCAAGAATATCGAGGTTATATGGACTGGTTTTACTGATAGCGATGTGGGAGATTATGACATAGTTATAGATGTAGATAAAGACAATAAGTTTAACAGCACTGTGGATGTAGTAAACAGCAACAGAACTTATGCATTCAGGATAGCAAATTACACAAACCTTACAATAGATGCTATAGCCGTTTTTCATACAACTGGAGACAATTACAACGCGAGATATATGTTCTATGGGCACGAACCTGAAGTACAAAACCCAGTAAACTGGAAATGGTGGAGTGCTGGTGGAACAAATAACCCAGACATAATCGCTGACATACCTGGAAATAATATATTTCCTGATGTTGCATTCTCAAAGGGTCAAGCAATGGCTGTTTGGGCAAATTGGAGAACAGTCGGTTCTGAAGTATGTAGTGGAAATGTATATCCAATACTACAAGGAGATATTCTATATTCAAAATTCAATGGTACTGATTGGTCTGAACCAAAAGTTGCAGTTTCAGGTAATCCTAAGATTGTATTTACAAGACCTGCAATAGCAATCGATAATGAAGGAAAAGGGTTGTTAATCACGATGAAAGAAGGAGTTAGTTGTGGAGAAGACACCCTACCCGTTTATATTATGTATTCTGTTTGGAATGGTACTAATTGGGAAGGACCGATACAAATTTCGAGTGTAAATTGCATAACAGGGTTTCATGATTGGAGTATAGAACCTGATGTGACTTTTACTTCGGAATTAGCTCCTGATAACTCAAAAACGAGACAGAAGGCAATTGCTACATGGCATAATTTTAATGAGATACCATGTACAGGTGGACAATATCCTAAAACGTTTAGATTTTTCTGGCCAGTATACTCTGTTTGGAATGGTACGCTTTTCTCTACACCGAATAAAATACCATATTCAGATCCGTTCACAGGGGGAGTACCATCTCAAGGAGCAAATAAAATACCAGTTGAGAATGGTTGGATTGGCTTCTTTGAACTTGGCATATCTGCAGATAGGTTGAAAAATGCTACAGTAGTATTTGACGATTCACTGCTAACTTTAAACTCAGATTGTACTTATTTAGGAAATATGGGAACTTACTGGGCAAGATGGAATAGTAACAATTGGAATCCTAATGCAACTTTTCTGGATTCTACATCAATATCGGAAACACAAAACTCTGGACCTGATATCATATACTTGCCAGACAATAAAGCTATTGTAGCCTACTCTAGTTCAGGTGTGATCAAATGGGCAAAGTTAGACAATAGCATGGAATTAAAAGGACAGTTAGATGCTGCAGGGGGTTATTCACCGACAATAGGTTTTTTGGTTGCACATAACAAAACAGTTGGTCTGTGGGGAGAAAAGATAAGCAATAGCTTCTGGCCTTATTTTTTAACAAGAAGTCCTGGTACTGGAAATATAAATTGGGCACAAGCTAATTACACTAATTGGGGAAGTCAAAATCTTTTAACTCAAGGTGGAGTACCGAAAATAATAGTTGTAGACCTTAACCCACCTATCATCAAAATTGTCTCTCCAGAAAACAAAAGCTATCCAACAGGTCCTGTCAACCTCAACTTCACGATAGATGAACCAACTTCATGGTGTGGTTATTCTCTGGATGGAAGTGCAAACATAACACTTCCTGGTTGTGCTAACAAGACTTTAACTGGATTAATAAATGGTGGACACAATGTCATAGTCTATGCCAATGATACAGTAGGAAACATGGGGAAATCTGAAAGAGTATATTTCACGATATCAACTACGACAACAACCACGACTACGACTACTACAACAACATCGACTACAACGACTAGAACAACTACTACGACAACAAGTACGACAACTTCAACGACGAGTACAACAACCACTACAATTCCAGGTATCCCAATTTCTTCTTGTCAAAATCTACTTTCTTCCGATTATTATTACCTCACTCAGAACATTGTTTCTTCAGGACCATGCATCAACATCACTGCAAGCGATGTGATTCTAGGTTGTAATGGTTACACAATTAGTGGAAATCTTTCAGGTTGTGGTGTTAAAATAGATAATAAAAATAATGTTACTGTTAAGAATTGCAACGTAAGAAATTTTAACGGAGGATTTTGCATTTACGGTGGTTTTAACAATACTCTTCTTAACAATACAGCTTATGACAATTACTATGGTTTTAGCATTGACGCATCTTCGAACAATAAATTGTTAAACAGTGAGATATCCTCAAACACAAACGGAATATCAATAGGTCAAGACTGTAGGTATAATAACATATCAGGCAATATTGTTGTTAATAACAGTAACATAGGAATTGATATATCTTTAAGCATAAACAATTTAATTTATAACAATTTCTTTAACAATACAATCAATGCCAAGGATAACAGCGAAAATTTCTGGAGTACAACTAAAACTTTAGGAAAAAACATAGTTGGTGGTCCTTACATAGGCGGAAATTATTGGCATGATTATTCAGGAATTGATACTTCCATTCCACTAGATTGGATAGGAGATACTGATTTACCTTATAATTCAAATGGAAATATAGTAACTGGAGGAGATTATCTTCCTTTAATATTACCGTTAATAACAGTCTTATCTCCGCAAAACAATCAACCTTACTATAAAAACTATGTTCCTCTTGAGTATATCGTTAATAAACCGGTCTCGTGGATTGGGTACAGTTTGGATAGTCAACCTAATGTAACTCTAACAGGAAACACGACTTTAACCACCTTGACAGATGGTATTCATAATATAATACTATATGCCAACGATATCTCAGGTACAATCGAGTTTTCTGATAATATCCAATTCTTCTACTGCAAGGGAGATATCAATTCAGATAAGACCTTAGATATATTTGACCTTGTCGTTGTAGCCTTGGCCTTCGGCAGTCAACCAGGAGATCCTAACTGGAATGCAAAAGCTGATTTGAACAATGATAATGTCATAGACATTTTTGACTTAGTGGTTATTGCTCTGGGATATGGAAAGACTTGTTGAAAAGAAAAATTCTGGGGATAAATTTACTTCTTGAGAAATGAAATTATTTGTTTTCTGAATTCTCTGAAATCATTAATATTCTTTAGATTTTCAAATACAAGTTGATCATCAACACCAGCATATCTATGAACTAGTATGTTCCTAAACCCTCTCATCAATTTTAATTTTTCTTTCATTTTTTTTGATATGATTTTTTTCTTTTCTATTTTTTCGAATAAATCCTCTTCTTCTGCCGGAAGACCTAGTCTTAAACCCTTTACCATCAAATTACAAACATCTATCGTACATTCTATCATGATATGCAAAAGTCTTTCGCAAGATCTCTTTTTTTCTATAGAATTAATGTATTCTTCATAGTTTTTTGGCATCACATCCTCTAGTTCGGTGAGATAAGAATCTAATTCATCCAATTTAGATAAGATTCTATTTTTATCGAGCATGTAAAACACCTTCTAAGTATGAAAGATATGTTGGTTTATAATATTCGAAGTCTTTAATCGTAGAAAAAGCTAAATCGTATAATAAATCTTCATTTTTACTTAATATTATCCTGCCTTCTTTGAGGATTCTAATTTTTATGTATAGTGGAAGTTGTTGGTATATTTGAATGTCGATATCCGGAAAAGCTGTTGAATATTCTAATCTCTTCTTTGATAGAAATAATGGATTATACTTACCTGGTTTTAATACTATACAAACATCTATGTCCGAGAATTTTTCATTCCTTGCATAACTACCAAATACTATTATTCCTAAGACATTTTTATCTTTTCTTGCCTTTTCTTTGATTTTTTCCAGTTTTTTAAGCATAAGAATAATTCAGTCATTTTTATATTAATACTTTTTTTACTCAAGACAATTCATAAGGACGAGGAGATTCTGGGGATAAATGATACATTTTTAATTCTTTTCTGAATCATCCATTTATTTATAATTAAATTTTCAAGTCAACAATTGAGTATATTTATAATCGGGAGTGGAGTATGAAATTGAAGTTCAGAGTGTTAAAGAAAACTATCTTTATAATTCTAGTATTTGCTATTATTTTATTTAGCCTGTTTCTAATTAATCAGCAGACTGTAAACACAAGCAAATCATCTAAAAATGCTATGCAAACCACTACAGCAGGTGTGATGGAATTTCCAGCCCTTACTTTATGTAGACAGACGGATGGTGAGTGGAAAGCTGTTCCAGCATCAGAATATTCTCTGAATGAAAATGAAGGCGTATTTAATCCTACAACAGACTCGAATATAAATTATAAATGTTTTTGCCAAAAAGGGAAAGTATGGAGCATTTCAAGAGGGTGTATATGAAATTGAAAATAATCTTTGTTTGTATAATTCTGACTATGATATTCTTCGCTAATAATGTTTATGCAATCCCACCATCCCCAAATCATCCATGCCATAAAGAAGGAAATTGTCCGAAAGACCCAGACCAAGTTTCCACAGGACCTTCAATAATTAAATCTAATAAATTTGGTATAACATCTCCAATATTGCCTTCTGATATGACTACAGGAACGAAAAAGATTGTAATAATTCCTGTTGTATTCTCTGATATAAAAAATTCAACGACAATAGCTAAACTTAATTCTACAGTACAAAATATTTCTGTTTACTATAAAGAAAATTCTTACAATAAATTAAATTTTACTGTTGTTTTAATACCAAAATGGTATTCATTAAATCGAACAATGGTTTCTTATGGAGCTGATAATACTAGTTGTGCAGTATATAGAGATTTTGGCCGTTGGGTTAGGAGTGGTTGTAATTATGCGTGGATGGGAAGTCGGGAATTTGTCATAGATTCTCTTACAATCTCTGATAGTGAAATTAATTTCTCTAATTACGACCATGTAATTATTGTTCATGCCGGGAACGACGAAGCATCAAGTGACGAAGGCAATGATTTATGGTCTGTTCGTTGGCCTGGACTAAACTTTTCAACAAACGATAGTGCGATAGTTAATGGATCAACAATATTAGCTGAAACATCTCCTTTGGGTACTTTTTTGCACGAGCTTGCTCATGATTTGGGTGCGCCTGATTTATATAACACCGCCAATAGCTTATCAGTTGTTGGGTATTGGGACTTGATGGATATAGGTTCATGGGCAGGTAATCCACAAGGTTCAAATCCATCTCATCTTAGTTCCTGGAATAAAATATTATTTAAATGGATTTCTCCTATTTATGTAAGTCCGAGTACAAGTTACAATTTAACTATCCTTCCTTTAGAGTCGATTGCGACTGGTATAAAAACAGTTAAAGTCCCCATGATAACTAACTCTTCACAAGAATATTTTCTTGTAGAAAATCGTCAAAAAACTGTTGGCACTTATGATGCATCCTTACCAGAATCTGGAATCGTTGTATGGCATATCGATGATACACAAGGTAGCATATCACAAAATAACATCAACAATGGTGTAATCAAAAGAGTAATTCCAGAAAACCAAAATCCAGGTACATCTTCATTAGATGATGCAGCTTATAATCAAGGAAATCAAAACTTCGCGCCATCTACAAATCCTAATAGCAATATGAATAATGGTTTTTCGTCAAACATTAGCATAGGCAATTGGTTAAAAAATGATATATCATTTTTCGTATTTTTTAATAATTGGTATATAACTACCACAACAACTTCTACAACAACTAGTACGTCCACAACCAGCACGACTATTTCTACGACAACCTCTACATCAACAACTACTACTATACCAGCGAATGTGATAACAAGTTGTCCTTATACGATAAACAATCCAGGAAAGTATTCGCTAGGTCAAAACCTCTCGAGCACAGGTACGTGTCTGATCATTAATGCGAACAATGTCCAGCTTGATTGCCAATACAACAAGATAGTCGGAGATGGCGTTGGAACGGATTATGGCATTTATGTCAATGGTTCTAACAGTTATATAGCAAACTGCTCTATCAACGGTTTTTATGACGGAATGTTTATTTACCAATCTAATAATTCTTACATCAAAAACAACAGCGTCTCGAACAACACCTATGCAGGAATTGTTGTCGGATGGAATTCTAACAACACCTACTTGATTGGAAATATATTGAATTCAAATTATTGGGCAGGGATGTATTGCTTCGGATCCGTTCATAACACCTCCTTAATCGGCAACATAGCAAATTCAAATTCTATTTATGGTATCTATCTTTCCGACAGCTCAAACGACATAGTAAAGGGTAATATCCTCAATTCAAACGGCTATTACGGTATAGGTCTAAGTGGATCGGCTAGCAATATGATAATAAATAATACGTTGAATTCTAACATGCAGTATGGAATTCGTATGTTGGGCGCCGATAACAATACAATAAGAGATAATGTCATACAGTATAATCAGGTAGGCATTTTTTATGAAACAAGCACTATTAGCAATAACCTGATTTTCAACAACTTCTTTAGAAACAGTATCAACGCTAAAGACAACGGGGTTAACTTTTGGAACGCCACGAAGACTTTAGGAACAAACATCGTTGGTAGACGTTATCTTGGAGGTAATTTCTGGAATGATTATACTGGTCAGGATATAGATGGCGACGGAATAGGCGATACCAAAACACCATATAATTCAAGTGGAAATATAGCATATGGTGGGGATTATCTTCCTTTAGTTTATTCTGATACAACACCACCAGTCATAACAATTCTATCCCCACAAAATGACAGTTACTACAAACAATCAGTGCCTTTAAATTTCACAGTGAACGAGAACACATCATGGATTGGTTATAGTCTAGATAATCAACCTAATGTCACAATAAATGGCAACACGAGTCTGACATTAACAGACGGTTCTCACAACGTAATAGTCGATGCTAATGATTCTTCTGGCAACATGGGAGCTTCTAATAAAACATATTTCTTCTATTGCAAAGGAGATATAACAAAAGATAAAATCATAGATATATTTGACTTAGTGAATGTTGCCTTGGCTTTTGGTAGCCAACCTGGCAATCCTAATTGGAATGTCAATGCAGATTTGAATAATGATAATGTCATAGACATTTTTGACATTGTAGTAATAGCGACAGACTATGGGAAAACTTGTTGAAAAAGATGAATTTAAATATTTTTAATAACATCAAATAAAATGAGGGGAACCTAACTCCTTTCAATCGCCGAGGTAGAGTTCTACAGTTTTAGAGAACTTTTTAGGGATTTTTAATGAACAAAAATCTATCTGATTTTCCCAAATTATCTATGAATGGTATTTTTTTCTTATTCTTCCCTTGTATAATCTAGGTTATTCAACAAAAAGTCGTAATTTCTTTGATAAATTGAGAATGGTTCTTACTGGTTTTACACACTCTTACAATCCATTCACAAAATTCTTAAGAAATTAATCTCTATCTTTACATTAATGTAACAAGGAGAGGGTGTGAATACGAATTTGTTCGAAATAGTCATAAGAAAATGGGGGTTCATAGAAAATGAGAAAGGGGAATAGGTTTAACAAAAACCTCGTATTACTTTTATGTCTGGTAATTGGAATAGAACTTATCGGGTTGGAGAATGTTGTTAGTGCAGCTTTACCAGACCTCACTGTCGAATTAGTCAGTTATGGCACGACCACACCTTACCCAGGAGGTTATATCAGTGTTATGTGGAATACAAGAAACATTGGAAGTGTCTCTTCAGGCTCATTTTATAACCGTATATCTTTAGCAACTACACCTTATGGAACAGACATCTCATTAGGGAATTATTACATGGATTCAGTCAGTGCGGGATCCTATAGAACAGGTATTCAAACTCCTCAAATCCCATATGTATCTCCCGGATATTATTACGTAACTGTATATGCTGATTCTTTCAGTGGTATAGCTGAGTCTAATGAAAATAATAACATAAATTGTGCATCTAATCGAATATATATAGGTTCACCTTCCTCGAGCACAACTACGAGTTCTTCTACTACAACTACAAGATTGACAAGTTCGACTACGACAACTCGGACAACTACATCTACGACAACAACAAGGATAACGACATCAACAACTACTACTGTGCCAACCTCTTCCACAACAACTACTAGATTGACCACATCGACTACGACAAGTTCAACTACGACAACTAGGTTAACGACAACAAGTACAACAAGTTCAACTACAACGACGAGACTAACAAGTACAACAAGTTCAACGACTACTACTATACCAACATCTTCCACAACAACTACAAGACCAAGCACTTCAACTACAACGACTCGACAAACAACTTCTACTACTACATCATCAACTACAACCACGACAATAAAACCAGACTTGATTGTAACTGATATCAAACCAATTCAAACGATTGAAAATATACCTTTGATAAAAGATAAGGCAACTATGGTCAGAGTTTTTGTTGATTTATTACCTAGTAATATTGAAGAATTGGATAATGTTAAAGTTGAATTGCAATTTGAAGGAATAAACTATTATCAACAGGCAAATTTGGTAAGATACGATGGAAAATTGTATGTTGTGCCTGATGAATATCTAAATAATTTTATAAAATATAAATCTAGCAATAATGCCTTTATGATAAAATCAATGACTTTTAATTATGGGTTAGAAGCATTTAATTTTGAGGGTCCATTTTATCCAAAAAATGAGGGAGATATTACTGTTGATGCGAGAATAGATCCTAATAACGTTATATTAGAAAGCAATGAAGCTAATAACTATAAATCCATCTCTTCAAAAGTTAAAGGTTTCAATAGAAAATATTTAATTTTATTTGAATCATTAGGCGTGGATTTCAGTGATAGTAATATAAATAAATTTCTTAAAAGTCAATTGGATTATTTTGCTGCTACTTACCCCATCCCAGACAACTCAGTAGAATATAGGTTAAAACCATTTGGATACGTGAATCCTGTATGTTTGGGAACAGGTATAACTGCAATAATAAATTGTGCTAATTCAAGAGCTTCAGATAAAACAGCAAATGCAGATAGAACAGTTATAGTAACTCCTTCTATCTCAAATATTCTTGGATTTCATTTACCATTCGGAACAATTGTTATAATGTCTAGTGGTTATCAACACATCTTAGCTCATGAAATTGGCCATTCTTATGGATATTGTGATGAATATGAATATGAAGGCTTTCCCACTGGCGCTATGTTATGGAGTGAATGTGATACTTCTAAATGGGGGGGATCAACAGCAGATTGGGATGAGAGCAAATACAACGATGGATATTTTGCAGGAAATGGATGGGATGTAAAATATGTCACAAATATAAATAATGAGCTTAAACCAAAAATTAGTGTAAATAAAGATGATATATTTGATTTAACATATAACTATCATTCTTTCATGGGTGGAGCTCTTAAAAACCTTTGGGCACCGAGTAATGATAATGAATTTAACAAATACAATAATTTATTGGAAAAAATTTTGGGAAGCACTGACCCAAGAGTGTTAGTTGTAAGTGGACTTATTTATGAAAATGATACTTTAGACTTGCTTCCATTTTACTCATTCGATGGTATTCCTGACATCTTAGATCTTGGCAATTATAGCATTCAATGCCTCTCACCCATTGATGAAATTCTATGCAACGTTAGTTTTCAATTATCTCCTCGATATGATCCCTTGGTTGAAGAGAATATATCAACGTTTGTTTTCAATATTCCTTATCCAGATAACACTGTTAAAATAATCTTTAAACATTACGATAACATTTTAAAAGAAATCAATATAACACCTAATGCACCTATCACAATAATAAATTCATTATCAGGAAATGAAGTTTTTGAAATAAACTTTTCATCCACAGACGCAGACAATGGTAACTTAACTCATTCTATCTTGTATTCTCATAATCATGAAGATTGGTTGCCATTAGATTATGATTTAAATGGGTCCTTTGTTAGTTATATTTTCAATACTTCATCTTTACCAGGTGGGAATGAATGCGCAGTGAAAATTTTAACTACAGATGGTGTAAACACGGTAGAAACAGTTTCAGATTCATTTTCAGTGCCATCTAAATCGCCATCAGTATTTATCTCAAACCCGATAAACAATTCAACTTTTACTACAGAAGATGATATAGTTCTTCAAGGTTTTGGTTATGACCCTGAAGATGGTTTATTGAATAAAAGCCTGCTAAACTGGAATTCTGACATAGACGGTTTTCTTGGGACAGGAGAAAGGATCGAGCCAATACTTTCCCTCGGAGAACACAAAATCACTTTAACTGCTCAGGACACTGAAGGCAAAACTGACAGTGATTCTATACATTTAAAAATAATGGTTATGGATATGCCACCGATAATAACGATTCAGTCTCCACAAAATAATAGCTACTATCATAGGTTATTAGTACCCCTCAATTTCACTATAAATGAAAACACTTCATGGATTGGTTATAGTCTAGATGGTAATTCAACTGTCACAATACCAGGAAATTATACTTTATCAGGATTAAAAGATGGTTCTCATAATGTGATTGTTTATGCTAATGATACTTCTGGTAATATGGGTACTTCCGATAATGTTAATTTCTTCTACTGCAGAGGTGATATCAACTCAGATAAAATAATTGATATATTTGATTTGGTTAACGTAGCTTTAGCATTTGACAGTGAACCTGGAGATTCAAACTGGAATTCTAAAGCTGATTTGAACAACGATGGGATTGTAGACATATTCGATATAGTGATAATTAGTTTGAATTATGGAAAGATTTGTTAAGATAATTGATTATTTAAATTTATTTTCTTATAAGATAAATCTTGAGGGGGAAGTTTATTAAAAATAAAGTTTTAATATCAACTCTAATCTTACTTCTTTTGATTATAGGTATTGTAAAGGCTATGGACAATATAATACCCCAATGGCAAAATCAAGGTGAAAATTCAAATCATATACCTCAGGGACAATCTATTACATTGTATGCACAAGGTTTTGACAACCAGACTGGAATAAGGTATGCATGGCTTGAGACCAATGAAACTGGCCAATGGCAGAACAAGACTGTTTTCTATCTCTATAATTTTAACGATTCTAAAGTTATTAAGAATGTCACATTTAATTCAAATGAAAACAAAACAGTC
>Ga0315288_10005867_pt1 | contig 15580 bp, 14 predicted proteins | sample YL17G11_20_MG_FD_203454 | JGI IMG/M metagenome (GOLD analysis project Ga0315288, IMG submission 203454) | Sediment microbial communities from Yellowstone Lake, YNP, Wyoming, USA - YL17G11_20 | ecosystem: Environmental > Aquatic > Freshwater > Lake > Sediment | place: USA: Wyoming | collected...
CGAATCCGATTGCCTAAACGCCGGTTCTTGTGGCTCCTGTTTCGGCGCCCCTGCATTCTGTGCCAGCGACACGCTTGAGACAACCAAAACTCCTAAAATGGTAACAATTAATGTTCTGATCTTCATCGTTCAATCTCCTTTCTGTTATAGGTTCCATACTACATAGATTTCACCATTGTCCAAAGTTCCGTGAAGAGTCCGTTGCGGCGGCGCGTCCTCTCCTGCTTTTTCGAGCACAATTTTCGGATTCTCAAATTCCGGGTAATAATCATCGATGATTTTCCCCTTATATGTCTGTGAATATCTCGTATGCTCAATTTCCAACAGCTCATCTGCGGAAGCCGTTCCGGTAAGATCAACGGGATCGTTCTTAACAACCGACATCAGGATGCATCCGATCACAATGCCGAGTGCAAATGTCAGGGCAGGCTGCCTGAAGAAATTGATCAATGTAAAAATCCACGGGGACTCTCGCCACTGGCTTTGGCATGATTGTTTGAAGATTTCAGCTTTTTTTTCGGAAGACAAATCAGGAACGGCTGCCTGATCCAGTTGCTCGAATGTCGAGAGAAAGGAATTATATTCGCTTAGCAATTCCTCTTGCGATTCGAAGCTATCCTGAAAAAACGCTTTGAATTCTTCTAATGATAAACGCTGGTTCTTCATAGTTATTGACCTCTAAACATCTATCTTTCCGGCCAGTTTGGCCCGCAACGCGAGCAATGATCGACGAATATGCGTCCGCACCGCACCTTCGGTGCAACCGAGTGTTTGAGCGATTTCAGCGATCGTCATATCTTCATAATATCGAAGGATAAATGCCGTCCGCTGGTTCACACTGATTGTTTCCAGAGCATCACGAATACGTTCTTGGATAAGTGCACTATCCAGTTGCCGATTTCCCGGATTCTCGTCCGCCGCCGCCGTGCCTGGATGAATCCCACCACTATTGATATGTTTCCTTTGCCTGATCCATTTGCGGTAGTAGTCTATTGCCGTATTGGCCGTGACGGAATTCAACCAGGCGGCGAACGACTTGTCGCAGCGGAACCGACCAAGCTTCCGGAACACTTTCAACCACACTTCCTGGACGCAATCCTGCACCTGTGAAGGATCCAGCACTATCCGGTAACAGATGCGATGAACCCTGTCGACATGCCGGTTGTACAACCAGGCCGCGGCATTTCTGTCGCCCTCTTGAACTGCCTCAATCAAGGCTTCGTCTGGGACAGGATCTTGTCGATTCATAATTCATATAATACTTACGAATTACTGAATGAAAATGAATACAAAAAAATAAAAATTATTGGGAATTCCCTGCATTTTCCTATGATCACTTTCTCGGGGGCTGGCAGCTTTAGCGAGCGATGCGGAAGCCGATGTAGTCACTGTCGCCAGTTCCGACGCCGCCGCTGCCTGGGGGCAGATACCACCCGCGGTAGGCGCAGCGGACGTTCATGGGGCCGTCATCCCAGCAGCCGCCTCTGACAAAATGATAGCCGTCATGATCGAACGGCTTTGGATTGCCAGGGTAGGATTTGGCTTCGTCGGCCACCCATTCATAGGCGTTGCCCACCATATCCATGCACCCGTAAGGGCCGGCTCCATCCGGATAGCTGCCTACTGGTGCGCTCTGATTCGTTTTGTACCCTCCGGCGGCGGGATTGTGGTCTTCGGGATTGTTGCACTTTTCCGGGTCCCATGTATCGCCCCATGGCCATATATTTGCGTGCTGATTCTTCTGGTCCCATCTTGCGGCCTTTTCCCATTCCGCTTCAGTAGGCAATCTTCCACCCGCCCACTTGCAGTAAGCCTCAGCTTCGTAATATGTAACGCCTACGACGGGATGCTCATCGGTTTGGATGAAGAGCGGGTGAGCGTATCCGTGGCCGATCCATTCCTGTTTGGCAGCCCAATGCTCCGGCTCATTGCGCTGCTCCTGGGCGTCCGGTCTCACGACGGGCCTGAACTCGCCGTTCATTCCTGCATATACGATCTGGTCGCTCTGTTTCCATTTCCAACCCTCAGGCGACCAATAACTCGGATATTTATACCCGCCGGCTTCAATGAACTTGCGGTACTGGCCGCGCGTCACTTCGTATTTGCCTATCTCATAGGTCGGGAGGTCAACGGAGTGCTGGGGGAATTCCTCAGGAACTCCGAATCCCTCATGGCCGTTATTACCCATCAGGAAACTCCCGCCGGGGATAGTTACCATTTCGCCCAGGCGATTTTCTGCGATCGCAATCTTACCGAGGGGATACCAGCCGTCGGGGTCGCGGCCGGAAATCGCGAGTTTGACTTTGGGTTTGTCCGACTTCAGGCCGAGGATGCCGATTTGCAGGTCGTATTCGCCTGCGGGCATGTCTGCCGGGATCGCGACGGCGTTGTCGTAGAGATTGTCGCCCGGCAGCCAGGTCCTTATGTCGGCGCCGGTAGTGAGTATTTCCGTCTTCTCGCCACTCTTGAGTCGAAGAGCGAGGGGAAATTTCCTGTAGCACGGCGCTACGCCCGCGTTTTCCCACCATGAGGCGAAAGAGAGCTTTTCGCCGGGCTTTATCGCCGCCGGGTAGGTGAACCTGCGAAGAATGAATCTGTATCCCATTGCCCGCAACCAGCTATCGACCGATGGCTGCCAATCCTCGGGCACGGGCGAGGACTTTGCGTTGAAGGAGGAGATATGCCACTTGAGCGACTCGGCGATTATGTGGTCGATGTCCCAGCCCATATCCTTCCAATGCTGCATCACCCAGCAGACCTCCAAAGTCACCGGGGCCTTTTTCCAGGCGTCCCGCACGCCGAAATTGATGATCGCCTGGGGATAAGAATCGTTCATGTGCGACCACGTGGGACTGAATCCTCCCATATCGCCAAGACAATCCACCCTCCAGCCGACGTCCGCGCGGGAAAGCGCGTACCCGTTTGTCTTTTCGTCGGTCAGGAGCATTACGAGATGCGTTTTCTTAAACGAGTCGATGTAAGCATCGACCAGGGCTTGCCTGGTTTTGTCGCTCAGAAGCTCGGAACCCGCGCCCTCGCCCCAGGCGCCGACTATCGCAACGTCCACGCTTTCGAGGTCTGCGTGTCCGTCGTAGCGTTTGCCGAGGCTATTTATCATCGCGGTGAAGTGCCTGACATATCGCGGGTCCTCCGGATCGACCTGCCATTTCTCTTCCCGCCAGTCTTTTTTCTCGCCGGCCAGGGCGCGATACCAGTCCGGAACGTCATTCTGGTTTCCCGTTCCATAAGGTGCTATGCGCAGCATAAGGCTCTGGCCTCGCTGACGTGCGGTATCGAGGGCCTTGTCTATCAGGTCCCAGTGGTATTCGCCCATTTCCGGCTCGATAAATTTCCAATAGATCCGGAAGTAGGCTATCGTCGTATCGGGATAGTCTTCGTTTTTCAGGTCGCCGTCGAAGTCCTGATAGACAATAGGCTTGCCCTCGGTCCAGCCTTTGGCTTCGTTGAGCATGTCGCCGTTGAACCGTTGAAAGGTCATAAAGCCGATTCCGGGATTCGTCAGGACATCGTCGATTTCCGTGGGGCGTACGATGACGGTTTCTTGTGCAAAGCCCGGGCCGCAGAATGCTGTAATCAGAGCCATAGTGCATGAAATGCCTGCGATCAAACGAGAGATTCTCATGAGAACTGCTCCTAAAATAGTCTTTGGCGAATTAAATTATCCAAACAGAGGCGTAAAAACTGCCCCATTCGGTATCCATACGCTGTAGACTATCAAATTCCAGTCTGTTTATCACGGATTATTTGCGAAAACAGAAACGACGGAATACAGAATCCCGATACGCAATGCACACAATTCAAGACGCTGATGATTATTCTCAAGAGCAGGTTTTTCTTCGATTTTTGGGATTTTTAGAGCGGATTTTGAGGCTGGGCATAATTTTTTATAAAAAGTATTGATTTGCTTTTACAAATCGGGTATATTTCTACGATTGAAAAAATTGCTCTGTCGCACGGGGTAGCCTTTGTGATTTTCGATTTTCGAGTTACGATTTATGATTGAAATCGACAATCGGTAATCGTAAATGAATAATCGACAATCGATTGGGGTCAGCAGTATCACGGCGTGGCTGACTCAAGCCTCCGACAGGTGGTTACCATTTTGCGGAAAAATTGCAGAATGGGAGCCCGTGGCCAAATCGGGCCGAGACAAAACGGTCTCCGTGACAACGAGAAAGTTTTATGATTTTCGCGTTACCCGATGGTGTAATTGGCAACACATGGGCTTTTGGTGCCCATATTCCAGGTTCGAGTCCTGGTCGGGTAGCTTTTGAAATTTACTATTTATTATTGACTATTTAGAAAAGAAAGAAGTTTGCTTCGCTCGCGGCAGGTCAGTGGAGCAGCACGATTGAATATTCGAGGCGATTTTATGGCTGAAACGGTAGCGATAATCCTGGCGGCGGGCGGCAGCACGAGAATGAACACTCAGGTTGCCAAGGTGCTGCACGAAGTCTGCGGCCGGCCTATGCTTGCCTACGTGCTCGATACCTGCCGTAAGATTGGCATAAAAAGGATCTATGTCGTGGTTGGTTTTTCCGCCGAGGAGGTCAAAGAGAAATTCGCCGGAGCCGACGATATTGTCTGGGTCCGACAGGATGAGCAGTTAGGGACCGCCCATGCTGTTTTGTGCTGTAAGGAACATCTCAAGGATTTCCATGGCCAAACGCTGGTACTCTGCGGCGACGGGCCCTCAATTCGGCCCCAAACATTGAAAATACTTATAGACAAGCACGAGTCGGGACAATCGGCGGCGACGCTGGCAACGGCGGTTCTCGACGACCCGGCCGGATATGGACGAATCATCCGCGACGCATACGGCAATATGCAGGGAATTGTCGAAGACAGCGACTGTACCCCGGAACAGTTGAAGATCAAAGAAATCAATCCGAGTAATTACCTGTTCAATAATCAGATTCTCTTTGAAGCAATAGAGAGAGTTAAGCCTGAAAACGTCAAAAAAGAGTATTATCTGACCGACGCGGTCTCCGGCATAATTGCGACAGGTCACAAGGTTGAGGCCATTACGGCTGTTCCGCCCGACGAGGCTATAGGCATCAACAGCAGGGCACAACTCAGCGCGGCGAGCAAAATTATGCAGCGGAGAATTCAACGGCATTTGATGGAAGACGGCGTGACAATAGTCGACCCCGACAATACCTGGATCGATGCAAGGGCACAAATCGGACAGGACACCGTGATCGAGCCGTTTACGTATATTCACGGTGAGGTTAAGATCGGCCAGGGCTGCCGGATCGGGCCGTTTGCTTATTTACGGCACGGCACGGTCCTGAAAGATGATGTTGTATTGGGCGTTTATACCGAGGTGAAGAATTCGACTTTGGCGGATGGCGTCCGGGCCCGCCACCACAGCTATATCGGTGACGCGACGGTGGGAAAAAATGTGAATTTCGGGGCCGGCTCGATCACGGCAAATTTCGACGGCGAACAAGTAAACCTGACAAACATAGGTGATAACTGCTATATCGGTTCCGGCACCGTATTGATAGCTCCCCTCGATCTGAAGAACGGCTCAAACGTAAGTGCCGGAACGGTGGTTTCACAGGAAAGTGTGAATAAATTGGGCGGAAAGGCCAAGGCAGATGTTTCTGAATGACAATCTAAAGATATTTTCCGGCAGCAGTAATCCAGCTTTGGCTGGTGATGTTTGCAAGTACCTGGGTATTCCGCTGGGCGGTGCCAGGATCGACATGTTTCCCGACGGCGAGAAAGTCATCCGGGTGGAAGACGATGTTCGCGGGAGAGATTGCTTTGTCGTGCAGTCGACGTGTGAGCCTGTTGACGAGCATCTGGTCGAGCTTCTGATCTTTTTGGATTGCCTGCGAAGGGCCAGTGCCAGCCGGATCACTGCGGTTATTCCATACTTCGGCTACGCCCGGCAGGACAGAAAAGACGAGGGGCGGGTGCCCATAACCGCAAAACTGGTGGCAAACATGATTACCACTGCCGGCGCCTCCAGGGTCCTGGCGATCGATCTGCACGCACACCAGCTCCAGGGATTTTTCGATATACCGGTTGACCACCTGGCCGGCGAGCTGGTTTTGAGCAAATATTTCCGGGATTTGAAGATCGATAAACTAACAGTAGTCTCGCCGGACGTCGGTAATATGAAGACGGCGTCCAGATACGCGGCGCACCTCGGCGGAGAGCTGGCGATTGTACATAAGAAACGAGTAAGCGGCAGCGAGGTGGAAGCTCAGGAAATCATTGGTGAGGTCCGCGGCAGGAATATCCTGATGTGCGACGATATTATTGCTACTGCCGGGACGGTCTGCAGTGCCGCTTCGCTGGTCAAAGAACGCGGAGCCGATAAGATATATGTCGGTGCCACGCATGGCGTTTTTGCTCCGCAGGCGTTGGAACGGCTGTCCAAAGCGCCGGTTGACCAGGTGGTGGTAACGGACACGATACCTCTGAAAAATAAGTCTAAAAAGATCACCAGCATCAAGGTTTTGAGCGTAGCCGCCATGTTAGGCGAAGCGATAAAAAGAATTCACAGAAACGAATCGGTTAGTAACTTGTTTAACAATATTTGATCAGGATACGGGATATGAAAAAAACGTTACTTTTAAAAGGGGAAATTCGGGAACATACCGGCTCAAAAACCGTTCGGAAGATACGTAAGCAAGGCAGAATACCTGCTATTGTGTACGGCCACAAGGAGGAGCCGGCGGCTATTTCTTTGGATGCACATAACTTCGTCGAAGGACTGCATCACGGGCATCGGCTGATAGATGTCCAGATCGACAAAAAGAAAGAAAAGACGATTATCAAAGAGCTGCAGTACGACCATCTGGGGAAAAACATAATTCATGTGGATTTAATGCGGGTCGATGTAGGTGAGATGGTGAAGGTAACAGTTCCGGTTGAGCTGAAAGGCACGGCCGCCGGCACGCACGAAGGCGGTATTATCGAGCAACAAACAGGTCGTCTGGAAATTGAGTGCTTGGTAACCGATATTCCGGAAAAGATTGTTGTCTCGGTAAAAGATGTGCATGTAGGTGGCACCCTTCATGCCGGCGACATTGAGCTTCCGGACGGCATAAGCCTGGTAAGCTCACGGGATACTCTTTTAGTCACGTGCCATTTGGTTACCGCCGCCAAGACTACCGAAGAGGTTGAAGAGGAGATGCCGTCTGCTCCCGAGGTTATAGGTGAGGTAAAGGAACCTGAGGCCGGCGAAGCTCAGGAAGAAGAATAAACCGGGCCGGGCAAAAGTGAACAATGGGCGATATGAGAATGGTCGTCGGGCTGGGCAATCCTGACGACAAGTATATTGATACGAGGCACAATACCGGATTTAAGGTCATTGATTCGCTGGCTCAAGGATTGGGCATAGACGTAAGAGGAAGAAAATTCGGCTCTCGTTTCGGCTTGGGCGAATTTGCAGATAACAAGTTAATATTGTTAAAGCCGTGGCAGTATATGAATCGCAGCGGCCAGGCCGTAGCGACGGCGGCCGGTTTTTACAAGCTTGATATCGGCGAGTTAATCGTAGTAACCGACGACATGGATATTGAGCCGGGCAGCATCCGTCTCAGGTATAAAGGTTCGGCCGGCGGACATAATGGCCTGGCGGATATTATACAGAAGCTCGGAACGAATGAGTTTGCCCGCTGCCGGATCGGTATCGGGCGATGTAACGAGGCAGACACTGTCGGTTATGTCCTCGATAAGCCACAAGAAGACGAAAAACCGCTGCTGGCCGCGGCGATAGAACGGGCTCGGAATGCAGTATTGTGCTGGATCGAATATGGTATCGAGACAGCGATGAACAAGTTTAATAGTTATAGTGATTAACCATTGTCAGTTACATGTAAGGCGATAAAAATAAAAGCCGGCATGTAATTTATTTAATGGGAGGTAATTAGCTTGAAAACTATGGCAGAAAAAAAATTATACGAAGGGATGTTTCTTGTCGATTCAGGCAAGGCGGCATCGGATTGGGACGGAGTTAACGCAACTATCAAAAAGATACTTGACAGAGCCGAGGCTGAGATTGTCTCGATAAGAAAATGGGACGATAGAAGGCTGGCCTACGATATTAAACGCACATCGAGAGGTACGTATATACTTTGTTATTTCAAGGCGGAAGGCCAGAAAATCCAGGGCATTGAAAAGGACGTTCAGCTCTCGGAAAATATTATTCGGGCTCTGATTCTCAGCACCGAACAGATGACAAAAGAGGATATCGAGAGAGATACTCCTGCCACAAAGGCTGAAAAGGAAAAAACAGTTGTAGAACAGCCGCAGGTGGATGAAGCAGGCGGGCAGAGCGATCAACAGGAAGAATCGACAGCAGAGGATGTTGAGCGGGCCGGGGAAAACGAGCAAGCCGAAGAAACAGAGATGCCGGAAGAAACCATGAACGCGGAAGATGCCGGACAGGCTGATGAGCCGCAAGACTACCGGCCAAAAGTTTCATCGGACGATTGACACAGAAAGAAGAGTTAAGTATGGCTAATTTTAACAGAGTTTTTCTGATGGGAAATCTTACCCGTGACCCCCAGTTGTCATATACGCCGAACCAGACAGCGGTAGTCGATTTCGGGATGGCGACGAATCGCAGATGGACGGGGCAGGACGGCAGTCAGCGTGAAGAAACCTGCTTTGTGGACTGCAGGATGTTCGGCAAGAGAGCCGAGGTTATCAACAAGTATTGCAAGAGGGGAAATCCTCTGTTTGTTGAAGGACGCCTGACGTTCGATAGCTGGGAGGCCCAGGATGGAACGAAACGCAGTAAGCTGAGAGTTACTGTTGAGAATTTTGAGTTTATCACCGGCGGTGGCGGCGGTGCAGGCCAAACACGCCAAAGCACGGACAGTATGGACTCCAAAGAACCGCAGCAGGCAGGTGAAGATGATATACCGTTTTAGAGCCGGCAATTGGCAATTGGTTAGCAGTTATTCAACCATTTAGCTGATTACCATTAAACGAATTGTATGAGGTAAAGGATGCAACAAAGAACTGATAACAGAAGAAAACCAGGTTTTGTGGGAACCCGCGATCAGACTCAATGCCGTTTTTGCAGAAGAGGCATAAAATACGTAGACTACAAAGACATCGGGACTCTGCAGAAGCTCCTGACTAATCGCGGCAAAATATACTCGCGTAAGCGCAGCGGAAACTGCGCCGGCTGCCAAAGAAAGGCAAAAAGAGCCATTAAACGCGCCAGGTATATGGCATTATTGCCGTTCACCGCTTGATTGTTGACTCGTGCATTCACGAGATACGAGGGATGACATATGAAAGTATTGCTTTGTGAAGATATTAATAGACTTGGCTGGCTTGGAGACATTGTCGAAGTCAAAACCGGATATGCAAGAAATTATCTGCTCCCGCAGGGTCTTGCGAAGGTTGCTAACGAGGCCAGCATTCGATCGATAGCCGAAGAAAAAGCCAGGCGCGCCGAGCAGCGCACATTGGAAGGCAAGCGGCTCGAAGAGGCGGTCAAGGCGATTGAAGGGGCAGAGGTTGTTCTCGCCGCCAAGGCGAACGAGCTGGGGCATTTGTTCGGCTCGGTCAGCGAGCGGCAGATCGCCGAAAATCTGCGCGAACAGGGATTCGAAGTCCGTGATGAGATTGTACAATTGCCCGAACATATCAAGGAAATCGGGACACACTCTGTGACACTCAAATTCCGGGATGACCTTACGGCCACCATCAAGGTTGTAGTCGTGCCCGAGCAGCAGAACGAGTCCGACGCTCAAGCCGAAGCCGAAGTGTCTTAGAAGCTGTAGCGCAGAGACGCGTATATATTTGTATTGTCCCGGAACTGGCCGAAGAACGTATGCGGATAGTCGCCGAAGAATATGTTGCTGCCGAGTTCTACGGCCAGGTTGTCGCTGACTTTATAATTCGCGTTCGGGCGCATATATACGTCCTTGTCGGTGGGTGAGTAGTACGTGAACAGCGAGAGTCGCAGGTTCTGATTCATCAGCAGCCTGGTCAAACGCAGCGTCGTCAGGTGCCTGTCCATGTCGAGAGCGGGCCCCGACGGCAGATTCCTCTTATACGGGCCGTAGTCCAGCATTTGTTCGATGTAATACTGGACGCCCATTGTAAAATCTCTTGCGATTTCCTGCGTGTAGCCGAGAAGGTATCGCATTTCCGAGTTGTTTATCAGGGGATTCCTGCCGCTTATATCGTCGGCGGATTCGTAATATCCGATCTCCGCATTGCCGATTCCTTTGCCGACGGATCCGCGCAGGCTGGCGCCATAGACATTCAGGTCCGGGAAGATGGCTTTCATTTGTAAGTTCTGGCCGGCGGGGCTTTTCCAGTAGCCGCGGTAGCCGTAGAACGCCAGCTCGTAATTGTCGATATTTTTATAAAGCCTGGCCGCTATTTCAGAATCGCTGAACCACTCGTCCGGCTTGTCGGTGTGGACGATCGCATCCTGCCCGGCGGTCCTGCCCAGATTCGAGTTCCAATACGAGATGCGCTGCCCGCTTATATAACGGTCGGGGTCGAACCTGGGCGTATATGCGATGTCAAGATTAGCCCAGTCGCCGAACAGGCTGACCTTTGCCGCGTTCGACGGCGCCTTGAGATACTCGGTATCCCTGCCGATAAAGAAGGACTGCCAATCCTTCGGAAACAGATCGTTGATAAAAACCAGGTCCCCCGTGCCCCAGGTCAGAATCTGCCTTCCGACCTTCACGTCCATAAAATCCGTCGGCCGGGTGAATATGTTCGCCTCGCGCAGGTCGAAGTCTCCTTCCTCGGTCACCATGTCGCCTAACAAATCGCCTTTGACTTTTACATCCCCCCAGTCGAAGTACGAAAACAAATCAAACTGAAAGCGGCCTTCCATAATCGACATGTCTTTTTCATATTTGTCCTCCTGCAGCCGATACCCGCCTCTGACCTCGTAGAAGCCGTGCGTCTCTATCGGCAGTTTGGAAAAGAACGAGTCATTGACGTCTGCATTTTCGTCCGAAGCCGCTGCTACAAGCGGCATTGCAGTCCATGTTGCAAACAAAATTATTGCTGAAGCCGTTGTAATCCTGGAGCGAATCATCTCATAGCCTCCCGGGGCGGTCCTTGCAGGTATCGTTCGGTAAATATGCTGTCATCGAGACCGATGTTGTACTTGACGTTGCTGAATTCCATTTCCGTTTTGCCGCCGGTTTTGAGGTTCGAAACGACCGACTGGACCACCGTATAAAAGTCCTGAATCTTCTCGACTTTTTTCGACTCGATAACTCGGTAGAGCTTGTCATCCTTATCGTAGAATTCCATCTTCATCGGCACGTACGTCTTGCGGTCTATCGAGACATTGAAATAATTGAACTCGACGGTATCGGGCTGCTTCGGAACATTCTTGACAACAAACATTTGGTCGGTTGTTTCAATCAGCTCGTGCGTATCTTCCTGAAGACCCCGGCCGGAGACGTCCTCGTACAAAAAGTCCGAGCCGACAAAGCTGGTCCGCTTGTCGCCGGCGGCGATTCGCTTGACAAGAGACAGCGCGGGCAGATACAGCCACCGGTCATCATCTTTCGCCGGGTTGGCGTGCTTGTGGACCATGTAGGCCATTTTGCGAACGTCCGGCGGCTTCTGGAAATAGACAAAGTAATTCTGGTCGCCGCCGTCGGTAACGTCTTTTCTCAAAATGTTGAATTCGCGCTCACGCTTTTGGCCCTGCTTGCTCGTGATTGTCATTTTGACGTTTGCCTTGCCGTCCTCGCCCTGATAATAGGCGACGATGTTGGCTTTGTTTACGATTGTTTGAACGTCGGGAGTTTGTTCAGCTGAGTCCGGTTTCTCCGCTGCAAAAAGCGGCAATGAAAAACCAAGAACAAACGCTATTTTCCATACTGATTTCATAATACACCTCTTGAAAAATTCATTTTAAGTTCAACTTTTCTTTTCCTTCGCCGCGGCCGTTTTGCAGGCCTGCCGGCGTGACAAAATTCCACACACCAGTGCCATGACCGGTATGGCGATTACACTTAACCACACCAAAGTGTTCCAGCCGACGAGCGCAAACTGGTGGATATTCAACGCGACTAAAACAACCGCCGCCGCTGAAATAATCGTGCAGAAGGCACAATTACAGCTTCGCCGCATCGGCTCAGTCGTCGTCTTAAACAGCCTCTTCTCCAGCAGACGAATTATCGCCGGCAATATCAGCAGGGTCACGATTCCCGAAACCGCCAGAATCGCACACACAAAGATTCCCACCGTTTTGTAAGGCACCAAAGGAGCGACCACCAGCGGCAAAAAACCAATCGCAATGACAATTACGTTTCGACTGATGGCCCGTGCCGGCTCGCCAAACATCTCCGACGAGGTCTTCTGCCACGAGCCCGCTTTTGAATAGGTAGCCCTGGCTCGCTCGAGAAAATGAATCGCAAAATCCACCGCCATCCCTAAAGACAAGGCACTGAGCACCGCCACCGGCATATCGTAATCCTTGCCGAAAAGACCGATCATGCCATAGATGGCCGCTATCGTGACCATCAGCGGGATCATGCAAATCAGGCCCCAAAGCGCCGAACGGAAGAGGATCGCCATCATGATAAAGACGATTATGAAGCTGCCCATAAACGATTGCAGCATTCCCCAGACCATTTTGTCCTGCCAGACGACGTTGATATAGGTCAGGCCCGCCCAGCGATATTTAAGCGGCACCGGCGGGGGATTTTTGCCGAAAAATTCGTCCACGGCTTTCACCACCTTTTGCATGTACTTATTGTCCCCGCTGGGAAGCTGTATCCAGATAGTGGTGTGCATATAGTCCATGGTGACCAGGTGCCACAAATCGTCCGGATTATGACTGCTTTGGAACTGCAGCAGACACTGGGCCACGGCGGCGGACGTATCCGGAACCTTGTTGTTCTCAGGTTTTCCATCAATAAGCTCCTGGTGAACCTTCTTGACCACATCGGTCAGGGAATTGCTCTTGCCGACAAGCCCGGTCTTTCCAAGATGATCCTGAAGCTTAGCGATATATCGCAGCACGTCCGGCCGCTTGAAAATCTTGACATGCTCTTTCTCCAGCTCGAAGAAGTCCGTCACCTCGTACCACAAGTCGGCCTCTTTGTCCTTTGCCGCAACGAGCTTCTTCTGGGCGAACCGGCCGACCTTGTCGAGGAAGTCGTCCCTGGTTTGGGCCTGGCCGGCCTGTTGCAGCAGCTCCGTTTCGATCTCAGGGATAATATCCGCCGCATTGGGAAACTCGTCCTTGAGTTCCAGCAGCCTGCCGGAGAAACGCTTGCGAAGCTCGTCTATATAGGCCGTCGGAATGGCTTTTGTCTCGTTCGGATCCAGCACAAGGTACGCCATATAAGTCCCGCCGAAATGTTTGTTTAATTCAATATCGGCTCGGCGAATCGGGTGCTTTTTGGAGAACCATTTGACGGGATTGTCGTTAATTTGAATGCGCGTAATACCATAGACGGCGACCACCGAGACAATCAGCATAACGACCAGGATCGGCTTTGCATGTACGTATGTCAGGCGTCCGCCGGCACGCAGTAATCTGCTGAGGGGGCCTTGTTTCTGCGCGTGGACGTTTGCCGAGCCGAAATTCTCCAGCGAGCTTTCTTTGATCATCATAATATACGCAGGAACAAACGTTATGGTGCAGACCCATGCAATCATAATTCCAACAGCGACGAATATGCCGAAGACCTGTACCGGCGGAATCGGCGTAAGAGCAAGAGATGCAAAGCCCGCCGCCGAGGTCAGCGAGGTATACAGCATCGGCATAAACAGGTGGCCCATAACCTCAAGCGTCGTCTTTTTTCTGCCCTTTTCTTTTGTGTAAAGGTCGAAGAATTCCGAAAGAATATGCACCGAGTCCACCACCGCGATCGGCATAAGAAAAATCGGAATCATCGAACTCATTATGTGCACCGGATACCCGAATCCGATCAGCAGGCCCATCGTTGAAATCACCGAAACCATCGCTACGATCATCGGCGAGATTACAAGCACCAGCTTGCGGAAGAACAGCAGCATCAGGACGAAAATCACGACCATCGCCAGCGGCGCCGACATCGCCATCTGCGTAAACATCTCGTATCCGAACGTGTCCTCCGCCACGGGAAGGCCGGTTATATGATATTCCTCGTCACCCTTTGGAAAGGTCGCAATTTCTTTCGTTAGCTCTTTGTAAACGTCATGGCTAAGATGCTTGTCGGTAAGCGGCAGGTACAGGCAAATCGCTTTTCCATTTTCGGAAATTAGGGTCCCTTTAAGCAGAGGATTGGACATTGCCTTGTCTCTGATGTCCAGGGCCTCGGCGTTTGTCGCCGGCGGTTTTTTCATCAGCCACTCGAATGTCACCACGCCCGGTCCGCCCTGGCCGATGTGGTCGACGGTCGAAGGCGCAAGCAAATCGACCTCGATAACGCCGACCTGTTCGTTGGGGTCTTCGGCGCTCGGCCAGTGCAGCGTCTTTGAAAATTCGGTCAGCTCGTATATCCTGGCCAGCGAAGTGGGATTGAATACCCCGTTCGGGTCCTTATTATTCACAACGCCCAATACTACGATGTCACTTAGAACAAACTGCTTTTTTGTCTGGTTGTGGAACAGGCGCACCGGTTCGTCGGCCGAGAGCATGTTCTCGGGGTCCGTATCGACCTTGATCAGTGGAATCATGGCCCCCAGCAACAACGTCAGAACGACCATTATAACGGTGATAAGTTTGTAATGGGCTAATGAGTATTCGGTTATCTTATGCTTGAACTCCATTTTCATATCCGCCAAAATATAGTTATAAAATTTACCTTAACTGACTGCTGTTTGCAACTGTCCGGTAAGTTATATATCCGCCGGGCAGGTTCCTGGCATCAAAACCGTTTTGCTCTAAAATTCTGCACGCAATATAGCTGCGAAGCCCGATGCCGCAATAGACGTGAATGGTTTTATCCTGAGGCAGTTCATCAAGTCTGCCGCGCAGGTCATCCACGGGGATATTCTTTGCTTTCGGGACACTGCCTCCGGCAAATTCCGCGTGCGTGCGTACATCGAGAATAAAATCGTCCTTTTGAAGCTCGGTGAAATGTTTTATCTTAACCGTGCCGTCGAGGATATTCGCCGCGGCAAAGCCTGCAATATTGACCGGGTCTTTTCCGCTGCCGTACGGAGGGGCATACGCCAGCTCCAGCTCCTGCAGGTCGAAAACGGTCATCCCGGCCCGAATCGCCACGGCAAAAACATCAATCCTTTTATCAACTCCGTCGGCACCGACGATCTGAGCACCCAGAACCTTACCTTCCGGTTTGCCGAACAGCAGCTTTATGTGCATCGGTTTGGCGCCCGGATAATAACCGGCATGATTAGCCTGATGGAGATACAGTTTTTCATATTCGATATTAGTTTTTGACAGGACCTTTTCACTCGCGCCGGTCATCGCGGCAGTCAAATCAAAGACTTTCAGGATGGCGGTGCCCTGCGTCCCGGCGTAGGTGCGCTTCCTGCCGCAAATATTGTCCGCTGCCATCCTGCCCTGTTTGTTTGCCGGTCCTGCCAGCGGGATTAGCGCGGCATTGCCGAGAACGAAACCCCGGACCTCGACGGCATC
>Ga0315288_10005868_pt1 | contig 15576 bp, 13 predicted proteins | sample YL17G11_20_MG_FD_203454 | JGI IMG/M metagenome (GOLD analysis project Ga0315288, IMG submission 203454) | Sediment microbial communities from Yellowstone Lake, YNP, Wyoming, USA - YL17G11_20 | ecosystem: Environmental > Aquatic > Freshwater > Lake > Sediment | place: USA: Wyoming | collected...
TGAATCCGAGGAGGGTGCATGTCTACACTGGATCAGTTGAAGAAGATTATCGCAAAAGTGACGCACAGCAGCGAGCAGGATATTGCTATGAACACGCCTTTGAAAGAGATAAAGGCCGATTCCCTCCACTGGGTTCAGATCATCATCGCCGTCGAGGGCACATTTGATGTCGAAGTAGATGTGGACAGCATGAAGAAGTTTGTTACTATCGGGGACTTCGTGCAGTACATAGAGAAGACGGGGAAGTAGCCTAACCAAACCAACAAAGTCCGCAGCAGATTCTAAGGATAGTTTAAATTAGTCATTCGCTCAAATAGGCAATAACGATGGCTGAAGAACAAAATACACCTGCAGGTAAAGAGAAACTGCCGACTAAAACCAGGATTGCTGCCTGGGCGCTGTTAATTATGGCGGCGATTGTAGTTGTTTTATCCTTAGGCGTTTTCGTTCTGATGGCTGGGGCCGGAAATGAAGATATAAGCATGTATGCCCCATTTCCACTTCTTTTCGGGTTCGGCATAGCTTTATTCTATTTTCTTCCCGGCATACTGCTTCTGAAATCACGAAGCATGTGGGCATGGATTCTGTCCGTAGTCATACTCTTTGCTGGTATGCTGATCCCGTTTGCAATATTGTTGAGGAATTTATTTGATTTCCTTCACTGGGGACTTCCACCCAACTGTCTGGGGGGGCCATATGAAGCTGTATGTGTGTGTTTTGTTATATCATTCGTGGTTCTACTAATTCTTGTGCTTCTGGATAAACTATCTTACAAATTTGTTATTCCAATTCCCGTTATTCTTGTCATTATAGCCTTGGGCTGCTTCTTTGGCGTGGCAGCCGAAGCAGGCTCTCGTTATGATCAAGCAACGGGTTTTGAAACGAGGATGTACACGGAATTGTACGATTTATACGGTAAAGCGGTGGAAGACGGGTATACAGAATGGTGTCAAAGCTGTGAAGAAGTAAATCAATATTTCAATGAGCAGTGGAATCAATTGGCCCCAGATGTTAGAGAACAATCTAATTCTGACATCATTAATGAAATCGGGCATAAAGCCTGTTTAAAAGCTATCGCAGTTATGACGGAAAATATCTCTGTCTGCGACTGCTTGGAAGCTGTTGATGGCAGTGATTATTATGATTATGAATGTAAGCAACTGGTTCAAGCGCTGGTAGCGGATGATGTTTCTATCTGTAACGGGGACTATGGATGCATTGCAAGATTTGCGATAATGACAGATAATCCTTCTCTGTGTGACCAAGTCCCATATTATGACGTCGGCCGTTGCCATGCCTGGTATAATGAGTCTCAAGAGGACCCCTATAATTACTTAGGATTGTTTTGGGTGCCGCCTCAGGATTGAGCAAAGTGAACTTTTACATCGAGGTAGATGTGGACAGCATGAAGAAGTTTGTTACTATAGGGGATTTTGTGCAGTATATTGAGAAGTCCGGTAAGTAAGTAGAGACCCTTTTACAATCCGCAAACGGTTCTTCCCTCACAAGTTTCTCGGTTGAAGTTTTGAATTATTCTTCTCCAACTCCCGCTGGCGTATCATTTCAAAGTAGTTTTTCCTGTCAAGGATAACAAGGATAAACGGTACAACTAAAATAAGAAGCCCAGCGATGCCGTAGATGAAAATGCCAGCCTCGGAAGGTATGTCCATGAGTATTAACATTACAAAAAAAGAAAGAGATACAGAGAGTATTACGATGGAAAATATCCACACCGACTTGTTCTTAAAGTAAAGAAGGATGCCGGGGCTAGCAAATAATAAACCTATGACCGCAACTGAAAAGTACCAAGTAGGATTGATTGGAGTCCACTCGCTCAGACTGGGTAGAAACATCGCGAAAATTGCCATTCCTACTATAGCAACAAATATCCACCACACTGCGATCTTGGTTTTAAAGGGGAGATGCGATCTAAGCATTTTGTTTACAAGTCTTATTTCAGGTTGTTATGGGTTATGTCGTTCCTTTTTTAAAATAGTTAATAGCCATGCCCCGATTACTATTACTATGCAGCCGAAGAACGTTGACAATATAAATATAGGAGATTGATAAATCCCGTAAGCGGAGCCCGCTGTACTACAAATACCAATTAGCAATATTGTCCAACCTATTGGCAGTCTGTATCTATTTTTAGTATTTGTGTGAGCTAATAGCGTTAATTCTAATATGAATAGCCATACCATGGTTGAACACATTAAAATGCTTATGTAGGATGAGATTAATAAGAAATCTGGTGAATTCCGGAATGCTACTAGGATTATAAGGGCTCCAAGTCCGGCTATAACATTGGTTATTCCAAAAACTAACAGAGTCCACAATACTAATCTTTTCATATTTTATTCCAAACCCCATTTATCATACAACCAGTACGTCCTCCAAGTTTTCTTATTCCATAATGAAGCTAGACAGTAATCACTCTGCCCGCCATATGCATCTGCTGATAGGAACAGGTTGTTATCACAGTGTGCTATGAATATATGCTGAGACTTAGTCAATAGTGAGTAGGTCACTATCATCATGTTCGCTTTCTTAATACCAGAGTCATAACCTGGTGCAAGGAATTGGAATGTCCGTGAGCCAGTATTTATTCTTAGTTCGGTGCCTTTGGCGGGATCCTGGAAGATATTGCTCCAAACGGTAACGGCTGTGGTATCGCTACCTGCACCGCCATCGTCATCGGTAACGGTAAGGGTGACTGTATAGTTGCCACTTGAGTTGTACGTATGCGCCAGGGTCAATGTGCCCGCCACAATTGGCGTTCCATCACCGAAGTTCCAAACGATTGAGTGAGTGTCTAAAGTTCCGGGGTCAGTAAAACTGCCGTTGAAGTTGACAGTCGAACCTACAACTATATTGCCTATATCCGGCCCTGCGTTTACCGTTGGCGCGACGTTGCTTACATTGATTGTTGTTGTAGCTATACTAACCGCACTACAATCGTCTTTGACTCTCAGGCTGACATTGCCGGAGTAATCATCGAGCCAAGTGTGTTGCACTACCGCGCCTTGAGCATCGGAGAAGTTACCATCGTTGTTCAAGTCCCACTCATAGCTTACGATTGTGCCGTCGGGATCGTACGAGCTGCTGGCGTTAAAGGTTATCGATGAGCCTTCATTTCCGGTGTATGGCCCGCCTGGGTTGGCAACCGGCGGATAGTTAACGTGAACAGTCAGTGTGTCTGTGCCCACGCCTCCATCATCATCAGTCACCGTCAGCGTAACTGTATAGTTCCCTCCTGAAGCGTACGTGTGTGTCGGCGTCAGTGTGCCGCTAACCGTCGGCGTACCGTCGCCGAAGTTCCATACGATTGTGTGTGTGTCCAAAGTTCCGGGGTCAGTAAAGCTGCCGTTGAAGTTGACCGTTGAACCGATAAGTACACTTACTATATCCGGCCCGGTCTCAACGATTGGAGGCACGTTGTTTATGGTCACTGTGGTTGTGGCTCTGCTAACCGCCCCGCAATCGTCTGTGACTTTCAGACTGACATTGCCGGAGTAGTCATCGGCCCAAGTGTTCTGCGCTACTGCGTCCTGAGCATCGGAGAAGTTGCCATCGCCGTTCAAATCCCACTCATAGCTGACAATTGTGCCATCAGGATCGTAAGAACCGCTGCCGTTGAAGATAATAGCTGAGCCCTCATTGCCTGTATATGGCCCGCCGATTACGGCTACTGGAGGTTTGTTTATTATCTCAAACGGCTGGCTATCATAGTAAGGCAGGTAGTCCGTGTCGCCGTCAAAACCGTATTCAACATAGTAGAACTCGCTTGGGGTTTGATTGAGCGTTAGGAAAGCGGTAGCTATACCATTGGAATCGGTCACAGCTGATGTCGATTGGTTTCCGATCACAAAGTTGATAGTTTTGCCGGATAATAGGCTGCCGTTTTCGGTGGATAAGGCCGCAGTCAGGTTGATTGTGTCCAGCATGTAGCCGCTGACATCTCCAGTGTAGGAGATGTTGGTGTCCGTCCTTTGCTTAAATTCGAAAGTATAAGGTTCCTCGGGTATATTGGAAATAGTGATATTTTGAGCTATGTCAATAGGTGTGTAGCCCCACTTTTGTTCCATGGGTGAGACTGTCAGGGTGAATGTATCTGAGGCGTTAGCATACAGTTCCGGTATCACTTGTATCGAGTAATTTCCCGGTTTCCGCTCCGGGATCCATATCTTGGTTTCGAGCTGACCGTCTCCGTCGAAGTCCCATTTGTAATACATTGCATCTGGCACTTGGCTTTCTGAGCGGTTAATGACAAAGCCATCCGGATCAGTAACTGACAGGTCAACAGGGCAATAAGCATTTATGCTCAGCGCCTTTTCGGGCAGAAGTGTGTCATAGTCTATGGTGTTGTTAGTTGTAGAGTTAACGGCATTGTAATTAGTTCCAATAGTATTGTAAGTTATATTTCCATCTGGAAGTACCTGAACTATCCTGACTGTGGGATTATCTTTGTTTGCGTCTGTGCCTATTATTTGGAAGCCAGGACCAACTCGAATGCCATTATCATGTAAATGTCCTGCAAACTCCGCATAGATGCTCTCGTTATAACCTGTATCATGGAAGTATTTGTTCATGATATGCCACTCGTTGTAAGTGAAATTCGCAGGATTCCAATTCATGGGGTGGTGGGCAAACAATACAATTTTACTAGGATGATAAATGTTAGCGTATTGTCTTAAGTAGTCTTTAAACCAGTTCCAAGTGCCCTGTTTAGTATTATCGCTGCTGTTGGTGAAGCAATATAGATTGCCCCCTGGGCCAACACCTTTAAGATAACCACACCATCCATTTAGATTGCAACCCCAAGGTGCTTGGCCTCTACCGTTGAAATCCAAACCCACAAATTGATAGCCGTTGTAATCAAAGTAAAAATTCTGGAAGTAGCTATACCAGCCTACTTCCGGGTTCCAAACCGGCAAAGAATGAATTAAATTTACCCCCAACTTACTAGCAAATTCATTATATTGATCCCCATAGAACAGATTAAAATATCTGTCTGTTCCCTGTCCATCGATAACACTCGCTGATTCCTCCCTACGTTGACTAGCGGTGTCGACTGGATTATCTCCGTAGTATGGCCACATATCGTGGTTGCCGATGAGAGGTAACCAAGGGATAGATGAAGGTAAAGTCTGGAGGATATCTTTTGCTTTCTGTAATTCGGATAATTCTGCACTATCGGTCAGGTCACCGTCAACGACAACGAATTTAATATTGTACTTCAATTGGTTTGCACTAATTAAGCCGATAGCTATTTCTAAGTTAGCTACAGAAGGAATGCATTGTCCACTGTATGGATCGTCATCCCAAGTACTAGTACCATAATCGTCTCCAGGACTACTCTCTCCAACATGCAAGTCGGTGATAATGGCAAAGGACCAGGGTGTCGCAGTAGGAGTAGGTGTTGGCGTTGGTGTAGGGGTTGGGGTGGGAGTCGGCGTCGGCGGCGCGCTTACGGTAGTGAAATGCCAGGTTGAGCTTGATACGGATGAAGAAGTGGAGCCACAGTCGTTGACCGCAACAATTCTCCAGTAATAAGTAGTGCCGTATGATAGTGCAGGTAGGCTGTAATAGCTGCTATATGAATAGCCTATATATGATGGGTTTGAGGAAGTACCGAAGTAAACATAATAGTAGTCTGCACTTGCGCAATCGGACCAGTCCAGAGCAGTGGAAATAGGCGTGTTTGTTGCACCATAGTAAGGATTAGGATTTCCAGGGGTGCCCGGCGTATCGCAAGGTGGGGCGCTTTCCGTAGTAAAGGACCGGGTTAAAGACGTAGCAGAGCCGCAGTTATTGACTGCCTCAACCTTCCAATAGTAGAGCGTGCTATAGGATAGCGATGGGTAATATTCGCTGCTATATATGTATGTGTCGTAGAGTGCTGGATTGGAAGATGTGCCCAAATATAAGTTGTAGTAATTTACATTCGACGAATCGGACCAGTCTAAGTATGGATATATAGAGACGCTTGCACCGTTGGACGGGCTTGATAAGCTGGGGGTGCCGGGATTGGTGCAGGGAGCAGCGCCGGTTGTGAATTCCCATACCGGCCCCATTATTTCTTTGCCGCAATCGTTATGAGCTAATATCTTCCAATAGTAGTGAGTATACTCTGACAGCGTCGGCAGGGAATAGTAGTTACTGTATGTAGAACCATAAAGAGAAGGATCGGAGGAAGTGCCGAAGTATACATAGTATGAATCAGCATCACTTGACCAGCTCAGATCAGCATTTACCGAGATGCCAGAAGCGCTGTTAGTAGGACTTGGATTGCTTGGCGTAGTCGGATAGTTGCAGGGAATAGTGAAATCTACGAGAAGCTCGGGAGCACAACCAATGCCTTGCTCGCGAGACCAGACCAGCACGAACTCGTCACCGCTTGGCGCATTCCCATTGATATCCCTGCTGCTCCTCAGGCAGAGCTTTGTCCATCCGCCCTTTTTTATCCAGCCGGAGTAAGTTGATATATAGTTCCACTCGTTTACTTGAAAGCCGCCTGTCCAAAATTGCCCGCCGTTGCCGCTATAGCGGTTTTTATTGTAGTCCGTATCCAGCAAAGGCCGATGAGGATACGTGGGCATTCCGCTCTGAATTACGATGTCGAAATCGGTATCCGATCCATCGTTCTGGCCACATAACCGGATTACACTACTTGATATCTCTGCCTCAGACGGTATTGATCCTGTATAAAAAGTCAGGAATGTCCTCATAACCCCGTAAACATCATGACTAACAGGCTGCTGACCATCATTAGACTTCGACTGCCCTATCCATAAAACAGGTGCTTCATCCACTATACTCCCAGTCGTCTCTGACCATGCAGTGCTATAGCTATACTCACTACCGAATATAGTGCCGTCATAATTCTCAGAGGGTATATCAACACTGTCGTCTACAACTACCGGATAGGTTGCCTCTGCGAACTCAGATGCATTAACTGTTTTGCCGTTCTCGTCAGCGACTATCTCAAGCGGACGATAGTTCGCGTCATATGCATACGGGGCTCTCAACCATATAAAGTTTGGAGTCTTGTATAAGTTGGAGTCAATCCGTACATCTGCTCCCGGATCGGAGTAGAAAATATAGTTCTCAGTTACTATCCCCTCAATTATTCTGAGCTGTCTCACGCATACCCCGTAATCCCATTCAAGGATGTTGTTCTGATAGTTATCATTAATGGGGTCAATAGCTATCAACATTGCTTTATCAGGGGCTTGGATAACCTGATTCCCAATATATACTGTGGGATCCCATCGGACTTCCTCGCCATCCTTAAGCGCAGTGACCGAAGAACTGTTAACTGTTAATTCAAAGAGGTTCACGCCGGCATACCATACCCCCGCCTTTGAGTCCCAATGGAAGCTCGGATCAATCCTTGTTTCCAGGTCGGGCATGTACAAAGGCACAGAACTGATACGGGCTTGGTATTCGTAAACCGTCTGGCCTGTTTCCTCGTCTAACGATGAGTTCCCCGTATATTCGATTTCAGTGTTTTGGTCGGCTACTATTACACCGGATTCAGGCTCCTCGGCCGCAGCATTTTGTGGATTTGCCAGAGGAATAAAAGCTGCCACAGCTATAGAGGTTACGATCAAAATGATAGTCAAAACTGCAAACAATAGCGCTTTCATTAAATGCCTCCTCTGGATATTTCCTTTATGTGCGGGATGAGATTTGTTTTAATGGAGATTAAGGCCACCTACCCTGAAAGCCGTTAGTGCCGCTGGACCTGCAATGCTCACCAACGCAAGTCGAGTAAATATTGCCTTCATCATCTACCGCCCAGATATAGCTACTATAAGCTTTGCATTCCGCACAGCCGCCGTCCCAGTTGTCATCATTCGAGCCGTTGCCGCACCAGAGAGACTCGATGATGGTCTGCAGCGAATCTTCATTTTGAGTCAGCAATGGACATATATTGATGATTTTGTAGGTCGAGCCGTTTATAGTGACAGTTCCATTAATCGTGGGTGGTGCTCCATTGTTTTTGTTTTGATAATTATTCACGGCGTTTTGCAGTTCTGCCTTAGCAGTGCCGTATGCGGACTCTTGAGTGGTGTCCAAATGTCCTCCTATAGTCATGACCCATAAGCCAACTATCATCAGCAGGACAACTAGTATTAATAAATATAGCAGCCAGTATTGATACCACTTCTTAGCAGGTTTTATTTGTTCGTCACTCATGGTTCACCTTCTTTATAGCTACTATGTTGACAACGGTTCTCAAACTAAATTTATATCAGTGTATAACAAAAAGCTTCCCTCATTTAGAGAAAAGCTTGCAAACGCCCAACCGGTCTTCGGCAACCCAGCCATCCCAGTTCTTCCACCCTACCCAGGACCTGCGGCTTTGCGCCCCGCAATTGCTTGCGGTTTGCCAGAGGAATAAAAGCTGCCACGGCTATAGAGGTTACAATTAAAATGATGGTTAAAATTGCAAACAATAGCCCCTTCATTTAACGCCTCCTTTGGATGTTTTCTTGACTAGTTACTTGTAAGATGAGATATGCTCTTATTAAGAAATCACGGCTACATGTCTTGGGAGCAGTGTTCACTCTACGCTTCGCGCTTTCTTTTTATCCTTCTTGGCTAATTCACGTTGGCGCACCATTTCAAAGTAGTTCTTTCGGTCGAGGAGGATGAGGATGAAAGGTATAAGCAATAGGATATTAGCAACGAAAAGAATAGGGCCTCCGAAAGTATCTAAATCTATCTCGACGTGGAGGTAGATAAATAAAGATAGTAATTCTATGGTAATGACCACTAAGGCCACATTCCAAGCCCATGTCTTTCTTACCATGAGAAAGATGCCTGAGAGAGAATACAAAAAAGAAACGCATAAGGTTGTTAGTAACAGTGGGAAGAATATCATATCTCGCTCGGTATAATCCGAGAAAGAGCTAAGGGAAACTAAAGGTACAATTACTACGACAGCCCCCAAGATAAATATCCACCACACTGCAATCTTAGTTTTGGTTGGTAGTTTAGTCTTGGCAGTATTTACTTTTTGCTCTTCACTCATAATTCACCTTCTTTGGAACTGCGCATATTAGTTTGTCCCTAGACTGAATTGTTATCATTGTATAATAGAAAGCTTTCCTCATTTAGAGAAAAGCTTGCAAATGCCCAACCGGTCTTCGGCAACCCAGCCATCCTAGTTCTTCCACCCTATCCATGACCTGCAGCTTTGCGTCCCGCAATTGCTTGCGGTTTGCCTTTCTCGGAACTTCATTCCGTAATACCTCAATGTGGCATTATGGAATTGTCTTATTGGGTACTAATATTATCATGCAGCATGGTGACATGTCAACACCAGAATAAGGAGCAACCCTTAGCCCACATTATAGAGTTCAGGCCTTGAAACGCAATAAGGCCGATGGTTTTCGGACACGCGTCAATTAGGAGCACTACCCCTCCATAGCTCATCGCACAATTCATCGTACTGTTGCAGGATGCTTCATCATTTCCAATCTATCTCAGCTTTAATTGACTTCACTATAGTGCTATGCTATCATCCGTGAATATTCTAAGGCGGGTCGAATGTCGAGAGAAAAAGCCCTAGCTTGTGTTCTTATCGGCGCGGTGGTGGGCACTCTGGCAGGGCTCACCGGCATTGAAACATGCTAGAATCATCGTCGAAAGATGGATATTAAAGATCGCCCTAATCATTTAATGTATATTCAGACGCTTCGCCGTATGAGCGCGGAGGAGCGTCTGCTGAAATCCTTTGAGTTGACTGCATTCTCGGAAGAGTTGTTTCTTCAGGGGCTTCGCAGGAGATTCCCAGGCCTCTCGGAGGATGAGATCAAGGGTATCTATATAAAGCGGCTGGATAAATGTCACAACAAAAATTATTAGAACGAGTGGTGCAGGTACTCTCAGGTGCCGGTGTCGAGTATATGGTGACGGGGTCAGTCGCCTCCAGCTTGTATGGAGAGCCACGGTCAACCCACGATATAGACATCGTGATTGCAATTGAACGTTCATCGATAAAGCAATTAGTCCAAGCGTTTCCCCCGCCTGATTATTACCTGACTGAGGAAAGTATATTGAATGCTATTGACCACCTGGGTATGTTTAACCTCTTGGATGTAAACACGGGCGATAAGGTAGATTTCTGGATACTGATGGATGAACCATTTGACCGCTCGCGTTTCGCACGAAAACGCATAGAGGATGTGCTGGGAATTAGGCTCGCTGTGTCCAGTCCTGAGGACATTATCTTGATGAAATTGAGTTGGGCCAAACGTTCCGGGGGCAGCGAGAAGCAGTTTAATGATGCATTGAGTGTTTATGAAGTGCAGTGCGGTGCACTCGATCTAATGTATCTGCGTCAATGGGCTAAAGAACTTAAAATTCAAGGCCTGCTGAAGAAACTGGAGAATGAAGCAGAGGCTGTTTAGTGTAAGGACGTTTCCTCAATACTGCGATTCATTTCCCCTTAGGGGCACCAGAGTGAACAAATGATAAAACTGTTCACTTGCCATTTTCAAAAGCTTAAAGAGTAGTGCTATTTAAAAGTCATCTCCTTTAGCAACACCCCCTTTTTATTTTCAAATCTGCCTCAGCTTTAATTGACTTCACTATAGTGCTATGCTATCATCCGTGAATGTCTTAAGGCGGGTCGAATGTCGAGAGAAAAAGCCCTAGCTTGTGTTCTAATCGGCGCGGTGGTGGGCACTCTGGCAGGGCTCACCGGCATTGGGGGGGGCGTCTTCCTGGTGCCCCTGCTCGTCGGCGTGTTATATGTCTCTCAGTATGAAGCACATGGTACTTCACTCGCCATTATCTTCCCTATGGCATTGTCCAGCGCCGTCATATACGGCGTGATGGGTTATATCCAATGGGAAATATTTCTACTGTTTGCAACCGGTGGGATGTTGGGCGCTTTCTTAGGAGCCAGGCTGATGAAACGTGTCCCGGAAAGACACCTGCAGTGGCTGTTTGGCTTGTACATTATTTGTGTGGGATTTGTCATGGTCCTTACGCGTTCCACGGTTTCTGTGCCCCTGGCAGAGCGTGAGCTGAGCGGGCTGGCATATTTCGGGTTCGTTTTCGGCGGTCTTGTAGCCGGGCTCCTGTCCGGGATCATGGGTGTGGGCGGCGGCGTGGTGCTCATACCGATAATGGTGCTGCTCATTGGAGTGGATCAGCATACGGCACAGGGGATATCGCTGGCGGCGATAGCAGTGATATCGTTTTTCGGCGCTTTCACTCACTTTAAGCAAAAAACCGTCAGAACTGACATCGCCATGTATGTGGCTCCGAGCGCGTTATTGTATGGTTTATTAGGCAGCTTTCTGGCGGATCGGATAGATGCAAATATACTTCGGGACATAGTTGGCAGTATAATAATCATCGCAGGTGTATTAACCGTGTTCAGAGACTGGCGTGCTGGAGGATTCGCATCGTGAGCAGCTTAACCGAATTATATGAGAAAATCGCTAAGTGCGAGGCTTGCAGGCTTTGCAAACAGCGGAAACGGGCTGTACCCGGCGAGGGGCGCGAGGATGCAGAGATTATGTTTATCGGGGAGGCGCCGGGATGGCATGAAGACCAGCAGGGGCGCCCGTTTGTGGGGCCGGCGGGGCAATTCCTGGATGAACTGCTGCAATCTATCAGCTTGAAAAGAAGCGAAGTCTATATCGCTAACGTTGTGAAATGCCGCCCGCCGGGAAATCGCGATCCACTGCCCGATGAGATCGGGGCCTGCCGCAATTGGCTCGACCGCCAGATAGAGTTGATAAAACCTAAGATGATCGTGACGCTGGGGAGATATTCGATGGCCAGGTTTTTCCCCGGCGGTGTCATAAGCAAGGTTCACGGCACGGCGCGGAAGAGCGAAGGGGTGACGTATTTTGCCATGTATCATCCCGCTGCGGCGCTGCATCAGGGAAGCTTGCGCAAGGTCATCATGGAGGATATGCTTAAGATACCGTCGTTTTTGACTCAGGCCGAGGCGGCCTCGGAGGAACCGTCGCCGCAAAAGGCAAAGAAAGCGGAGAAGGTAGAGAAGGTGGAGAAGGTAGAGAAGGTAGAACAAGCTGAGCCTAAGCAGCTTTCGATGTTCTAGGGAACACGTGATGGGAGAAGAGAGAAGTAAGGGGCAGATGAAGCATCGGCCGGGAGCGATGCGCGGCGGCGCTCTTTTATATATTTTGATCGCATTGTCCGTGCTGGTTGTGGCACTGGTACTGCTGTTCTGTTTCTACGCGCCGGCGCGAAGGCCGTTTGTCGATACGTTCGGATACGGGCTTATCCCGCTGGGCTTCTTCATACTGGTAGTCTTATGGTTTATCCTGCGTAACCAGATTCGCCAGCTATTCGCCAAATTGCACATCCCCGCCTTCTTACAGGGCTTTAATATATGGCTCGGTATAGTATCGTTCATCTTTGTCATTTTCGGCATACTGGCGCTCATTGACAAGGAAAACGGCAGTAATCTTGGAGGAAAGCTTGGCGAAGCTATTATCGCCGATTCGTTCGTGGCAGGATTTTTCATCGTATTAGGGCTGGTAATCCTCGGGCTAATCTTAATAATGCCGCGAAGAAGCTGGAATATAATCGTGCTCCTCGGCCGCTGGATAGCGAGTTTGTACCGGCGTTATCCGCTTCATACGTATCTGTGGCGTGCGTTGTGCTGGCCGTTCAATTATACGAAACAGCATCTCATGGAACGAAAACCTAAATCGATAAAGGTAACGGCGGTGCGCATTCAGGTCGGCGAGCAGAAGCGCGAGCCGGAGCAGCCGAAAGAGAAGCCTTTAAAGAAAGAAAAGAAGGTCCCGGCCGTAGCCGAGTACAAAGCGGATGTCGTTAATATTATTGAGCCGGCCGGGCGCTCGGGTGGGGAGAAGGGGAAGTGGCAGCTTCCTGCTCTGACGATACTCGAACGCGAGCTGGATGCGCAGAAGCCGGAGGTGGATACCAAGCGCGGGGCCAGGATCATAGAAGAGGCCCTTTCTAGCTACGGCGTTGAGGCCAAGGTGGTGGAGTCCAATGTGGGCCCGGCCGTTACGCAGTACGGGGTCGAGCCGGGATGGGACCGCAAGTTCAAGGAAATCAAGGAAAAGGACAAGGACGGCAATATAACCATTCGGCAGAAAGAGGTTTCCAAGACTAGGGTCAAGGTCGAGCGCATCGCCTCCCTTGCCAATGACCTGGCGCTGGCGCTGGAGTCGCCGTCCATAAAGATAGAGGCTCCGATACCGGGTAAGGCCATGGTTGGCATCGAGGTGCCCAATCCGATAGCGTCCACGGTCAGCCTGAGGAGCATAATAGAAACAAGTTCATTTCAAAAACTTAAGGCTAAGACAAAGCTGCCTCTGGCCCTGGGGAAGGGGATGTCGGGCGAGGGCGTGGTCGCCGACCTGGCCAAGATGCCGCATCTGCTGATCGCCGGCGCTACCAACAGCGGTAAGAGTATATGCATGAAATCGATCATCGCGACGCTGCTGATGTACGACAGCCCGGAAGAGGTGCGCTTCATTATGGTGGACCCGAAGCGGGTGGAGTTGGTGTCGTTCAACAACGTGCCGCATCTGCTCACGCCGGTCATCGTGGACCACGAGAAAGCGGTGGCGGTGCTGCGCTGGCTCACGCGCGAGATGGATCATCGCTACGAGAGGCTGGCGGCGGTCGGCGCCAGGGATATAGAGTCCTATAACAAGAACCCGCGTGTCGATAAACCATGGGCATACCTGCTGCTCGTCATCGATGAGCTGGCTGAGCTCATGATGACGGCGCCCGATGAAGTGGAGCGCATGATATGCCGTCTGGCGCAACTGGCCAGGGCCACCGGCATCCATTTGATTGTAGCCACGCAGCGCCCGTCGGTGGACGTGGTCACCGGGCTCATCAAGGCCAACTTCCCCGCGCGCATCAGCTTCTCCGTGGCATCGCAGGTCGATTCGCGCACTATCCTCGATACCGTCGGCGCCGAGAAGCTCCTCGGCCGGGGGGACATGCTGTTCCTTCCGCCCGACGCACCGAAACCAAGACGCCTTCAGGGCACTTATGTCTCCGAGGCCGAGATCGAGAAGGTGGTTAGTTTCTGGATAAGCCAGCATCCCAGGGAGGCCGGCGTTCAGCTGGTGCCGGACCTGGATACCTCGGCGGCTGCCGATAAGGTCCCTGAGGATTCTTTACTGCAACAGGCTATCGGGCTCACGGTCGGGATTAATCATCTATCCACATCTTTCCTGCAGCGTCGCCTGGGCGTCGGGTATCCCCGCGCGGCTAAGATCATGGACATGCTCGAGGCGCAGGGGGTCGTAGCACCCGGCGAGCCAGGTAAGTCGCGGCAGGTGCTTGCTAAACACGATATGAAGAAGCAAGATGTAAAGAAGCACGAGGCTGCGGAGGGCGATGCGGCATGATGAAGGGGTTCTTCGATAAGATTGTACCGCGCCGTCCGGAACGGCTGGAACACGGCGCATTCGATCGCATGAATACCTGCCTTTACTGCGGGGGAAATCTGGCATCGGATGAAATGTTCGAACGCTATCGCGTATGTCCTGCATGCAGGTACCATTATCAGATCTCCGCTTATGACCGTATCGCGCTTATAGCGGACAACGAAAGCTTCATCGAAACGAACAGATCGTTGGCGTCCCTGGATCCCCTGTCGTTCTCAGGGGAGACCTCCTATAAGAAGCGCGTTTTTGAAGCGCAGAAAAGGACCGGCCTGCCTGAGGCGGTGGTCACGGGCGTTTGCCAGATTGAGGGCACCTGGACGGTAATAGTAGTTCTGGACTTCAGCTTCCTCGGCGGCGGCATGGGGTGTGTGGTGGGGGAGAAGGTGACACTGGCCTTCGAGCATGCTTTGAAGAAACGGTTGCCGCTGGTGGCAATCGTCTCGAGCGGCGGCGCGCGTGTGCAGGAGGGCGTGCTGGCCCTGATGCAGATGGCCAAGACGGCTGCCGCGGCAAAACAGTTTATCGATACGAATCTCCCGTTCATCTCGGTTCTCACCAATCCCACTACTGGCGAGGTATATTCCAGCTTTGCCAACCTGGCCGATATTATCGTCGCTGAGCCCAAGGCGCTTATAGGGTTCGCACCCATGAGGCTGGTAACGGAGACGGAAGGGGGCACGCTGCCTTCGGAAGCCCATACCTCAGAATCCCATCTGAAACACGGGATGATCGACCTGATTGTAGAACGCCCCAGGTTAAGGGAGCTGCTGGCTGTATTGCTGGATCAGCTGTTGTCTCAGTATCGTATAACAATTAAGAGAAGGTTCGGCCCCTACCCGCCGATATCGACGCACAGGGAATCGGCATGGAAGAGCGTCCAGCTTGCCAGGCACGAAGACCGCCCCACTTCTTTGGATTATATCGGCAGGATATGTTCCAGCTTCATCGAGCTGCACGGAGACCGCTGCTACGGCGACGATGAGTCGGTTGTCTGCGGGCTGGCGGATATCGGCGGCGGCACGGTCGTGGTTATCGCGCAGGAGCGCGGCCATGGAGACCAGGGTAAGAAGGGCTGGATATATCCCGAGGGGTTCCGCAAGGCGCAGCGGGCCATGAGGCTGGCTGCTAAGTTTATGCTGCC
>Ga0315288_10005870_pt1 | contig 15574 bp, 14 predicted proteins | sample YL17G11_20_MG_FD_203454 | JGI IMG/M metagenome (GOLD analysis project Ga0315288, IMG submission 203454) | Sediment microbial communities from Yellowstone Lake, YNP, Wyoming, USA - YL17G11_20 | ecosystem: Environmental > Aquatic > Freshwater > Lake > Sediment | place: USA: Wyoming | collected...
CAGTCCCTATTTCATAAGTAAAAGGAGCAACATGAAGGAACTGAAGGATTACAGCGGTCCCTTCGTAAAGAACATCAAGTTCGAAGACCTTTCCAAGGAAACACTGGCACGCCTGCTACGCGTATACTGCAGGGAGATACTCACCATGGACGCATACTGGCAGGAGCAGATGCGCAAGCGCGCTGGCGAGCAGGCAGCCCGCGAGTGCCTCCTCGAGAACTGGTGCCGCATCGGTAAACACGAGATGAAATGGTCCATGGAGGCACTTAACATAAAAAGTAACGACGTCGAAGCGTACGTCAAGACCAATCAGTTCCTGCCATCGTTTGCCCAGGGCGTGTTCGACTACGACTGGGATATACAGAATAAGGACCACGCCGTTCTGACAGTCAGGCACTGCCCGGCGTTCGCCGCTCTGAAGAACAAGGACCCGGAAAAGCTGGAAAAAAGCTAACCAAAAGCTAACGCACATAACCAGACTGATTCTTACTGATTGAACTTTTACGAATGAAATCGGTTTTGTTGAGCTGACATGAAAGTTCTAATTCATACGTAAACTCATTCTTTGGACATCCTATGACATACTCTTAATCAGTAGGTTCAGGGTTCGAAACCCTGGCGGCTCACCAGTATTATGCTTCACCCTCGGGTTTCTTCCTTTGGTCGTTCTTTTTCTTCTTGGGTTTCTTCTTGGCGGGCAGCTCTCGCGTTATGAATTGCGGGGTCACTGTGGGGTCTTCTGCTTGGTACTTAACTATAGTGCCGATGCCTGTGTCGACTATCGCCACAACCTTGTAGGGGTATTGGCGTTCATGTCCCATTATAACTATATCGCCTATTTGCATAGAGACTATTATATCATCCCATGCCCGGGAACTGAGCAATGTTGAAGCTTGTATTGCGGTACTGGGCTAATGTCGGTTTGAGCTATTCATTTGACAACAGCTAGTTCGTTGGCTAAACTGTTGCCCTAGTGATTGATTTAATGTGCAAATAATTTATAGAAATATATGAGGGTTGTTAAATGACGAGTGATGTCAAGTGTCCATTATGTGGATCCGCAACGACCTTAAGGACTGCAAAAAAAGGTTCGAATATCGGTGAACAGTTTTACGTGTGTGAACGTTATCCGGAGTGCAAGGGGAAAGTAAAATATCAGACTCAGGTTGAAGATAAAAGTAAATCCAGAATAAAAAAGATGATGGGAAGCATGCCCTCTGACATACAATGGCTGGCTACATTTGAATATATAAGAAGCCAGGCTGCGCCTGTCATGAGTAAAATAAGCAAGGCAAGTGGCGGCAGTGACAAAGAACTCCTTGAAGCTTTGAATGAAGCAACTCGGCAGCTCCCGGTTTTGCTCCAGGCGATGAAAGAGATTCCAGAACCATCGAAAGAAGAGTATAAGAAATCCAGGGAAGATGTGTTGAAAGGAATAGAGTTTTACATTCAGGGTTGCCAATCTCATATCCAGTGGGTTGAAACCAAGAAAAGTTCTTATTTAAATGAAGGGCTGGCTCATTTTAATGAAGCTACTAGAAAATTTGACAGCTCTACTAAGTGGCTTGTAAAAAGTGAGTAATGATGATCAATTCCGCTTTAGCCATGTTTTATTTAAATCCATTTCTGCCGTTTTATAGGGTTTTGTTAAGGGGTGTTTCATGATAGGCGGACCGTTCTTTACGATATTTATCGTGTTCCTGATCCTGAAGCTTACTCATGTAATTGACTGGAGCTGGTGGTGGGTTACATGCCCGTTATGGTGTACTCTACTGATCGTGCCTGTCGTAATAATTCTTTTACTGCTGGGCATCATATCGGGTGCGACTATTTTTATGATTATCAGAAGGTTCTTCTGGGTCTGGCCAAGGAGAGATTACTAGGCTTCTAATCAACAAGTTACAGATTCAAGCTGTGCGTGTCTTACAATTTAACAACTATCGAACTAGCTATTCTCTTTGATCCAGCGCCAGGCCTCCCACAGGTCGGAGACGGTGAAATCAGGTTCTACCTCGGTTTTTAACGGCTCGCCGCTGCTTTTACGAGCAAAGCAATCTCTGTCTCTTATGAGATTGCCACGGTCACGATGTGCCCTCGCAATGACGTTTAGCTGTTGACAGCTTGCCTGTACTCTGATAATGTTTTTACACCAAACTAATACTGTTCTATTTTATTTCCTAAGTTTTCACTACTTTAAAGACCACATTGCTCATTAAGATAACGAAGAATCAAGCGCGTCGAGTCTTGTTTCAGGGGGAGTGTCGGAATTGGCAGACGAGCATGACTTAGGATCATGTGCCGAAAGGCTTGGGGGTTCGAGTCCCCCCTTCCCCACCAGAAGAAACTGTCGTTGCCAAGGAACTTTCAGATGTAGACGGCAATCTTTTTGTGGGTCTCATATATTTTTCGAAGAGATAGGATAAATCGGAATAAATATGTTGAAATCATCTTATTATTGTGTTAGTATTCTCACTTAATAGAGGAATAATACCGAGTAGGTGCTATGCCGAGAGGGGATCAGGTCGTTGGCCTGAATGCCAAATTAGCGAAAATGATATTATTTTGGGAAAAGATCGGCTAAAGGAGGAGTAGAATGTTAGAGTCAATGCTCGGACCTGATGTCATGAAGAAAATAATGGCCAAGCTGGCAGCCCTGATATGTATAATTCTGGCCTGGATCGGTACGATAATGGTAATGATGACTGCAATAGTTGGAAAGCCTGTCGATATAATACTCGCGGATGGCAGTGGTGATACAGTTATTAGGATAGCGCTACATCATGCACATCTGTGGCCGATGTTAATAGGCTTTTTCTGCGCTGGAGCTGCTCTGGTGATGGGAGGAAAGAAAACGAAAATAAACTTATCGTACGTCCTATTACTGGTTTCTTTCTGGGTTATGCTGAATACGATAATGCAATGGATACCAGGTCCGTCACTTGTAGGATCAGGATTGGGTGAGGCTGTGGGACCGTTGATGTCACCGGTAGGGGCCATTGGTGGCTTCCTCGGGATTCTGGGTGGAGCTGTTGGAATACTTGGCGCCGGTAAATATATGAAATAATCTAGAAGCCAATTTGTTATTTAAAATATGAGGAGTCTTGTATATTTTAGTGCAAGGCTCCTCTTTCTATTTATCTACAAGGAGCTTGAGATTCGTATTACCTTATGTTAGGATTCAGCTATGGAGCAAGGTCGTATCCGTAATTTTTGCATTATCGCTCATATAGACCACGGTAAGTCCACACTGGCTGACCGACTTCTTGAGGAAACGTCTACCATCAGCATGCGTGAGATGCGCGAGCAATTCCTCGATCAGATGGATCTGGAGCGGGAGCGCGGAATTACCATAAAGCTGCAGGCGGTGCGGATGAAGTATAAAGCATCCGATGGCCAGGAATATCAGCTGAATTTAATAGATACCCCGGGACATGTAGATTTCAGCTATGAAGTGTCCCGCAGTCTGGCTGCGTGCGAGGGCGCTATATTGGTCGTGGATGCTACGCAGGGCATTCAGGCTCAGACACTTGCTAATGTTCATATCGCTCAGGAAAATAAACTGGCAATAATACCGGTGATCAACAAGATAGATTTGCCCAATGCTGAGCCAGATAAGGTTTCTGAAGAGATACAAAATGTTATCGGTTTTTTCCCTGAGGAGATCATCATGGCATCTGCCAAGGATGGAACCGGGGTTAAGGATATACTGGAGGCTGTCGTTCAAAGAGTACCTCCTCCAGGCGGCGATTCAAAGGGGCCGCTGCGGGCTCTTATCTTTGATTCCAAATATGATTCTTACAAAGGTGTAATTGCCTACGTCAGGGTGGTGGATGGTGCGATATCGCAGGGTGAACAACTGCGCATCATGGCTTCGGGGAAGGAAGTGGAGCCGGTTGAGCTTGGGGTTTTTAAACCCTGGCTGACGCCGATAGAGGGGTTGAGCACCGGAGAGGTGGGATACGTAGCCACAGGTCTGAAAAGCGTGGCGGAATGCCATGTGGGCGATACGATTACTTCAGGTAGCGAAGGTGCTATTAAACCACTCCCCGGCTATCGCCCGGCAAAACCCATGGTTTTCGCCGGCATCTACCCGCTGCTGGGGGACGATTACGGGTCACTGCGCGATAGCTTGGAGAAGCTGAGCCTTAACGATGCATCTCTCATATTCGAACCGGAGAGCAGTGCTGCATTGGGATTCGGGTTCCGCTGCGGCTTCTTGGGTTTGTTGCATATGGACATAGTAAAAGAGAGGCTCGAGCGGGAGTATGACCTCGATCTGCTGGCAACTGCCCCCAGCGTTGCTTATGAGGTCACCAGGACAAACGGCGAGGAGCTTTCATTGGCGAATCCCTCCTTGCTGCCGCCGCCCAGCGAGATCGCTGAGCTCAGGGAGCCGTGGGTTTCCGTAAGTATTATCACGCCGGCCAAGTATATCGGCAGCGTGATGGAGTTGCTTAAGGAACGGCGTGGTGATTATTGCGGAATGGAATATTTTATCAAGGAGGAACTGCAGTCTCATGAGACCGGCAGTGCACTCCGTGTGCTGTTGCGATACGATGTTCCGCTTGCCGAGCTTATCATCGATTTCTATGATCAGTTGAAATCACGCACACAGGGCTACGCCTCGATGGATTACACCTTCGCAGCCTACCTGCCGGCGAAGCTGGTGAAGCTGGAGATACTGGTAAACGACCAGCCTGTTGATGCCTTTTCTCTGATAGTGCCGCAGGAGCGGGCTTACAAGCAGGGTCGGGAGTTGGTGACGAAACTGAGGAAACTGATACCGCGGCAGAGTTTTGAGGTTGCGATTCAGGCGGCTATCGGCAGCAAGGTCATCGTCAGGGAGACGATCAAACCATACCGCAAGGATGTCATCGCCAAGTGCTATGGCGGCGATATCACTCGAAAGCGTAAACTCTTGTCAAAGCAGGCTGAGGGGAAGAAACGGATGAAGATGGTGGGAAGGGTGGAGATCCCTCCTGAGGCTTTTGTTGAGGTGCTTAGGATTTAGTCTGAGATGAGTTCCCGTAAATAATCCCGCAACTCCGGCCCGATCACGGGATGTTTCAGCCCCCAGGCGATGGAAGTCTTCAGCAAACCCAGAGGCTTTCCGGCGTCGTAGTACGTCCCTTTAAACTCATAGCCGTATATATCTTGTTGCTGACGCAATATCGCCAAACCATCGGTTAGCTGTATCTCTCCACCCTTGCCGGGCTTGGTGGCTCTCAGCGCGTCGAAAATCTCAGGGGTAAGTATGTATCGTCCCATGATTGCCAGGTGTGAAGGAGCATCCTTGGGCCCCGGCTTTTCGACTGTATCTAGAACCCGATAGGTTCGCTTTGCTATTTCCTCCGGTTTCACGATGCCGTATCTTTTGGTGTCCTCAGGTACCACTCGCAGAAGTGCAAGTACGCTTCCGCCGTATCGCTTGTACACTTTTGACATCTGTTTTATAACAGTGGGGTCGGCGTCGAACAGGTCGTCCGGCAGGAAGACGGCAAAGGGTTCATCTCCAACCGCCTCTGCGGCCATAAGCACCGCGTGTCCCAGTCCCATCGGCTCGTCCTGGGGCACAAAGGTTATATCGACTAGTTTGGAAGTGCGCTGCACCTTCTCCAGAAGCTCCGTATCTCCTTTAGCGCTCAGGGCGGACTCGAGCTTCTTGTGGGGGGCGAAGTGGGCCTCAAGGGCTGCTTTACCGGGGGAGGTCACGATGATTATCTGCTCGATGCCGGAGGCAACTGCTTCTTCTACCGTATGCTGGATGATGGGTTTATCAAATAATGGAAGCAGTTCTTTGGGAACAGCTTTAGTAGCTGGAAGGAATCTTGTTCCCCAGCCTGCCGCAGGTATGATGGCTTTGCGTATTTTATGGGTCATAATTATTGTTTATTGTATATTGCTGTTACAAATTCGGCAACTCTGGTTATTTCTAGTAGCGGGCGAGTTTCGATCGATTAAGAAAAAGATGCTTAAGAAGAGAATCTCTTCATGTAGTTAATTGAAATTCAACCCCCTGTATCTCTAATCCCCCTCAGTCCCCCTTTAACAAAGGGGGATATCAGGAGGGTTTTGGGGGACACCCCCAAAACCCCCGGCAGGAAGTATCCTGCACCTCTGCAGAACGGGCAGTCGTGTGTGAATCAACTCCCTAAATCCACCAGTCTGGGGGAGAATTGGAAATTAGGGGACACCCCTGAAACCCCGGTCCTTCCGCGGAAGGACACCTCTTTATACTTGCGTCGGTATGGGGTTCAACTCTATACCCTGGTCTTGGAGAAGGATTTGAGTTAGGTGACAGCCCCAAACCCTCGGCAGGTTGGCAACTTCACGGTTTCCTTTTCTTCTCGAAGTAGAGTATATAGCCGGTGGCGATGGTTTCAAACCCCTGATCGTCTACCTTCATATCATTGGCATGGTGCTTTTTGATGTAGTCGCCGACCGCTTTACCGATTTCGGCGCGTTTCTTTCCCTGTCCGAGCGCTTGCAGCACTATGTCTCCTAGGGCGCGAGCGTTCTCTACGGCTCTGCTCATGCACTTGCCCGGATCGCGCTCGATGCCGCCGTGTGAGTAGATGAGCATTCTGATATCCAGATCGCTATGCTGCAGCTTGTCTATCGTCGACAGGTAATTCTCCAGATCGAAGCTCATCGGCGCTGCTGTCGGCAGCTGATAGCCCGGCATTCCCAGCGCTTCGCCGCAGAACAGCCCCTTTATCTTGTGGTCGAATATGGCGATGTGGTGCGGCGCGTGGCCTGGCGTGTAGATAAACTGGAGGTCCCTGTCGCCGGCACGAATTATTTCGCCGTCATCGACCGTTTTAACCTGTGATTCCGGGACTGCCGTTATAGGCCCGAAGTCATCCTCGAAGTTGTCGCCCCATACCATTTTGACGCTGTCTATTAGGCGTGATGGATCGATGATATGTTTTACGCCTCGCGGATGTACCAGCACTGTCGCCTCGGGATAGAGTTTTGCCAGCACTCCGGTGCCTCCTGCATGATCCATATGGATATGTGTCGGTATAATGTATCGAAGTTTCTTAATCCCTAGATTTTCTAGGGTTTGGTGTATTGGTGGAATACATATCGCCGGTCCTGGTTCGATAAGTGTCTCGGCATTTGCGATCACGAAGGCAGTTGGATGGAATTGGGCTACACCCACCGGCGTCTCGATGCGATAGATTCCTTCGATTATCTCTACAGCTTCTGGCATAATGCTAACAACATATAGGAAGGGTATGAGGTGTGTCAACCCCCTGTAATCCCCCGGTTTCGGGGGAATCGTTATCCAAACCCCCTGCTAGTCCCCCATACTTTGGGGGACTTAAGAAGATTTAGGGGACACCCCTAAAACCCCGGTCCTTCCAGGACTGGAAGGACACCTCTTATTGTCGATGTGTCGAGGGTTGATTATCCAACCCCCTGCTAGTCCCCCATACTTTGGGGGACTTTGAGTTAATCTGGGGGACACCCCCAGTTCCCCCGTCAGGAGAATGTCTCCTGAACCTCTTATCCGATATGTCATTGCCTGACTTGATCAGGCAATCCAGTGGGCGAGGCGAAACTCGTCTCTATGTCTGAATTATCCAGTTAAGCCGGATGATGACGACAGTTGTCCTGCACTTCATATGGTGAGCTTGACAACTAAATATCGGTGGGATAGTATCAGGTTTGGTCGTGCTAGGCGGGGAGTCAGCGGTGCCCTGTACCCGAAATCCGCTATAGCGGGGCTGAATTCCCTCCCAAGGTCTTAGTTCTGTCGGGAGTTGTCTCTGTTAAGAGGCGTTGAAGATTGGGTCCTGCGCGGCAGAATGCTACGAAACCCGTCAGGTCCGGAAGGAAGCAGCGGTAAATAGCGCTTTCTGGGTGCCGCAGGATTGCCTGGTTGGAGCTGACTGGCAGGGGCAATCCGCGGGGTAAGATCGACGGTGGGTGCACGACCTTTTTCTATTTATCGGTTGGGGTTACTCTGGTTAAGAGCTTATCAACCCCCTGTATCCCCCAATCTTGGGGGAATAAAAAAAGAATAGGGGACACCCCTAATCCTTCCGCGGAAGGACTGCCAGAGGGTGATCCCTCTGGACTTCCCGATTCTGATGAACGATGGTTTGGGAGGCAAGTTTGGGGACACCCCACAAATCCCCCGGTCCTTCCGGTATCGGAAGGGCACTATTTTAGGGGGGTTCCTTAGAAAGTCGATATGCTTCTCGATCGTACGAAGAAACAATTACAGCAGCTTGACCTCCGTGCCAAGAAGGGGCTTGGGCAGAACTTCCTCGTTGACGAACATGCGCTGGGTAGCATTGTCTCCGCGGCAGGGCTTACCCACGATGATCTGGTCGTTGAAGTCGGCCCCGGCCTAGGGGTGTTGACCAAAGAACTGGCTGCGAGTGCTGGCCGGGTCATCGCTGTTGAACTGGATAACGCGATGGCCGCGGCGCTTAGGAAAATGTTCGCGGGGTCGCCGCATGTAGCGATCGTTGAGGCGGATATATTGAGTTGGGCGCCCGAGTCGTTCATTCCGGACGATATTTCGTATAAAGTTGTCGGCGCGTTGCCGTATAACATAGCATCGGCGGTGCTGCGTCATTTCCTCGAAGCGAAGCACAAACCCGCGCTTATCGTCGCCGTCATGCAGAAAGAGGTCGCGCAGTCGGTTGCTGCTCAGCCGGGGGATATGGGCATTCTCAGTGTTGGTGTGCAGCTTTACGGCCGTCCTTCGATAATAGAGTACATTTCGCCGACTAGTTTCTATCCGCAGCCAAAGGTCGATTCCGCTATCATGCGCATAGATGTTTATCAGGATCCACCAGTTAAGGTAGAAGATGAGGTCGCATTTTTTAATGTCGTCCGGGGAGGTTTCTCGACTCCGCGCAAACAGCTGCGTAATTCATTGTCTCATGGTCTCGGTTTAACGCCGAAAGAGGCGGGCGCTTTGCTCGATAGTGCGGGGATAGACCCGCGGCGACGGGCGGAAACGCTGAGTATCGAGGAATGGGCGGCGCTTTACCGCGCCTTTGCAGGGAAACAATGATTAAGGCATACGCGTACGCTAAAATTAATATTACTTTCGAGGTGTTAGGCCGCCGACAGGATGGCTATCATGATGTGTCCACTATTTTGCAGACGATAGATTTGAAAGATACCATTGAGTTCGAGCTTGATTCGTCGCTCAATATCGATTGCGACAATGTTGAACTGCGTTCGTCTGATAATCTGGTGCTCAAGGCTGCGAGCCTTCTTAGGCAGGAAACTGGATATAAAGGCGGCGCAGCGATATCGTTGAAGAAGTGCATTCCGCTTGCTGCCGGGCTTGGCGGAGGCTCCAGCGATGCGGCAGCTACATTGCATGCCTTAAATAAACTCTGGAAGCTGAAGCTGTCGATCGAATCTCTGGTCGAGCTGGCTGCTGCTCTTGGCTCCGACGTCCCGTATTTTCTCCACGGCGGCACGGCTCTGGCTGAAGGTCGCGGCGAACGGATTACGCCGTTGCCGCCACTGCCTCAGTCATGGGTCGTACTGCTTAAGCCATCGGTGCTTGTTCCCGAGTTGAAGACGAAGGCCATGTATGCTGCGCTGAGACCTTCGCACTACAACAACGGGGAGCATACGAAGAGGGCGGTATCGGCTATCGGCAGGAAGAGTCCTGCACCTCTCTTTCAGAAGTTTCCTATGTATAACACATTTGATGCTGTTGCCTTTGAAATGTACGAGGGCATGGAGTGGTACTGGAAACAATTTATGTCGGCAGGCGCTCCTGAGGTGCATCTGGCGGGTTCGGGGCCCACGCTGTTCACCCTGCTACCTGACCGCGGGCGGGCGGAAGAATTGCATCGTTCATTACTTGATTTGGGGCTGGAGACTTATATTGTCAAAACTATTTCACGGTCTAACTGATCGTCTTGCTGCGTTCGTTCACCATTCCTCCTCCAGGGCTGATCAGATGAGCAGGAGGCAGCGCTGGCTGCTTGGGACGTTGATCGTCGTCGCTATAGGTGCCCTTTGCTATGTAATCCTCGGCTTATCTTTATCTGACCACATGGAGGGGTTTAAGGAGTGGGGCGCGTTCGGCGCGTTTGTGGTATCGTTCATCGCCAGCACATCCATATTCCTTCCTGTGCCGGGGTTCTTCGTCGTCGGCGCTATTGCGGCGAGCGATGCCTCGAATTGGGTTACGGTGGCTGTGGCATCGACTGCGGGTGGGGCGCTGGGGCAGTTCACATCGTATCTGGCCGGCTACGGCGGCCGAGTGGTCATACATAAAGAACAGTCCGCATGGTACCGCAGGGCGGAGGGCTGGATGAAGCGTTACGGGAGCCTGACCATTTTTATCTTCGCGCTCACATTCATGCCGGTGGATATGGTGGGGATTATAGCAGGGGCGCTGCGTTTCCCCTACTGGAAATATCTTCTGGCGACGTTTTTGGGGTATCTGCCGAAGACGCTTGTCGGATGCTATCTTGCTCATCGTGGTTTTCAGATATTGCCGTCGCTGAGGGAATCGTTGGGCAACGTGCCGTGGTGGGGTTGGGTGCTGATCGCAATCGGCATTGCGCTTATTATTGCGGGCGTGGTATTGCTCTGGCTGAGGCGGCGGAGAGCCGAAAAGCAAGCCGATCAGCAGGTTCAAGGCTAGGAATTTATGATTAATTGTTATCAACCCCCTAATCCCCCTCAGTCCCCCTTTTATAAAGGGGGATTTAAGGGGATTTTATTTAAAATAGGGGACACCCCTTTTGCGGTGGGTTTCAAATATCAAACATTAAAGGGCGAACACATAGGTTCGCCCCTACGGGGGAACGTAAAAAGATTCAGGGAGAGTTCGTACCCGTCATTCCGGCGAAGGCCGGAATCCAGGACGAGGGCGATTCTAATCCCCCTTTTGAAAAGGGGGATATCAGGGAGATTTTATATGACGGCGGGTTTTAATCAAACATTAAAGGGCGAGCACAGGGGCTCGTCCCTACGGGGATACAGCCGAAACCTCCGGGAAGGGCTCTCGATTTGGCGGGCGGAGCCCGCCCTACAGATAAACCCTTCATTTTTCATTGGTCGTTTGAATGAATGATACTTTCGTTTCACTTGATCTGGAGACTACAGGCCTCGATTCCGTAAACGATGAAATAATCGAGGTCGGTGCCGTCAAGTTCCGCATGGATGGCGTGATCGATACTTACCACTCGATGGTGAAACCGTCACGTCCGCTGCCGTACCGTATCCAGATACTCACGGGCATAACAGACCGCGACCTGGCGAAGGCGCCGAAGCTGCCGGTCGTGCTCAATGAATTAGTCGCGTTCATCGGTGACGCTACAATAATCGGTCAGAACATCGGGTTTGACCTGGCGTTCCTTGCCGAAAAGGATGTGGCGCCGCGGGGCCAGGTTTACGATGTTTTCGAGCTGGCGACCATCGTTATGCCTGCGCTGCCTGACTATCGTCTGACTACCCTGGCGGCTGAACTGGGCGTATCTTCTGTGCAGTATCATCGCGCACTTCATGATGCTACGGCGGCCAAGGACGTATTCCTGGCGTTGCTCGATAAGCTGCGTTCCTGCGACCCGTCGATAGTTGCCGAGCTGGACCGTATTGGCGCCGGAGCAGACTGGCCCATTGGCCGCCTCTTTCGCACCGTATCGGAGGAGAAGCTCGGAGGTGTATTTTCCGTCACCGGTGAGCCTGCATTGAAGATGTACAGCTTAGCCAAAGAAAAGGGGGAGCGGTTACGTTCCAAACCTAAGCGTGAAACGCTCGATGTGAACCGGCTGGCAGCCATGCTGGAGGATGATGGCGAGGTGGCCAAATCCCTGGCCAGATTCGAATATCGCAAAGAGCAGCAGGTGATGATGCGGGCTGTGGCTGAGGCCATGAATAAAAGCGGAAGGCTCATCGTGGAGGCGGGCACGGGAACGGGCAAATCCATCGCTTACTTATTGCCGGCGATCTTCTTTGCAAGCAGCAATGGTCTGCCCGTGGTGGTGTCGACTAACACTATAAGCCTGCAGGAGCAGCTTGTTGGCAAGGACATACCGGATCTGGTGAAGGCGCTCAATGATGTAAAGTTCCGCTATGTGCAGCTTAAAGGCAGGGGCAACTACCTCTGCATGCGGCGCTGGAACCTGCACAGGCGCGTGCGCTCCCTGACGCGGGAGGAGTCCAGCTTCATGGCTCGCGTTCTTATCTGGCTGTCGCAAACGGAGAGCGGGGATCGCGCCGAGCTCAGCTTGAGGAAGGATGAACAGTCGTTATGGGGCCGTGTAAGCGCCCAGTCGGAAAGCTGTCTGGGGCCTCAGTGCCCTTATCAGCGGCGCGGGCATTGTTACCTTTACAGAGCCAGGCGCAGTGCGGAGCATGCTCATCTGGTAGTCGTAAATCATGCCCTGCTGCTGTCGGACATCGTCTCCAACAGCGGTATATTGCCGGACTACCGCCACCTCATAATCGATGAGGCCCACAATCTGGAGGAGGAGGCCACGGAGCAGTGGGGATTGAAAGTTGAAGAGCGCGACCTGAGGGGCTATTTCGACCGGCTGGGCCAGCGCGATGGCGGGGGGCGCTACAAGGGTCTGCTCTTTGAGCTGGCGGAACATTTCAGGGGCAGCGCCGTTCCGCTGACGCGCCAGCATGAAATCGGAGAGATGGCCGGTGATGTATATCAGATGGTGGAGAGGGGACGCGATCACCTGCTTGAGCTGTTCGATGCGCTCTGGAAGTTCTTAGGTGTGCATGCGGAGGACAGCAGAGGTTATGAGCGCCGTTTGCGCATCACTTTGGAAAAGCGTCAGGCTCTGGAATGGCAGGGAGTTGTGTTCGCCGGAGAGAACATGGACATGGCGTTACAGGACATAGGCGCTGGACTTGAACGCCTGCTCGCCGCCATCGATCCGCTGGACAGCATGCTAGATCACGATAATCTTGTTATAGAGATATCTTCTGCGATACATCGCGGGCAGGAGCTGTGCCGGGGGATAGGCTGGGTTTCTTCCGGTGAAGAAGAGGACAAAATATACTGGCTATCCGCGCTTGAGGAATATGTCACCATGCATGCGGTGCCACTGGAGGTGTCGACGGCGCTGGAGAAAGATTTATACACCAACAAGGAATGTGTGGTATTGACCGGCGCTACTTTAAGTGTGGAAGGCAGTTTCGAATACATAAGGGATCGATTGGGGTTCAGTGATGCCAGGGAGATAATGCTCGGCTCCCCATTTGATTATGAGGAGGTGGCGCTGGTTTACATACCGGATGATATCCCTGAGCCGAGCGCGCGGGGTTATCAGAAGGCAGTTGCAAAGGCATTGATAGATATCTGTCGTGCCGCGGAAGGAAGGACCCTGGCCCTGTTTACATCCCATTCCGCTCTGCGCTCCAGCTATGAGTCCATTCGCGGGGAGCTTAACGGGGAGGATATCCTGGTCCTGGCGCAGGGTGTCGATGGCTCGCCGCGCCAGCTGATACGGGCACTCAAGGAGGATTCACATACCGTGCTGCTGGGCACCTCCAGCTTCTGGGAGGGGGTGGATATCGCGGGGGACTCCCTGAGCGTGCTGGTGATAGCCAAGCTTCCGTTCAGTGTGCCCACAGATCCGATCTTCGTATCGCGATCCGAGCTTTTTACTGATCCGTTTAACGAATATGCTGTGCCCCAGGCGGCGCTGAAGTTCAAGCAGGGTTTCGGGCGCCTCATTCGCAGCAAGAGCGACCGTGGTGTGGTCGTCATCCTCGACAGCAGGATAAGGTCGAAGAAATACGGGGACGTATTCCTCTCGTCGTTACCTCTCTGCACCGTTAAGGCTGGCCATGCAGGTCGCCTGCCGGAGGAGATCAAAGCATGGCTGGAGAGAGGCTAACTCGGCGGCTGCTCGAATTGGATGGTCGCGTCTTTGATCCAGGGATTCTCCTCAACACATATCTTGCATACAAAGCCCATTCCGGTGGAGCGGGGATCGAACCATATCTGTCCGCAATTATCTACAGGTTTATCGGTGTTCCACGTCATGTGGAAGCTCCTGCTGCATAAAGTGCAATGGGAAACGTTCTTATCGTCTAAGGGCTCGCCACAAATGCTGCATATATCGCTCATTTTGCAGTCGCCTCCTTTTTATTATTTAAGTATTTGATTAGGATTAAGTCAACCCCCTGATATCCCCCTTGAAAGGGGGAAACAACATCCAAACCCCCTGTTGGTCCAAGGGCGAGGCGAGCCTCGCCCCTACAGCGGGATTAATGTAGGGGCGTATGGCCATACGCCCGTGGGATACCCCCAAACCCCCAGTCCTTCCAGTACTGGAAGGACACCTTTTCTCGAACGCCCCCTTCGGCTGCGCCTCTTCCCCCTCTTTAATAAAGAGGGGGACAGGGGGAGTTCGCACTCCCCGTCGTTGCCTGACTTGATCAGGCAATCCAGAGGGCGATTCATGAATCGCCCCTACACGGGTATCTTCTTTTCGTCGAGGTAAAGGGCCTTCAGCAGGAAGAGTCCCACAATTTTTAAAGGTTCCTTATTGATGGGTTTGCAGCCATTGCTGCACAAATGCCCTCTCATCTTCCCGAGTACGGACCAGTCCGTCCAGCTTTGCGTCCTGGAGCGCCTTCAGTATCCTTCCCAGGCGGGGCCCCGTCTCAACGCCCATCATTTTTAAATCGTTTCCAGTGAGATGGATCTGGACATACTGTAACTCTTTGAGATATCTCTCTATCTGGCTGCGCACAATCTGGGATTCATCGGAGAAGAAGCAGGCAGATACAGCCTCTACAGGATAGCGTTTGAGGAATCGATAGACAGTGCTGGGTGAAATAGCGGGGTCTGCCAGCTTATGGATGTCATCGTTGATCTTGGCTACCCCGAGCACGATGCGTTTCCAATCTCCGGACAGGTTGAGGCGTTCGGATATCGCTTCGGCATTGTCCCTGCCGAGGTCATAAGTCAGCAGTGCGAAATACACGGCGGGGCTGGATAAGTATCGCTTTCGTGCCTCGTCGAACCTTTCCGCCAGCCATTTATTGCTTTGCAGCGAGCGATTGATCTGCCGCAGCACACCCAGACCATCAGCGCGGTCCAAGGCTTCCTCCGGGCGTTCCTCCATTAAGAGCAGCTCGAGCTCGTTTCTTAAACGGTCTCCGCTGATGGTGTTCAGCATGGCGATGTTCTTGCGCAGCAGCCGCTCGGTGCCGTCCTCGATATTGAAACCCAGCCTCTGTTCGAAGCGTATCGCCCTGAAAATCCTCGTCGCATCGTCGATAAAACTTCTCTTGTGCAGTATGCGAATGAGTTTCTTCTCCAGGTCGGCTGTGCCGCCGTGGAAGTCGAGGAGCTGTCCGAATGCGGCAGGGGACAGATCGATGGCCATGGCGTTAACGGAAAAATCCCTGCGGCTTAAATCGTCTTTAATCTTCGCAGGTTGAACCGTGGGCAGCGCGCCGGGGTGTGTATAGGTTTCGGAGCGCGCCGTTACGATATCGATGGTGAATTCGCCCTGGCGGAAATTAGCAGTGCCGAACTGCTGGTGTATCGTTAGCTTACCCCCGGTCCCTGCTGTCAGTTGACGTGCGAATTTGATAGCGTTGCCCT
>Ga0315288_10005871_pt1 | contig 15571 bp, 17 predicted proteins | sample YL17G11_20_MG_FD_203454 | JGI IMG/M metagenome (GOLD analysis project Ga0315288, IMG submission 203454) | Sediment microbial communities from Yellowstone Lake, YNP, Wyoming, USA - YL17G11_20 | ecosystem: Environmental > Aquatic > Freshwater > Lake > Sediment | place: USA: Wyoming | collected...
CGCTGATTGCGGGGGTGGGTCAGCAACCTCATACCCCCGAATACTACATATAGTATGTACCTGAGTCAACTGCATACCCACGTAACGCAATGACCCTGCATGATCGGAAGGTGGCAAGGCGAAGACGCAGCACGGGAAGGCCGGTTTGACACCGGTAGCTGGCGGGCCTATAATCCGAGGCGCCGGGGCGATTGGAGGAAGGTCTGGGAGCGGCCGGGGGCCGGCTCCCGCCGTGCACGCGAGATGGGTGCGCGTCTAGGCGTCTGGAGCGCCCCTGCTGCGTGCCCCCACGCCGATACGGGCCCGGTACAGGTCGTACTGGTATCCGATCCCGTCTGGCCGCGCGCGCTCCCGTCCCACTCGACGCAGAAAGAGGACATCCGATCCGTCCCAGCCTACCAGGCGATGATGATAGTCTGGCTCGGACTCGTGCGTAATCTCCTGACATTCACCCGACTGGAGGTCCAGCAGCCAGATCCCGGCGCAGGTACCTCCCTTCGCGAGATTGCTGGGCTCGCGCAAGCGATCGAAGGCAAGCCATCGTCCGTCAGGGGACAGCAACGCGCAGCGTATCGCCCCGCGACTGGGGTCCCATTGCTCCTCAGCGAAGACGGTTCTGGAGCGCCCGCTCGGGAGATGGACCTCAAGCACACAGTTTATGAGCCCGCGAGAATCGTCCTGCGCCTGACAGCAGATGACGACGCGCTCACCGCGCCAGAAAAGGTGCGGGGCGGGCTCGTCGGCACCTATGGGCCGTTGAATGCGTCCAACGGAGGTGAAGCGGCCAGATGGCGGATCCACTTCCCCAACGAGGACACACGTGTCGAAACGGAGCCAGGCAGCGATCCGGCGGTGTGAGGCATCCCAGCACGCCTCCGCGTCGAGCGGTCGGGGACCTGACTGTGCGAAGCGGACTACGAGGCTGCTCCTTCCGTCTTGGCTGGACAGGCGGACCTCGCCCGGGACCTGGGCGCGTCGGCGGTTGTGCTGCCGTCCAACCCCTCGCCGACCGGGCGTCTGCCCGGTGATCGGCGCCCTGGCAGCGACGCGGCCTCGCCGTTCCAGAGCGGCCGCCCGCCGTTCCAGGACGGCCGCCCGCCGTTCCAGCATGGAATTCCGGCGCTCCAGGCGCTTTGCCTCGGCCAGTTCATCAATGACGGACCGCCTCAGGACTGTCCCGACATTCTGGCCCAGGGTCGCGATGTGGAACCCCGCGTTCTCCTCCACCAGCTCAACACGGTCTACTGCAGGGCTGCACCTCAATTCGGGCCCGGTATCGCGCAGAGAGCGAAACACGGCAGCCCCAAGCGGGATAACGATCAGAGCGCTGACGCAGAGCGCCAACAGCGGAGGGCCGGGTCGTGGCGCCTCGGCAGCGGCGGCCCCCGCCGGCGGCCGCCGCGCACCGCGCGCCTCGTGCAGTAACGGCATTGCGGACCTCCCAAAACGTGGACTGTGCTTGCAGACCTCGGAGAAACCACAGGGGACGCCGCGCGCCTCGGCTATCGGCCTCGGAGTCAGCACGGCCTCTTGGCAGACGATTCCGCCATGATCGGCAAAACACCGCGCCGCCGAACGAGAACGCCCACCGACCGGGGAACTCGGAAAGAAAGGGCCCCCCTCAGTCTTCGACGAGTGATCTTCGCCGCCACCGGAGGAATACCCTCTTCGGGCGTCAGTGGAGAAGCAGGTTGACACGGCTCGGGGGCGGGGCCTATAATCCGAGGCGCCGGGGCGATTGGAGGAAGGTTTGGGAGCGGGCGGAGGCGGCTCTCGATTGCAGGGGATGCAGTTGGTTGACCTCTATCCTGGGCTGGCCGCGCTGCTGACCAGGGTTGATGCCGGCGTGCAGCGGGTCAGAGAGGGGGACGGCCATTTCCTGGGCCTGGTCGCGCGCCAGGCCGTGTCGGGAAGGGGGAAGCGCCTGCGGCCCAGCGTGCTGCTTCTCTCAGCCGAATGCGCCGGCGGCGCCACCGACAGCACGATCGCCCTCGCAGGAGCAGTGGAGCTCGTGCATTCCGCCTCACTCGTGCACGATGACGTGGTAGACGAAGCGCCTTCCCGACGAGGCGGGCGGTCCGCCAATTCCCTCTGGGGAAACAAGGTCTCTGTGCTCTTGGGCGACTACCTGCTCGCGCAGGCGTTGGCGATGATCCCAGGCGGGAAACGGGAGTGGTTTGTGCCGGGGCTGGCGGAGGTCGCCGCGCGGATGTGTGCAGGGCAGGTGACAGAGCTTCGGGCCGCGGGCAAGCCCCTCACCGAAGCCGACTACCTCGACATCGCGAGGGCGAAGACAGGATGCCTGTTCGGCTTCTGCGGGCGGGCGGGGGCAAGGACAGGTGAAGGGTCGGAAGCCCTGGTCGCGGCCCTGGGCGGGTTCGGAGAGAGGTTCGGGGTGGCCTTCCAGCTCGCCGATGACATCCTCGATCTGGTCGGCACGGACGGTCGCTCGGGCAAGCCGGAGGGGCGGGATATCGCCGAGCGGAAGTTCACACTGCCGCTGATTCTGGCGGCGGAGATGGGCGGCCGCGCGCTGGCCGGAGAGCTTGTGGCATTGCTCGGCCGCGAGGAGATTCTGAGCGAAGACGTCTTGCGCGTGCGGGAGCTGGTGGAGTCCGCCGGCGCCATCGAACTCGCCTGGGGACGGGTGCGGAAGTGGTTGGCAGCCGCGCGGCGCGAGCTCGAGCCCGTCCCCGACGGAGAGGCCAGAACCGCGTTGGCGGCCGCCTGCGGGGAGCTGTTTCCTATGCCGGTGATGGCGGAGGCGGGATAGGCGTGCGCCTGCAGACGTGGTAGCATAGACGATAGCTGGAGGGACTGATGGTCAAGATCGAGGTGTACCATGATGGTGAAATGTGGTGCGCCCGCGGCCTGGGTGTGGGCATCTTCACCCAGGGGGCGACACTCGACGAGGTGGTGGCCAACATCCGGGAAGCGGTGGAGCTTCATTTCGAGGACGAGGAAGAGGTGCCGGATGTCCTCGTGATCTCCGAGGTGAAGGTTGGCCATGCCAAAGCTGCCGCAGGTTAGTGGCGAGTCGGTTCTGCGGTTGCTCCGCTCTCTTGGGTACGAGACAGTGCGCCAGAAGGGCAGTCACGTGACAGTCAGGCTGGAGGTTGGTGGGGTGGAGCGCAGCATCACTGTGCCGACGCATCGGGTTGTCGCTAAGGGCGCCCTGAGCGACATCCTCTCCGAGGCCGGCGTATGCACCGGAGTCTCCAGGGAGGAGCTTGTAAGGCAGCTTGGCTAGTCCTTAGCCGCCAGTGAGCGCAGGCGACATGCGAACAGCACTTCTGTGGACGACGACAGCGTCTGCCCTGATGCTGTCTTTCCTTCTGTGCTCGAATCTCTTCGCGAGCGAAGTCTCCGCTGTCGGCAGCGGCACCGACGCCAGATGGGTAGCGGCGACGCGGTACGAGATGCACGGGCTGACCGAGGAGGCCGTGGCGGAGTACCTCCGCCTCCTGGCGACCGATCCGGAAAACGAGGCGGCGAGGGACCGCGTCATGGTCCTTGTCGGCAGGGAGATGCCCCAATGGCTGCCCGAGGAGGCGGAGAAGGCGGCGCCGTTCAAGTGCCAGGCGGTGGAGATGGCCTTCGGGCAGGGCGAGGAAAAGGCCGAGCAGCGGTTGCTCGTAACCCAAGAGGGATTCGGCGCGAGGGAGGGTGAGCGCTGGGACGAGCTGCACGAGACCGGCTTCAAGCACATTGACTACGGCTATGTGTGGCAGCCGTCGCGAAAGCGCTACGAGGTCAGGGTGGCGGCGCATTGGGAGGAGCCGGGCCAGGTGCAGGTAGCGAGGGGCACGTTAGGGGCGACGCTGGCCTTCTACTGCCTGGCAAAGGAGCTGCTGGGGCTCGATCCGACGAAGCCCTGGGGCGATCCGGTGGATGTTTGGGTGACGAACAAGGGGCAGCCAGGCGCGCGGGCGCAGGGGCGGGCCATTTACCTCTACTCGGCCAAGACGCCGCGGCCCGCAGGCGAGTGGTTGCGCGAGATCGCGCACGAGTATGGGCATGTCTCCTTCCCCGGCCTCGGCGGGTTCACCGAAACCGATGACGAGTGGGTGGATGGGCACCTGGCCGAGCTGCTGTTCCCGAAGTGGCTCACTGCGAGCGGGGCCGAGTGGTTGGCTTGGCCGGTCGCCGACTGGGAGGTCGAAGCTAGCAGTGAGAGACAGCGTTTGATCAGCCTCATCGGAAGTGGCGAGCTGGATATGGCGCGGCTTGCCGGCAAGGACAAAGCGGCGAGGGACTACCTGCTCGGCCTTGCCCTGCGCTTCGAGCAGACCGAAGGCCCAGAGGCATTGGGTAAGGCGCTGAAGAAGTGTGCGAGAGGGACAGCAGCGGGGTTCGGGAAGGCGGTGAGGGACCTGCCGCGCAAGGACGGCGCATAGGGCAGGAGCCTGGCTCTTGCCCTACGAAGTATGTCCTGGAATCCCTTACTCGTTTCCCAGGAGGTTCTCACGTGCTGAAGATCGCAGTCATCTCGGGCGACGGAATCGGCCCCGAAGTCGTGCGCGAGGGCTTGAAGGTGCTCGCGGCCGTCGCAAAGACGACCGGGCTCAAGTATGAGCTGACCGAGTTCGACTGGGGCGGCGAGCGCTACCTGAAGACGGGCGAGGTGCGGCCGGAGAATGCGCTGGAGATTCTGCGCCAATTCGACGCCATCTACCTGGGCGCGGTGGGGCATCCCGACGTGCCCGTCGGCCTCGTCGAGAGGAAAATCCTGCTCGACCTGCGCTTCGGGCTCGACCAATACGTCAACCTGCGTCCGATCAAGCTCTATCCCGGTGTGTGGACGCCGATCAAGGATAAAGGCCCGGAGGAGATAGACTTCATCGTCGTGCGCGAAAACACCGAGGATATGTACGTCGGGAGCGGGGGCTTCGCCCACTACGGCACCCCCGACGAGGTGGCGACACAGGTCGCGGTTTACACGCGCAAGGGCACCGAGCGCATCATCCGCTATGCCTTCGAGCTCGCGCGCAAGCGCAACCGGGCGAAGAAGGTCACGGTAGTGGACAAGTCCAACGTGCTGACCTACGGCCACGACCTCTGGCAGCGCGTCTTCCGGGAGGTAGGGGAGGAGTACCCCGACATCCAGAAGGACCGCGCCTACGTTGACGCCGCCTGCATGTGGATGGTGAAGAACCCCGAGTGGTTCGACGTGATCGTGACCACCAACATGTTCGGCGACATCATCACCGACCTGGGAGCGATGATCCAGGGCGGCATGGGCGTGGCCGCCTCCGGCAACATCAACCCCGAGGGCACCTCGATGTTCGAGCCGATCCACGGCTCCGCGCCGAGGTACGCGGGCAAGAACCAGGCGAACCCGATCGCGTGCATCGCCGCGATGGCGATGCTGCTCGATCACCTTGGCGCAACCGACGCCGCCGCCCGCATTGATAAGGCCATCTCCACGATCCTCGCCGGCGGCCGCCTCCCCGACCTCTCCGCCGGTAAATGCCCGCCGACGAGCGAGATTGGGGACATGATCGCCGCCGTCTTGTAGGGCGGGCATGTCTTTGCATGCCCGCCGTTTCGGTGGCGCAGTAAACTTCGTGTGGGAGCCCGGTCCTCCGGGCGATGCTGCTCGGAATCGCCTCGGGCACGAGGCTCCCCCAGGAGGAAGCTCCCGGTGTTCAGGGAGCTTGTCGTGTAGGGCAGGAGCGTGTCTCCTGCCCCAGACTGCTACCTCCCCACAACCACCGGCCTCTTCTCGCTCCACTTGCTGCTGGAAACGAGCGTCGAGCGCCCGCCCTCGTTCCACAGCGCCTTTCCGGCGGAGCTGATCACCTGCGCGCCGATGTCGGCGTCCCCGGAGTAGTCGCCCGTGCGCGACTCCATCTCGAAGGCAACAAGCACGCCGCCCGAGCCATTGGGCAAGACGGCGAAGTTTCGCTCCAGCATTTCACTGCTCGCGACCGTCACCGATGACTCCCCCTCCTCCCACAGGAGCTTCCCCGTGGGCGACACTCGTTGCGCCCCGATGTCAATGTCCCCGGCGTACTCGCCACCTCGAGCATGTCGCTCGAACACCACGATCGCGCCGCCCTGGCCGTCGGCCGCCGCGATCGGCCCTTTCTCCGCCCACTCGCTGTTGGCGATGAGAGCGTACCCTTGTTCGCCCTCCCACTTCGCCTTGCCACTGCCGTCAATACGCTGGCCGGCGACCTCTGGGTCGCCTGCGTGCTCGCCTGTGCGCGGCTCGGTCTCAAACACGATGATCGCGCCCCCAAGTCCGTCGGGGATAGCATGGGGCGCCCGTTCGATGTCGCTCGTTGAAGCGATCTCGACGGATGATTCGCCGCCGTTCCACAGCAGCTCGCCGCTGGGAGAAAGGCGCTGGGCGGCGATATCCACATCGCCTGTGTATCCACCGCTACGGGCGTACCGCTCGAAGATCACGATCGCACCGCCCTGGCCATCCGGTATGACCACGGGATTCCGTTCCGCCCACACGCTGGACGCGACTATCACCGATTTGTCGCCGTCGTTCCAGACCTTGTTCCCCTGCGCATCTATCCGTTGTGCGTAGATCTCCGTGTCGCACGCGTGCTCGCCGGTTCGCGCCTCGGCCTCGAAGACCACGATCGCCCCGCCCGCCCCATCGGAAATTGCAGCCGGGTTGCGCTCGAGCAGCTCGTTCGAGGCCACGCTCGCCGCTCGTTTGTCCTCGCACCAGAGGACCGCGCCCGACGCTGAGATGCGCTGCGCGCCTATGTCAACATCGCCCGTGAACTCTCCGCTGCGCGAGTGCTCCTCGAAGACGACGATCGCGCCGCCCTGCCCGTCGGACACGAGCGCCGGATTCTTCTCCGCCCATTTGCTCGCGGCCACGAGAACCGAGCGCTCGCCGTCCTCCCACATCCGCTTGCCGTTGGCGTCGACGCGCTGGGCAGCGATCTCCGTGTCGCCCGCGTTCTCCCCGGTTCTGGGCTCGTACTCGAAGACGACGATGGCCCCGCCCGCTCCGTCCGGGATGGCGTGCGGATTCGTCTCGAGCGTTTCTGCGCTAGCGACCTCAGCCGCTTTCGAAGCCTCGCCCCAGACGAGCTCGCCAGACGGCGAGACTCGCATTGCTGCGATGTCTATGTCCCCGACATGCTCGCCCTCGCGGGCCTGCTGCTCGAAGACGACGATGACCTCTCCCCCCGCGGCGGCGCTCGGCTGGGCAAGCGCGCCCACAACGGCAAACGCTAGGACCACCACGACAAGCAGGCGACTCATAGCTGCACTCCCTTCGGCCGTAGCGGCCTGATGAACCTGGAAGCCGCGGCACGCAGGCCATTGCCTTGTTCGGCGGGCGCTGTACAAAGCTTGATCGCGTGAGGATGCTTGGTGGAGAGACGATAGAAAGGCGACAGGAGTGACAGGGAATGGCACAGTTGTTCCGAATGCATACTGGCCAGGCGGGGATTCGCGCCGAAAGTCGAGTCGAGAAGAGCATCTCCCCGGTGCTTCGGGGCTGGAATCGCGCTGAGACATCAGCGGGCAGACCTACGATGCTCCCGTTCACAGATGTCGCTCCGAGGCAAAGCCGGCGCGGCCGGGCGGGACCAGGCGGGATCGCGAGAACGAGGTGATGGGCTTGACGCTGGGCGAGGCGTCCTGGGTGCTTGCTTTGGGGGTCGTCGCGGCGGCGATCAGCGCGGTTACTTGTCGCCGGTGCTTGATGGCGGACAGGACGGCGCTCCAGCAGCTCTGGGGGGACATCCGGCCTCTTCTGAGGCACCGCTGCCAGCTTGTGGGCACCCTGACCCAGGAGATCCGCGAGCTGTCGGATTCATCAGGAGCGGCCTTCGCGGAGGACATAGACTATCTGCTGGAGTTAGTGGATGGCACCGAACACCCGCACGAGCATGCTGGAATCCAGAACGGGCTCGTGCTGACGGTGCAGCGTGGGCTGGAGCACTACTACCGCCTACCGGAGTTTCGCGAGGCGCGCGGGATCTCCGACGCCATGGACGCGATCAGCCTGGTGGACAGCCGCTTGGCCCCGCTGCGGGATCGGTACAACGATCGGATCAACCGCTACAACTCTCGCCTGAAGAAGTTTCCTTTCTCACTGGTCGGACGGGCGGAGCGGGCGAAGGAGCGGTCTCTCTTTCTAATGCTGATCCCCTGGTGGAGCACGGATGAGGCCGCCTTTGGGGGGGTGAGCGCGGAGGAGATCAAGCAGATGCTGGAGACGTGGAAGGCGCCCATGGTGGTGGCGCCTCGGAGGCGTCCTGGGGGGACGAAGAAGGAGGAAGATGCCTCAGGGACCGATGGATAGAGCAAAGCCGGCGCGGCCGGCGAACGGGCTGGACATCGTCCGGGCTTCAACGCGATTACACCCTTAGTGCAACGCTCATCCCTCTCGCGTGAGCGAATGCTGGTGTTCCAGCGCCTCTTCCAGTTGCGGACCGGTGATCGCCCCCATGCTCACCAATATCTCCCCCAGAGGGCGCCTGCCCGGGTGCGCCTCGCGTTGCTGGCGCAGAGCCTCGTTCAACTGCTGCTGCGTGATCCAGCCGTACTTGTGGAGCAGTATCGCCCCCAACAGCGGGACGAGTGGCTCGCCCTCCTCCGAGGCCTCCTCTCGCGCTGCCACTTTCGGTGTCACCCCTGGAGGGTGACTCCGTGCGTACAGCCCCGAGAGCACCAGGAGGGCCCCTGTCAGAAGGCTGATCGCGCCTACCCACCACAGCGGAGGCTGATCTGTCGTCCATGCATGGCCGAACGCGACCCCGCCCACGGTCGCCAGCGATAGCCCCACCAAGATCCGACCCCAGACCACGACCACCCAGACCACTTCGCGCACAGACGCTCGCGTTGCCCTACCGGACTTCTTCTCTCTCGCGCTGGCCGACACTCCTCGAGCCCCTTTCCGGCGTCCGCTAGTAGCGTGGCCAATCCGGCAGTTCGCGCCGCCCTCATCTCCCGCTGTCACCCAAACTCTAATGCCCAGATGCCACATATGCTCAGCAGTTTACCAGTCCCAGGGGCCGGCACCCCGCTGTCGGTCGTGGCCGCTCTATGGGCGTGGACGGACAGCGGACAGGGGTCCCCAAATCTTCGCTCGCCCGTCATACTTCTTTCACAGCGTTCCCTGAGAATGTCAGATAGGTGCTGTGCGCCTGCTTCAAGGCGGGGCAGCGCGTGTCAAAAGGCGTCAGGACGGGTAGGCGGACGATGCTTTCGGTTCAGGTTAGCAAGATCCTAAGGGAGTTCCCGCTGGAGATCTCATTCGAGGTGAAGCCGGCGGAGACCCTTGTCATCATCGGCCCGAGCGGTTGCGGCAAGACTACCACTCTCAACATCATCGCCGGGCTCGTTGACCCGGATGAGGGAACCATCAGGCTGGGGGAGCACGTCCTGTACGATTCGCCGGCGGGGGTCAGCATCGCGACGGAGAAGCGCAGCATCGGCTATGTCTTCCAGGACTTTGCCCTGTTTCCACATATGACGGTGAAAGAGAATGTCGCCTATGGCCTGCGTGCGCGGAAGCGGCCGAAGGCGGAGATACCAGGGAAGGTCGAAGCGGTGCTGGAGCTGCTGGGGATTCAGTCTCTCCGGGATCGCAGGCCTGCGGCGCTGTCCGGTGGGGAAAGGCAGCGCGTGGCGCTGGCGCGCGCAGTCGCTTGTGACGCGGAGATCCTGCTGCTGGACGAGCCGCTCGGGTCGCTCGACGCGCAGACGCGCAACCGCGTGCGGGGGGAGCTAAGGAATATGCTCCAGGTCGTCGGGCGGATCGCCATCATGGTGACGCACGACTACATAGACGCGCTGACCTTTGGTGACCGCATCTGCGTGCTGGACAGAGGGCGCGTGCTCCAGATCGGCGCAAGGGAGCAGCTTCTCCGCCACCCGATGTCGCAGTTCGTGGCCGACCTCACGGGCGTGAACTTCTTCGAGGGCGTGATCGCACCCGGGTCGGAAAGCGGCATGGCCGAGATCTGGGTTGGCGAGAGCTGTCTCCACGCCGCCGGTGACGACAAGGAGACGGGCCCTACAATGGTAGCCTTCTTCCCGACCGATGTCACGATCAGCAAGGAGCCGCCTACTTCTTCGGCCCGCAACGTATTCCGCTCGCAAATCAGAGAGATCATCCACATGGGGGATAAGGTTCGAGTATCGCTCAATGGTTCGCTCCCGATGTGCGCCGAGATAACCGCCGAGGCGCTGGAGCAGTTGGGCGCGGTGGAGGGACACACGGTGTACGCATCGCTCAAGGCAACTGCGATCAAGACCTACCGATAGCGGGAGAGGTGGGATGAGACTGAAGCGCATCATACTGGTGACGCTGCTGTGCCTGGTGGTGACGGTCGGAGTGCTGACCTTCGTGCGCGCGGCGGACGCCGCTACCGTGCTGATCGTGCACGCCGGCGCGGCCTTGAGGCCGGCGCTGGACGAGGCCGCAGCCGCCTTCGAAAAGCAGACCGGCACCAGGATTGACTACAACTACAAGGGCTCGGGCTGCCTGCTTCCCGATGTCTGCGTATCCCAGAAGGGCGATGCCTACCTCCCCGGCGAGCTCTATTTCATGCAGCAGGCGGTTGATCGCAAGCTCGTCAACCCCGACTACAAGGTCGTGGCTACGATGACCACGGTCATCATCGTCCAGTCCGGCAACCCCAAGAAGATCAGGACCCTGCAAGACTTCGCTAAGCCGGGCGTGCGGATCGGGCTGGGTGACCCAGAGTCGGTCGCGATCGGGCGCGCGGCGAGAGAGTGCTTGGTGAGGGCCGGCGTCTGGGGGAAGGCCAAGGGCAACATCATCATGACCTCGCAGAACGTGAGCGAGCTCACCAACGCCGTGAAGATGAAGCACATAGACGCCTCCATCGTCTGGGACGCGACCGCCGCGCTGTACAACGGCAAGGAAATGGTCAGCCTCGCGATCCCGGCCAAGTACACGGTCTGCTCGCCAGTGCCGGTCGGGGCGCTGAAGTTCACGAAGCACGGCAAGGAGACGCAGCAGTACGTTGACTTCCTCGCCAGCTCGGAGGGGACGAAGATCTTCGTGAAGCATGGGTTCGGCGCGCCGCCGGAATCCAGGGTCGCGTGCAAGACCGGCAGAAAGTGATCCGAGCGAACGCCAGATCGGGGGCCGGCGGGGATCTCAACAACAAGCTGTTCTCAGCCCTGTTGGGGGCCGTGCTGGTCGCCTTCCTCGCGGCCACCGTGCTTGTCCTTCTGAGCAATGTCTGGTACCTGGGCCAGGCCGAGACCACCGAGGGGCAAAGCGGTTGGGAGATCTTCATCGGCGCTCTTCGCGATCCCGAGGTCCACTTCGCCATGAGGCTGAGCGTGACCACGGCCTTGCTGACGATGCTGGTTTCCATGCTCGTGGGCATCCCGGCCGCCTACGTGCTCTCTCGCTACCGGTTCCGCGGAGAGAAGCTCGTGGATACGATCCTCGACCTGCCCATCGTGGTTCCTCCGCCCGTTATCGGGATGAGCCTGCTGATGTTCTTCCTGACTCCGGCCGGCGACCTCGTGAACCGCCTGACGCCGCTGCCCCTCGTGAAGGTCCTCAACGCCTTCCTCTCCCTCGCCACCGGCCACCAGATCGCCGACGATGGGTCTAGCTGGGTCTACACCACGCGTGGCATCGTGATGGCGCAGTTCTTCGTCGCCTGCGCCTTCGGAGTGAGGGCGATGAAGGCCACCTTCGACACCATCGGGGCCAGGCACGAGAACGTGGCGCGAACGCTGGGCTGCACGCGCCGGCAGGCCTTCTTCAAAGTAGTTCTGCCAATGGCTACCACTGGATTGGTTGCCGGCGCGGTGATGACCTGGGCGCGGGCGATCGCCGAGTTCGGCCCGATCTTGTTCTTCGCCGGCTCGACCCGATGGAAAACCTCGGTCATGCCGATCGCCATGTTCCTCATGTACTCATCCGCTGATATCGAGAAGGCGGTCGCTCTCGTCATCATCATGATACTGATCTCGACAATAACGCTTCTCACGTTCAAGAAGCTGGGTGGCAAGGGATATCTATGGTAGACACTCGGGTAGCGCAGGCTTCAGCCTGCCCTGTCAAGAGCGAGTAGTCGGGTAGTGCAGGCTTCAGCCTGCCTTGTCGAGAGTCGAGCAGTCGGGTAGGAGGATTGTCACATGATCAAGCTGAGGCTGTTTTCGGCCTTGCGGGAGATCGCAGGGGCCAAGGAAGTGGAAGTCGAGGCAGAGGAGCTTTCCATCAAGGAGGCGCTCCAGCGGTTTGTCGGGAAGTATGGCGATAAAGCAAGGGCCACCTTGTTCGACAGCCAGGGTGAGGTGTTGCCGAGCGTGCTCGTGCTGGTGAACGGCGAGGCCGCCGGCGACGGGCCTGCGACACGGGTTCGCAAGGGCGACACGGTCCAGGTCTTGCTGCCCACAGCCGGAGGGTAGAAGGAGTTGGAGCGCGCGCTGGTTGAAGTTCGCGGGCTTTCCATCAGGCTCGGCGAGTTCGCCGTGCACGAGGCGGACTTGGACATCGCGCGCGGGGAGTACTTCGTGCTGCTGGGGCCGACCGGCGCCGGCAAGACCGTCCTGCTGGAGTGCGTCGCGGGCCTTTACCGGCCCGACAAGGGCGATGTGATCGTTGACGGCGAGCGGGTCAACGACACCGCCCCCGAGCGGCGCGGGCTTGGCTATCTCCCGCAGGACTACGCGCTCTTCCCACATCTCACGGTCGCTCAGAACATCGGCTTCGGGATGCGCATCAGGCGCAAGCCGCGGGCGGAGATCGAGCGCAAGGTCGAGCAACTCGCGGAGCTCCTGGGCATCACCCACCTCCTGCACCGAACTCCGGTGCACCTCAGTGGGGGCGAGCAGCAGCGGAGCGCCCTCGCGCGGGCGCTGGCGATCGAGCCGAAAGTGCTGCTCTTGGATGAACCCCTCAGCGCGCTCGACGAGCAGACGCGCGAGGTGCTGTGCGCTGAGCTGAGGCGGGTGCACGAGGAGCTCGGCACTACCACCCTGCACGTGTCCCACAACTTCGAGGAAACGCTGGCGGTGGCGGACCGGATCGGGGTCATCCACCAGGGGAAGGTCAGGCAAATCGGCGCCCCGGAGGAGGTCTTCCGGCGGCCTAACTCGGAGTTCGTCGCGCGGTTCGTCAGGTCGGAGAACATCCTGCGTGGCGCCGCCCGGCGCCGCACAGGCGGCCTGGCGGTGCGGGTCGGGTCAGTTGAGTTGCTCGCCGCGGACGGACCCGAGGGCGACGTGTTCCTCACTTTCCGGCCGGAGGACGTGATGGTTGCAGCAGCCCCGGGTCCGGACAGGGCGAATCGAGTAGTCGGTCGAATCGCGCGGGTGGTGGACAAAGGCGCGCTGATGCGAGTCGAGGTGGCGGCGGGCGTCACCGTCGTGGCGCTGATGGGGCGGCGGCAGTACCAGAGCAGCGGTCTGGGACCGGGTCGCGAGGTGGAGGTATCCTTCGAGCCATCGGCTGCCCACGTCTTCGCCGCCGACTAGGCGCGTCGGCTTTTCCGCACGCGGCGCGCCGGGAGCCGGTTGACACAGGCGCGAACGCCTCCGTAGAATCCCACAGGGTGAAGAGGAAAGCGCCCGCGGATCGCGGGCGTTATCTATCAAGGGGGTTGGAAGATGCCCAACAGCATCCGGCGCGACGAGGGTTTTCAGCCTGAGCTTCGGAAGAACGCGGTGACGCGTGAGTGGGTCATCATCGCCAAGGGGAGGGGCAAGCGCCCAAGCGATTTCGTCCGGCCCACACCGCCGGAAGAAGACGGGCTCCCGGAGCTGGACCCGGAGTGCCCCTTCTGCCCGGGAAACGAAGATGAGACCCCGCCGGAGGTGTTCGCACTCCGCGAGCGCGGCGGTCCCAACGCTGAGGGATGGACCGTTCGGGTCGTGCCCAACAGATACGCCGCGCTGCGCTCCGACCTGTCCGATCGGGTGCGCCAGGCGGGGCTCCAGATGTCTCGCGACGGCTATGGCGCGCACGAGGTCATCGTCGAATCCCCGCTCCACAACCAGGACCTCTGGGAGATGGAGACGAGCCAGGTGGAAGCCGTCATCGAGGCCTACCGGCAGCGGTTGCTGGCGTTCGAGTCCGGTGAATCGCTCCACCACGTTCTCATCTTCCGAAACCACGGCCGTCAGGCAGGCACCTCGCTGATGCATCCCCACTCGCAGTTGATCGCCGCGCCGATCCTCTCGCATCAACTTCAGGTGGAGCTGCAAGGTGCGGCCGCTTACTGGGAGTATCTGGGGAAGTGTGTCTTCTGCGCGCTGATGGAGGACGAAATCGCCTCAGGTGAGCGGATCGTGCTGGAGACCGATCACTTCCTGGTTGCCACGGCCTACGCCGGGCGCTACCCGTTCGAGACATGGATTCTGCCGAAGCGGCACGCCATCAGATTCGCCGCCATGAGCGAGGCGGAGGCGTCGGACCTGGCGCACGTGCTCAAGGAAACCCTGGGGCGACTGGCCGGGACGCTGAGCCGACCGTCGTACAACTTCGCCATCCACACCGCGCCGGCGGCCGAGCACAATGTCAGGGCCTACCACTGGCATATGGAGATCTTCCCGCGCGTCACTACGCTCGGCGGCTTCGAGCTGGGGAGCGAAATCTACATCAACATCGTCACGCCCGAGGACGCCGCCACCTACCTCAGGGAGGCGACGATTCCCGTGCCGGTAGTGAAGGCTTAGTGCGCACGCCGGGGCACATGTCAAACCGGTGTTCTTAGACGCCGATGGACGCGGATGAACGCGGATGAACCAGCGATCGTTTTGGTTACCTCGTTCAATTTCGCTCGGCGTTCATGCGTGTTCATCGGCGCCTAAATACCATCTTACAGCACTGCGCGCCGTTGCAGGCCATGCGAGGCATCTCGAACTCGTACTCGCCGCCGAACTCGGCGCACCAGACGCGGCCTTCGGTCGGGCAGATCGTCTGTGCGACCTTGGCCGCCAGGTGCTGCCGATCGCTCTTGCGGAGAAGCTGCAGCCAGGGGCAATCCTGAATCGTGAAGGTGACGCCCTCGGGCCTGGTCTCAACGGCGAAGCAGTGGCCGTCGGCCGTGAGCTTCAGCGTGAAGCACCGCGCCAGCTCCTCCGGTGTGTTGCCGGTTGCCCCGAGCAGCTCGCGCGCCTTGCGCGCCTGTATCTTCGCCACCGTCTCCCACACGCGGCGGTCCAGCTGGAGCGCCTGCTCGAAGTCGTGCTCGGCCTCTACGGTCACGAACCAGAGGCCGTCCACGGCGTGATAGGAGCGGCGCAGGTATTCGGCTAGGATTCGGTCATCCATCTGTAGGGCGCGGTGTCCTGACCGCGCCGAGACTTCTCCGCCGACGTCGGAATCACCTATGCGGTCTCGCGCGAGGGTGCGCGCACAATCTCGTAGAAGAAGACCAGTGATTGCACAGTTCTTCATGGAGTTGCGAAGTGGGCAGGTTGATCCAGACTGACTACCACGTTCACACCAATCACTCTCTCTGCGGCTCGCCGGAGGCGACGCCCTGGGCGATGGTGAGAGCCGCGCAAGCGGCGGGCCTGGAGGCGATCGCCATCACCGACCACGTGGTGGCGCCAGTCAACTTCGACCGCCCGCGGGTGGTGAGGGAGGAGC